>JAEEGK010018528.1_pt1 | contig 15050 bp, 10 predicted proteins | sample 8958771 | NCBI WGS metagenome assembly JAEEGK01 (sample SAMN16246547, study PRJNA631951) | gut metagenome | biome: gut microbiome; feature: rumen; material: SC-attached | host: Bos | place: Iran: Karaj | collected 2018-10 | reverse complement strand
CAATCCCTAATATAATATTTAATAAAATCAGGATTAAAAAAAATATAAAAATATCTTCCAATATATTTATTATTATTAGCATTATTATTAATTGAAGAAATAGTACTTATTTCAATATCTTTTGGAGGTAATTGAATATCAACATAATTATTTGAATTTGGAGTATTTTGACCTGGACAATAACCAAAATATACTATTCCATTATTTAAATTTCTATTATTATAAATTATTTGATTTGGATATGAAATTAAACCTAATGGTCCTATTTTAAATGATGTTCCTATTTGAAAAATTGGAGATGATTTTATTTCTATATTTAATATTGGTGATTTATCTATTACATTTTTTATATTATTTATTCTGTTTAATATTTCATTTTCATTATCTGAAAAGATACTTGTAATATTTTTATATGGAAATGAACGTAAATTATTATTATCTGTTGTTGAATTGTTTATATTATGAATTGTAAATGCATTTAATGAATTTACATTAGAAGGTTCAAAATTAAATTTTGATTTATCTATATCATTTTCTGTTTCTATTTTATTATCTGTTTTTAATAATTTATCTGATGGATGAATATTTGTTCCTATTTCATTAACTTTTTCATTTTTATAATTATCAGCGTTACAACACTATTTTTAATTCAATATTTTTTATTTTACATTTAATGATGTTCCCATTCTGTTTTTTTTTTTTTTTTTAATTTATATTTTATTTATTTTGTAATTTTATATTTAAAAAAAATAAAATATACAATTGTTAAACAAAATATTATTAAAATTTGATTTAATATAAATCTTCATTTACCAAATCATTTATTTTTTCATAATATTCAGGTCCTGCTTTTAAAATCATTTGATTTCTTTTTAATTCCATATCAAAATTATCACCTTTTAATTCAAACCAATTTTTTAAAGGAGGTCTAATTCTTTCATATTCTTCTTTTCTTTTTTTGATTAAAATTTCTTTTTCTTTTTCTCTTAAATTTTCCAAAATTAAATTTGAAACACCAATTGTTAAATTTGATTGATTTAAATTCATTTTTTTTTTCAACATATAATCAATAATAGATTCATCTTCTTTTTTTTTCTCATCTACCATTTTTCCAGGAATATAATTTTCTTTAACTTCTTCTTTTAAGTTTTCTAATTTTTGATATAATTTTTTTCCACTTTTACTTTTATTACATTTATCAAACATTTCATTTTGAAGTTCATTAATATGATTATGAGTTTCACTAATTAATTCTTCTAAAATTTCTTGTTTAGAAGTTTTATTATTATTGTCAATATTACTTGGTGCATAATAAGAAATATATTTTGTATTTAAAAGATCATCTGCAATTCCTTTTTCATTTTTTGAAATACTTTCAATATGATGTGGTCTGATATACCAATCTTTTTTATTTGGTGGTTCATTTTCTTTTGTTACTTTATAATAATATTTTACTGGAAATTCTACATTAAATGAACTGAAACGCTCATCTTGAATCATAGTATTTGTTTTTAATTTTAATTCATTTGATAATATTGGAATTTGATTTATTGTCATTGATGGATCATTTATTACTTGTGATTGAGTTAAAAAATTTGGGTTTATTGTATTTGTTTTATTTTCAATTGTTGTGAAATTTTCTGATGGAAAAGGCAATGTTCTTAATATTTGATTGTTTAATATTGAATTATTTGAATTATTTTTATTTGTTTGATTTGGATATTGAGTTTGAGTTATAGAATTAAAATTAGTATTTAAAATATTTGATATATCATAATTTGGTTGTTTAGTTTGATTAAAAGATGATTGTGTTTTATTTAATGGAATATTTTTATATTGTTTCATTGAATTAGTTTTATTTGTACTATTTAAATATGGATTTTTTGCAAATAAATTTGTTTGTGAAAATGATTTAATAGGATTTAAACTATCATTATAATTTGTAAAAGTATTTACTGAATTTAATAAATTATTTCTTTTATTAATATCATTTATATCTTCTTCTATTGGATTAAAATTATTAGATTGATTAAAATTATTTGATTTAATTTTAATAGGAGTTTTTGAATTTATAAAACTCTTCTCAAAATAATTTGAATTTGTTTGTGTTATTGTTTTAAGGCTTAAATTTTGATTAGGATTAGTATTAAAACTTTTATTATGTTCGTTATTTTTAATATTAATTTTTTTATATTGAGTTTCATTTTTCTTTTTTTTCATACTATCTTTTAATTTTTGACTTTCTCTTTGTATATCATCTGACAAATGTTTAATTAATTTTGTAATATGTTTGGCTCTTTCTATATTTTTAGATAATCTTTCAATATCTATTTTATTTTCTTTTCTTTTTTCTTGAACAATATTATCAAATATTTGTCTTAATTCAATATGTAAAGTAGATAATTTTTCCTCAATTTTCTTTTGATATTCACTATCAATATTTGGATAAATTTTTGTGAAATTAATATTTGTAAATCGTTTAGTTTTATTATTTTGTTTTTCTTTTTCTTTTTTTCTAGACTTTGATTTTTGTTGAACTTTTATATTATTTTTTTTTGAAAAAAATTCTTTTTCAAAATCTAATAAAGCTTTTTCTAAATTTTCAGCATCAATAACAATATCTTTTATTTCTTTTTTAGGAGGAATTTTCATATTATTAGATATAAAATAATCATCAATTGAACCAAAAAATCTTTCAGAAGTATTTAAAACTTTTCTTGCATCAGCAGAAGAAATTTCTTTTCTTATTAATTTATTAATTTTTGGTTTTTCAAATGAAACATGATTATCAATTTTTTCATTAATTGGATTATAACTTTTACTAATTATTAACATTGAATTTGAATTTTGCAAATGTTTCTTATTTGAATTATTCAATAATTTATTATTTTCTTTTTCTTGTTCAATTCTATTGATTGTAACCTTATTTGGTAAAATTGTAATTTTATTCATTTCATTTTCATGATTTTTAATATTTGTTTCTGTTATTCTTTTTAATGAAAATGTACTTTGAACTGGATTTATTACTCCATTATTTATATGAGAAAATTTATTAGATTTTGGTAATTTTGAATTCTTCAAATAATTTATTTGTACTATTCTATTTTTTAAAGCTGGATCTTCATTTTTGTTATAATCAATTTTAGATTTTGTCTTTTTTTTAAATGTTTGTGAAGCTGAATTATTCAGTTTTTCTGAATTAAAATTTAAATTTATTTGATTTATTTTTGGATCCGATTTTTCTATTGAATTAATGTTTGATTTTATTATTGCTTTTGAACTTTTTGTTCTGTTTTTAATTCTTTTATTTAAATCATTTTGCCCTATTGTATTATATTGGATTTCATTTTTATTCTTTAAATATTTTGAATATATATCTCCTAAACTTGCGACATTTAAATTAAAATTATTTTCTATATCTAATATTTCTTCTGGTGAATAATTGTTTGTTGTTTGATTTAAAAGTTTATTGTCTAACATTATTCTTTTTCTTTTTTTATTTTTTAATTATTTAATCACTAAAATAAAAAAAAATATTTATATGAAAAATTAAATATAAATATTTTTTTTGTATTATGATATTAAAATAACTTTTCAAAAGTTTTTATTAAAGAATAATTAAATTGATATAATCTAATCAATTCATAAAATATCTAATGTTAAAAATTAATAAAATCTGTGACTAATTATTTGTCTATAATATAAACATTATATATTATCTATTTAAGTTATAATTTCAGATTTATAAGACTAATAAAATATTTTATAATTAAGAGTTTTATAATCTTATAAAAGTGTATATTATATTATCAATTCAATATTTTTCTAAAATTTACATTAAATTTAATTATCAATATTGAAAAAATACCAATTTCAAATTCAACAAAAACAAATAATTAAATTAAAATAATTACTTTTTTTTAATTAAAATAATTCAATTAAATTTTATAATTACTGAAAAATAAAAATAATATTTTAATTTTTATTTTACTTAATTTAAAAAATGAATAATTTAGAAAATTTAGGTTATTCAAAATATTTAAAAGATTCAATATCTTATAGATTAAATGAAAAAAATAATGGTAAAAGAAATTCATCTATGAGATATTCAATAATTAATTATTTACATGAAAATACAATTTCATCTTTTCCAGAGTTAGATAAAGAAAAATTTGATGAAAATGAAGAAGGATTAAATATTATATATGAAAATATTAAATTTGTTTATAAAGAAAAAAGATATGATGATATAATAAAAGTAGTTTCTCAAAAAGAAAAATTTTTTTGTTGTGGTTCAATTGTATCTTTTAATCTTTTATTAATGAAAATTAAATCAGAAATTAAAAATATTCAAATTCAATTTGAAAAATGTTATAATGATGTTAATGTAAAAATAATATATTATAAAATAGAAAAAAATTTATTTAATATACAACAAGATTATGATAAATTAATTAAAATTGCATATAAAAATTCAAAAATACAAGAAGAAAAATGTATTAACATTTATTCAAAATTATTATATTATTATTCATATCTTTGGAGATTAAAAGATAATTATGTTAAATCATTATCTTATTTATCTTTAGCTTTAAATTTATTAAAAGTTTATTTTTTAAAATATGGTATTGCTTCTCAACAATCTACTTATTCAATGTATGCTAAAATTTTATTATTTACAATAAGTTTATTAATTGAAGATAATAATTTTGATAAAGCAATAGAATATCAAAATATTTTATTTAATGTAATTTTTAATGCAATAAAATTACAAAATATAAGTGAAGAAAAAAATAAAAAAATAAAATTTTTATATTATTTATTTTATAATTTTCTATTAAATGGAATTTTAAATGAGTTATTAAATGAAGAAATACAAGCTTTTGACTCTTTTAAACAAGCATATTATATTTGTAGAAAAAAAATTTTAAATTTTGAAGAATCATATGTTGAATTATGCAATAGAATATTTATTACATTTTTAAATAAATTTGAAAATGATAAAGAATATAAAGAGAAAGAATATATTAGAATTATTGAAGCAAAAAAACTAAATGAAATTAATAAAAAACAACAAAAGAAAAAAGAACAATTATTTTTAATTGCAAATGGTTATAAAACAAATATAAATAAATTTAGAAAAATAGAATATAAATTAAAAAGATTATTATCTGAACCAAAACAAAAAGAAATATCAAAATTAGATTCAGAATTAGAAAGATTTGTATATTCAAATAAGCTTTTTAATAATAATAATTCAAAAAAAAAAAGTCCAGGAACAAAAAATCATTTATGTAATTATGATTTATATTCAAAATTATTAACTGAAGAATATAAAGAATTTATATTAGAAAATGATAATTTACAATTAAATAACCCAGAAAAAGAAAAAGAAACAATAGAAAAGATAAATAAATATATAAATGGAAAAATAGAAATACAAATATCAAAATCAAAATCAGAAAAAATTTTAAATCCAAATGATGTTATAATAGAAGATATAATAACAAAAAATGAAAATAAAATTACAAAACATAAAAAAAAAAGTAATTCTTTAATTATTGATTGTGAAAAAATGAATAATAAAAAAAATCATTTTAATAAAACTTTATCATCAAAAAATCCAAGTTTATTTAGAATAAATAAAAAAGAACTTCCTTTTGATTTTGAAAGAAAATATTTAGATAAAAAATTATTATCCAAAAATTATTATAATAAATATATGAGATTAGAAAAATTAACAACTCAAGAATTAAATTTTCAAAAAATACTTTTAAATTTTAAAACACAACATTCAAAAAATTATTTTTCAAATGAATTATTAAGTGAAGATGATATTGAAAAATCAACTCAAAGAAAAATTGATTTAATAAATAATAAAATAAAAAATAATTTAAAAAAGAATAAGTTTGTAAAAGAAAAAATTGAAATTGAAACAAAAGAAACAAATCAAGATTCCGAAATATTATATAATAAAGTTTTTAAAAGAAAAGATAAGAGGTTTGTAGGTGGTTCTTTTAGTAAAGTTTTTAAAGCTTATATTAAGAAAATGCAAAAAGAAAGAGCAGAAAAAAGAAAATGTAGTGATCCAATTTTTGTAAGAAAAAGAAATGAAGGTCAATTATTAAAAATTAATGATGAAATTGATATTATTTCACAAATTTTAGAAGAGAAAAAAATGAAATTAAAAAATAAAAAATAATCTTAATTTTTTATATTAAAACTATTATATATCTGATAATTATAAAAGTATTGATTATATATTTAATATAAATATAGTAAAATATATTATAAATAATTATTATCAAAAAATTTAAATATTAAAATAATTTTATATGTCTTTATCGTTTGAAGAATTTCAAAAACTGAAAAATATATATTCAAAAAATATGAATACAACATTATTATTTTCAAAAAAAGATATTGATACTGTAATATCAATATTAAATATAATTCCCTTTTATAAAAAGTTATTGTTAGAAAGAGGATATATATGTTTAAAAGAAATTATATTAGATATGTCATTAAAATTATTTCCAAAAGATTCTAAAGTTCAAAGATATAATAAAGAAAAAACAAAATTTTATCATTTATTATATGGAAACATTGAAGAAATAAGTGATTATTCTGGGAAAAATACTTTAAAAAAAAAATTATGTATAAATGATTGTTATTTTGCAGAATTTAATTTTCAAAATTATATGAAATTAATTAATGAAGATATAAATATCAAAATAACAAATTTTGTCAATAAAATAGAAAATTTTTTCCCTTTTGAAAATATTAAAGAAAATGATTATATGAAATTATATTTATGTTATGATGATTTTGAGTTTAAACAATTTGATTTTGTATATAAAGAAGGTGATGATGTTGATGGTATTTATTTAATTATTGAAGGTGATTTTGAAATATATAAAAAAATTGATAATGGGAATAATTCATATAATTTAGATAAAATTGAAAAAAAAATAGAATTTTTAAAAAAAGAAAACAATCATTTAAATAAGATTTTAAATTCTAATTTTTGTTCTAAAAGTTCAAGAAATTTTAAAAGTCAAAAACAAAATTCAAAACCTTTATTTTTTTCATCAAATAATACTAATAATCTTAAAGTAAGTATTTAAAAAATTATTTATTTTGAGTTATTAATAATTAGGGAAAATGAAATTTTTGGTCAAATTGAAGTAATGAAAGGATTAATTACAAGAAGAAATACAATTAAATGTATTAGTCAAAAAGGAAGAGTTTGGTTTATTCCTAAAGACAATATTATAAAGTTAAAAAATTATCATATACAAAAATGTTTAATTAATTATTCAAATGTTCAAATAAAAATTTTAAATGGAAGATTTAATAAAAATTTCCTAATTAGTGAAAAGAAAAAAGAAAAAGAAAAAGAAAAAGAAGTTCTAAATAAAAATAATGGTATTAAAAAAAAATATTGTAGAAGTTGTGTAAAAGATTATTTAAGAATTTTTATTCCTAATAATGTTAATTTTATTAAAAAAAGAATTAATAAAAAAAATTTACCTTTAATTAAAAAAAATGATTTTAAATTATTTGATAAAAAATATATTAATTTTCAAAATAGTTTATTTAAACAAACAATTCATAATAGGTCAAGAACACTATCTTTAAATTCAAAATGTAAAAATGATATTTCAAATAAAACTGATAATATTAAAAATGTGGTTAATGATAATAGTTATTTAAATGAAAATAAAAAATCTATTAAACATAAATTTTATTGTACATTAAGTCATTTTGAAAGAAAAAGTTTTATTAATGAACATTTTGGTAATAGTGAAAGACTAATGTTGAAATCTCACAATAAATTAAATTATAATAATGAAAATAAATCACTTAAAAATTTGAAAATTGATATATTTACATTAGGAAAAAGTTATACTTCATTTCCTCTTAAAAATTTAATAATTGAATTCAAATGATATTTATATATAAAATAAAATTTTTAAAAATAAAATAGATTAATCATTTTAAAATTAATTAACATAAATATAATAAAAAAAAATAATATTTTCTAATTTCAAAAAAAACCAAAAACATAATGATAGATTTATCAAAACAAAACTTCAAAGAAGAATTATATTTAACTGCAACAATAACAACAACAACCCAGAAAGATGAAGAAGAAAAAAGAAAAAAAGAAGAAGAATATCAAAATATATTGTTAAAAAATAACAAAATAAAAGAAAAAATAAAATTAAAATTACCACAAATAATACATCATCAATATAATAATTCAAGTACAATAAATTATACAGAAAGATATAATATAAATTCATATTTTTCACCTGAAAATTATCATCATTATTCAGAAAGTTGTAATAAATATTATGCAAAATTAGATCCAGTTATAAAAGATAAATTATCACCAAGAAATTTAATAATGAAAGCAAGAAAATATGATATAAAAGAAAATAAAATATTATCTGATTTAAAAAAAGATGAAATGATTCATCGTTCTGCAGGAATGGGAATGTTTATAAGAATACAACAATATAATTCAAAAAGGAAAAAAAAACCTTTTAGATTAATTATTAGAAATTTAAATGATAATAATAAATTTATTAAAAAAAGTAGAAATCGTATTATTAAAGATAATAATATTACTAAATATAATAAAACTGAAATTGATAAAAATGAAAAAGTAAATAAACTTTTAAATTTTAATAATTTAAATGAAGAAGATGATGAAAATATAAGACCAATGAATGAATTATTAAGAAAATTAAAACCTCCTAATTTTAAAATAAAAATGATTGATCATTCTCAAGATTTAATTAAAATGGGACAATTAGAAAATAAAATTAGAGACCAAAAAATTGTTTCTGCTTTAATAAAATCAGGTGATGAAAATTTAAAATATAATATAGGTGTTCAAATTGTTTAAATAAAATATAAAAAAATTTTTTTTTAATAAACAATATAAAAATTTAATTTATTTATTAATTTAAAAATAATATTTTTAAATTTAATTTAATTTTTTTCTATTTTTCTAATTTATTTAGACATGTTTTACATAAATCAAAATCACAAACAGAACAATAATAACTTTTATCATTTTTAGAATAATTAATTCTACATTTATCACATAACCAATTTTTATTTGTTAAACATAAAGTTAAACAATGAAGATGTCTTGAAGTAAAAACAATATTTGATGATTCATTTGAAGTTTTTATTTCTTCAATTTTATTTTTCATTTTTTCATACTCATTTAATAAATTAGAATACATTTCATTAAAAGGAATTTTTATACAATCAATTTCATAATGTTTTTCCAAATCATCATAATTTATATTTTCTTCTCCACAATTTTCATGACATTTAAATTTTAATTTTTTGATTGAATTTTTTATAAATGTACTCTTCATATAATCAACATTACATTTACAAGGTGATTTTCCATTGTTTTTATCAGTATATGAATTTAAACAATTCAAGCATAATAAATAACCACATTTTGTACAAATTGTTGGTTCTCTTACTATTAATTTACATAAATTACATATTAAATATTTTAATATTAAACTTGATGTTTCTTTATTTATTATATCTTCTTCAACTGCTTTAAACATTTTTTTTTAATTAAAAAATTTAATTTTTATTTATACTTTTATGAGATATTGAGTATTAAATTTTTTTTATAAAAATAATATAATTTTATTGTAAAATATTTATAAAATTTTATTTATATAAAAAAATATAAATTGTCATTAAAATTATTTTTTATATTTTCTTCTTCCCATCATATCATCATATAAATTATTTTCTCCACTAAACATATCATCATTAATACCAAATTCACGATTCATTTCATTTTGAATTTTTCTAGCAAATTCTTCATCATTATTAGTATTAGGATATCCCCATTCTTTTTGCATTTTCTTAGCTAACATTTCATCATTTTTAGTATTATATATACCTCCTATTTGATTTTGTAATTTTCTAGCAATCATTTCATCATTTTTAGTATCATATATACCTCCCATTTGATTTTGTAATTTTCTTGCAATCATTTCATCATTTTTAGTATTATATATACCTCCCATTTGATTCTGTAATTTTCTTGCTATCATTTCATCATTTTTAGTATTATATATTCCTCCCATTTGGTTTTGTAATCTCCTTGCAATCAGTTCGTCATTTTTAGTATTTATAATAGGATTCATTTGATTCTGTAATCTTCTAGCAATTAATGCATCATTTTTAGTATTATATATAGGCCCCATTTGATTTTGTAATCTCCTTGCAATCATTTCATCATTTTTAGTATTAACAAAAGGATTCATTTGATTTTGTAATCTTCTAGCAATTAATGCATCATTTTTAGTATTAGGTCCCATTTGATTTTGTAATCTTCTAGCAATTAAAGCATCATTTTTAGTATTAGGTCCCCCAAATTGTCTTTGTAAATTTCTTGCCATAATTTCATCATTATTTGTATTAGGACCAAACTGTCTTTGTAATCTTCTTGCAATTTCTGCATCATTTTTTGTATTAATCATTCCTCTTTGATTTGATAATCTTTGTGCTATTCTACTATCATTTTCCATCATTTGTCTCATATTTTGTTTATATGAATTTTTTTCTTTATCTATTAATCTTTTTGCATTACATTCATTATAATGTTTAAATAAATTTTCAACCATATTATTACAAAAATCACATCTTTTTAATCCTAATGATTTATCTATTTTTACTGGTTGAATTTTTGGTTTCGGAACTGATTGAACTTTTTTTTTCATTTCTTCTCTTACTTTTCTTATTCTTTCTTCTTCTTCTTTTTTTTTTTCTTCTTCTTCTCTTTTTTTCTGTAATATTTCTTGAACATTTATTTTTTTGAAATTGTCATAGTTTCCCATTGGTAAAAAATCATTTGAGTTTGAACCAATTGCAACTAAATTTAATTTTTTTTGAGTTTCTTTATTTTGATTTAATGATTGAGAATGAGAATTTTGAATATTTAAATTATTTGATATTTTTGTTTTTATTGTATTGTTTGTTATATTTTCCTTTTTATTTTCTAATATTTGTTTTTTTGGTTCTTCTTTTTTTTGTTCATGAGATTTTATATGTTCTTCATATTCTGATAGTAAAACTGCTTTTTTACATTTGTTACAATATTTATTATTTCTTAAACAAAATGCTTGATGTAATATTAATTTTGATTCTAATATTTCTTGTTTACAATTTTCACATTTAATTGTTTTTTCTTTTTGGCTTTCTTCCATTTTTTTAAATATATTATATTCTAGAATAGTTATAATATTAATTAATAATTAATTTAATTTTAAAATCTGAAAATTGTTTTATTTCAAATATTTTAATAACATTTATATTTTTATCCCTAAATATCGTTTATTTAATAATTTATATAAATTTTTAAAATATATTTATAAAACAATATAAATAATTATTTAAAATTCAAAAAAATATTTGAAAAAAAAAATTAAAAAAAAAATGGAATCAAAAGAAACCTCAATAAGACCAGTATCAAACAAAGACCACAAATTAATATTAAATGATTTAAATTCTGAAAATCAAAAAGAAATACCTCGAAAACCGCGTTATATAATATTTTTTCTTCTATTATCATTAAACTTTACAATAGCAATAGATCAAGGAACATTATCAGGTTCAACAACAGAAATTCAAAAATATTATAATTTAAATTCATATTTTTTAGGTTTATTAGGAAGTTTTATATTTTTAGGAACATCATTTGGTTGTTTAACTTCATTTATTTTAATAAATAAAATGAATAGAAAAATATATTTAATTATTATGATAATTCTTGATTCTTTGAGTTTGTTTATTTTATTAATTACAAAAAATAATTTTATTCTACTTTTTACTAGATTTATTGCTGGATTTTGTGGTAGTTTTTTATCTATTTATACTCCTGTTTGGAGTGATCAATATGGAATTTATTATCAAAGAGCTTTACTTATGTCAGTTATTCATTTAGGAAGTCCTATTGGAAATTTAGTTGGTTATGCTTTGGCTAAAATAATTTTATGGAAAATTGTTTTTTATATTGAAATTTTTTTATTAATTTTTCAATGTGTTTTTGTTTTTTTTGTTCATGATATTTATTTTTCAAAAACTCTTTTTTCTAAAAAAAGAAACAAAAATTTAACAGAAAATGAAAAAGAATTAGATAAAACAATTTTTGAAAATATTAAAAACCCAATAAATGATAATTTAATTACAGATATAAAAATATTATTTTCATCAAAATTATTTATAATATATAACATAGCATTAATAATAATATTTATAATAGTTTCTGCATTACAATTTTGGATAAATGATTATATGGAAAATGTTCTTTTAGTATCAAAAAAATCAAATTTAACAATATTTTTAATAGTAATGATAACTGCTCCTTCAATTGGAATTTTTACAGGAGGTTTAATTGGTGATAAAATTGGAGGTTATCAATCAATTAATGCACTTTATTTTGTTTTTTATTCTAGTATTTTTTCAGAAATAATGTCTTTAATTTATCCATTTACATATAATATTATTTTTTTTATTATTTTCTTTTGGATTTTTTTATTTATTGGAAGTTGTATTTTACCTATTATTAATGGTATTATTATTTGTTCTGTAGATAAAAAATATAATGGTAGTTCTAATGCAGCTTCAACTTTTTTATATAATGTTTTTGGAAGGTTTATTGGTCCTTTTTTATATGGAGATTTTAGAGGTTTATATGGAAAAAATTCAAAAATTCCAATGATTATTCTTTTAAATTTAATTATTTTACCTTTGATTTTGTTTTATTTAGCAACGAAAACTGGAATTAAGGAAAATTATGGAACTTTTGTTGATGAAAATGATATTATAGATAATTAAATGACTGGAAAGAAATAATATTTTTATATATTTTTTTTTATTTAATTTAATTTTTATTAACTAATTTATATATTTTATAATTCATTTATTTTGGATAATTGATTTTCAATAAATATTTAAAAGAATATTAATCAAATTATATTTTATTTTTTCATATAAATATTAAAAAAAGTTAAAATTAATAATAACAAAATGGTAGTAACTATAAATGTGTTAGATGATGATTTACAAAAATATACAATAGAAATAAATAACCCAGCAACATTCGATGATATAGTTTTAGCTTTATTAGAGAAAAATGTCGAAGTACCAGATGAGGCAATAATACTAAAAAATTCAAGTAAAATGGAATTAGATAAGAAATATACATTCTCAAATGATGAATCAATTATATTAAGAAACAGAGCAAATTTAGAAGGTTATACAATTAATTTTAATGATGTAACAAATAAACGTATTAAACAATTAAAAGTTACCAAAACAAATAATGGATGTGGATATAGATATGTTGCACCTGGAATTAATTTATATGGTGTTTGTAATTGTAAGGATTGTAAAGCTTTTAATAAAGAAGTTATTGAAATGATTAAACATAATGAATTAGATTTAACAAAACAAAAAGGAATGATGCATTGTCCTATTTGTAAAACTATGATTAATTGTACTACAGTTGGATTTTATAAATGTTATTATAATATTTATGGAATGAAATATAATGAAGATTCTGATGAAAACGAAAAATTTGGTAAAAAAATTCCTAATTTTGATTCTATTACTGTTAATACTGATGATACTGTTATGGTTAATGGAGATAAATATAGAGTTGATAAAACTAATGGGGAAAATCTTTCCAAATTTGAAGAAACAAATGGAGAAGCTGTTTTTATTAAGTTAGTATTTCAAGTTAAAAAATTTTAATAGTTTCTTTTATTACTAAATAAATTTTATTGAAAAAAAATTTGTTTTCATAAAATCTAATTATTGAAATAGGGAAAAAAAATAATTTTTTAAAAAATATTTTCACCAAAAAAAAAATAAAAATAAAATAAAAAAAAATAATGCCTTAAATTAATAATTAAATTAATAAATGATATCTATCTAAAATTGAATATAAATTAAAAAATGTCAGATGAAACAATAAATTGCAAAATAGTAATAGTAGGTGAATCATCAGTAGGAAAAACATGTATATTAAGAAGTTTTCTAGGAGAAGAATTTCAAGAAGAGCATATATCAACAATGTCAGCAGAAACAGAGAAAAAAGATATAATAGTAAATGATGAAAAAGTAAAAGTATCAATATCTGATACAGCAGGACAAGAAATATTTAGAGCAATAACAAAAATGTATTATAAAGGAGCTGATATAGTAATAATTGTTTATGATATTACAAATGAAAAAACTTTTACTGAAATTAAAAAGTATTGGATGAATGAAGTACTTAATAATTCAACTGATTTAAAAGGTAAAAAATAAAATTTTTTTATTTTTTTTTTAGTTCTTGGAATATTTGGTAATAAAGCAGATTTAGTTGATGAAGAAAAAGTTGATGAAGCACAAGTAAGAGAATATACTAAAGAAAATAAAGCCATTTTTGCTAGAACTTCTGCAAAAACTGGAAGTGGAATTGAAGAATCTATTAAAAAATTAGTTGCTGAATTTTTAAAGGTTAGGGAGAATAAAATTAGTCCATTTGCTCCTGTTAGAGATGAAGAACAAACAATAAATAATGTTAAAATTGAAACTACTACTACTCAAAATAATGAAAGAAAAAAATGTTGTTTGTCAAAATGAAATTAAAATATTTATATTTTATATTTAATTTATTTATTTTTTACTTTTCAATTGTGAAATAATATGTTAATTAAGAGTATTATTTAGATTATTTTGGATTTTTTTTTGATAAATAAAATTCAGAATAAAATAAATTTTTAATAATTTGAAAATTAATTTTAATAAAAAAACTAATAATTAATTTATTTAAAATGTATATTTTAAAATATATATTTAATGCTTGAACCTAATATGGATGAACAACCATTAAATCAAAATAATATTAATAATAATAATATACAAAATCCACTACCACAAATATTAAACAATAATAATAATAATAATTTAAATAATCAAACTCGTTTAATTATAAATAAAGACTTTTT
>JAEEGK010018526.1_pt1 | contig 15051 bp, 13 predicted proteins | sample 8958771 | NCBI WGS metagenome assembly JAEEGK01 (sample SAMN16246547, study PRJNA631951) | gut metagenome | biome: gut microbiome; feature: rumen; material: SC-attached | host: Bos | place: Iran: Karaj | collected 2018-10 | reverse complement strand
CCACTACTCCCAGCCGTTCTCGGCTGGGCCTCTCTCGCCGTGACATCATCGCTGCTCACTGGCTTCCTAATGGCGACCTCCGTTTCTTCCGTCAGGATGCTAAGATGGGGGGGGTACCTGAGCTTGTATGTAATTATTTCCACAATCCTGCTGCCACCATCGTTACGGCTCATGTCAATAATGTAATTATAGAATATGATTTATAAGATAGGTGTTCATCCGTTATCTCATGCCCTGGAATGGAAGTCAGGGGGGGCAAATGGCTTTCCGTCTCTCCGGCTCTCCGCGCTACTGATTATAAATGTCCTCATTGCCTCCTGATAGAATATGATAACCTATAACTTCATCGGTTGGATTCGTGACACGAAAGGTCTGGTTCTTCGTTACAACTTGAAGCAGATCTGCAACACCATTACCTCGTTTTCAGGGGGGGGCATTGGCAAAGATTCCGATACAGGCATGTATAACACCACTCCTTATGTTTTGATTGAATATGAGTTCTAACGTCCATCACTACGAGCTGCGCCGTCCGTTCCTCGCTATCGCCAATAGGGGGGGCAAATCGTGCTCCAAGTCCGCCAGGCCACCGAAAGCGGATATATCGAATGTCTGCCTAATGGCATTTTCGACATGGCTTATCCTACTTCAAAACTTCGCCGTGCCCGTGTTAAGGATGACGGGCGCATCGCTTCTGCTTTGATGGCCGGCGAAACATCCCAATGCGTATTTATTGAATATGACCTATAAGAAAAATCGTTCTGTATGCTGTCATACCATGACAGCTCTCCCGCTCTTCCAAACCTCCTCCGCACCTCCAAGGCTGTTTAGGGGGGGGTACTTCCTCCCTGTCAATGTAGTATCTTCTGGTGTCGCTTGCACCATTAACACGCGTTATGATGGTATGCAACTTCCTGAAGACATCCTCACCCTTGCTCACTACCCTAAAACCGTCATCCTAATCGAATATTCCCTATAACCCGCCCTGCCACCGTGCCCAGCCGTTCTCGGCTGGGTTTTTCTTTTCCTCCCAGCGCCTCTCCGCTGGGTCTTTTTGTCCCGTCCTCGCTGCCGCTTCTTCGTATCTTTGTGCAAAATAAGAACAATGGCAGCACAACTCGAAAAACCAATGCGTCGCCCGAATGTGGTCCTGCGCCGCTTCGCAATGGATGCAGTGCAAGCACTTCAGGCGAATATGCAGACACAGCATGTGTTCCCGACGGAGATCTATCCAGGCTTCCGTCAGGTCAACGAGTACCGTAAGAGACATGGCGGATGGTATGCCACAGGTAAAGGTGCCCGCTCTTTCACGTCCCGCATCGATGCCACTCCTGGCCATGAAGCCATCAGCCTCGGTTTCCGTGACTATCTGCGCTTTGTTGATATGGGTACTGTCGGTGGCCGACCGCTCGACGTGGTGCGCCGCGACCGTAAGGCCCGCCATAACCGCCGCTATGTCCGCCAGTGGATTGCCGTCATGGGCGAAAGCGCCCGACCATCGATAATGATGGAGGCTCGACATGTAGCCTCTCGTATGCAGCGCTATTACGAAGACTTCTACGGACGCGAACTGTCAGTAGAGGTGTTCCGTGATATCGAAGACCTGCCACCACTCGTGTTCCAATTCTAATATCTACCAATTATGGCCGATAAACAGATATACATCAAAATCAGTGCGGATTCAGCACAACCAGTAGCAGCTGTAAAAGCTATGCGCAACGAATTGTCGCGCTTGCAGAAGGCGTATGATGCCATCAACACGTCCACAGCTACTGGCGCTCAACGTGCCCAGAAACTGCAAAAGGAAATGGCCGACCTCCGTGCGCTCATCAAACAGCAGGAGGCTGACATGAATAAAGTGTCGAAGGTGATTACCAACCTGTCGAATGCGTCTTTGTCTCAGCTCAACCAAGCGCTTCGTCAGGTGAAAAAGGAAATCTCGCGCACCAGTGAGTCCAGCCCGAAACTGGAAGAGTTACGCCAGAAATACAAGGCTATTACCGACCAGATTAAGGTGATGAATGGCGAAATGATTAACATCAAAAAGCACATGGGCGAACTCTCCACGCAGACGGATTCCTGGCTGCAACGTGCCATCAATCAGCAGAATCAGCTGGTGGAGTCCACGCAGAAGACGAGTAGCGCTTATCAGGGACAGGTCAATATCCTACACCAACTCCAAAACGAACAGGCGCGTCGTGCTGTCTCTACCATCAGCGATGGTGGGGCTTCTGCCGATGCACTCCGCACCGCTCGTGCTAACCTGGTGTCTTATCGTGACCAACTGGGTAAGGGTGGCATCCTGCCGGCATCGGGCAATGTGGCTGCTGAGATCGAACGCATCAATGCCGAACTGAAAAAGTGTGATGACCAACTGGACGCTATCGCTGGTAAGGAGAAACAAATTGAACTGACCACCGACCAACTCCAGCAAAAGGCAGATAATATCATTCTCGACCCCAAGAAATTCTCGCCAAAGGAGATAAAGGCTGCCATCGATGAGATACAGAAGAGATTGGACAACCTCGGTACGAATGATACTGCTCGTAAGAAACTCAACGAACAGATGAAGCAGCTGAAAAACATTCTCGATGGTGTCGATCACGAACTGGTGAATATCGGGGACCTCTTGAAGCCTGGCAACCTCCGCAAAGCACCGCTCGAAACGCTCCAAAAGGCTGCAAAGCAGTTGGAGAATGAAATGGCAAAGCTCAACCGCGACCAACAGCAGTATATCGATAAGCAAAAACAACTCGCCGCTATTCGTGGGGAGATAGAACGCACCACTGGGGCTATCAATAGGCAGGGGTCTGCATGGAAGACTACCTTCCGTAATATCTCCATGTACTTTGGTGTGTTCCAACTGTTCTCTATCGCACAGCAGAAACTCCAGGGGATGCTGCAAAGCAACCTGGCTTATTCTGACCAACTCGCCGACATCCGTAAGGTGACGGGTCTCGCCACAAAGGAGGTCAACGAACTATCTGACAGCCTGGCAACGCTCAACACGCGCTCTACGGTACAGGATTTGGCCGACCTCGCTTATCAAGGCGGTAAGATGGGATTCGGAAAGTACGGTGTAGAAGGCATGAGTGCATTCGTCCGCGCTGCCGACCAGGTAAAGGTGGCACTGTCTGATGACCTCGGCGATGATAGCCTCTTGCAGATCTCTAAGCTCGTCGATACCATGGGACTGATACCCAAACTTGGTGTCGAACGTTCCATGCTTGCTGTCGGCTCATCCATCAACCAACTTTCGGCCACTTCTACGGCATCAGGAACGCATATCGTGGACTTCGCGAAGCGCCTCACAGGTCTCTCGCGTATCACGGGTATCACAACGCCGGAACTACTGGCACTCGGCTCGGCTGCCGATGCACTTGGGCAGGCTCCTGAAGTCGCGGCCACGGCTTTCGGTAAACTCTTCACGTCGCTGCAAACCAACCACAACCTGATTGAACAGCAGCTGAACATGGAGAAGGGCACCATCAATAACCTCTTCTCACAGGGTAAGGCGATGGAGGCTATTCTTCAGATCATGGAGAAGATGCGCGAAAAGGGTAATATGAATGCCCTCGGCAACATCTGGAAAGACCTCGGTTCTGAGGGACAGCGCCTGATAGGTGTCATGGCTACCATGTCTAAGAATGTCGATACCGTCCGTGCTCATGTCGAAGAGTCTAACGTCGCCTTTGAGGAAGCTACGTCTCTTACCAATGAGTACGCTCTGAAACAGGACACAGCCAATGCCATTCTCGAAAAGGGTAACAACCTCTGGGCAAAGGCTTTTACCAACCCTGAAGGGGTGGATATGGTCAAGCAGATGGCTCAGGCATGGTACGACCTCTCGAAGTCGATGACTTCCAACGAGGCTTCCATGTGGATAATGAAAAATCTCCTCGGACTGATTGCAGGCGAATTGAAGATACTCCTGGCACTGCTACCGGCAATCCTCACAGGCTTGCTCTTCAAGGGTGCCTCTGTCGCTATCATCGGTCTTGCTTCGTCTATCGGACTCATGGGTAAGAATGCGGTACTCGCCACCCTGCAGACAAAGGGATTGGTGGCTGCATGGCACGCTCTGAACACGGCTCAGAAGATGAATGTCATCGGTCTCTGTATCTCGCTCCTGACGGGCCTCGCCATTGCTATTGGTTCTGTCATCAAGAGCGGACAAAAGGCTACTACGTGGATGCAGGGCTTCAATAGCACCATGTCTGACTTCAACCGTGAGTTTGCTATTGCCGACGACCGTCTGAAGCGCTTTAAAAAGGCTATCGACGACGCTGCCACTGGCTCACGTCAACGTGCAGCTGCCATCCGTAACTTCAATAAGGAATATGGGCAGTATCTCTCGAAGATGCTCACCGAGAAATCTACGGCTGATGATATCGCCAAAGCCTATAAGGAGGTGGTGAAGCAACTCCGTGCGAAGATTGCTCTCCAGATGAAGGAAAAGGACATCACCAGTCAGGTGGCCCCGCGTATCGGATGGTCTGCCGACCGCCTCACGGAATACAATAACGTGGCAGGTGGCTCTGCCTACAACGGCACATGGCTCAAAGCCTATGTCGATGACATGAGGGCTGCCGGAAAGTCTGTCGAAGATATCAATAATGACCTGGCAAAGAAACTGGGTGTCGAAGGCAAGGTGGCTCGTGATGCTTATAACCGCCGTTCTGATAAGACTTTGCGTACTACTTTCTTCGATCAAGAGAGTTATCAGACCCAGGCGCAATATGATATGGATGGCGGTTTCGCTGCCGCCAGAAATACGACCCGTGCCCTCACCCAAGCTGAACAGATGCTGTATGCCGCTACTCGTTATGCTACGCAGGCGTACTCCGCATCCAACGCCATGGACCGCGTAAACAAAAAGTGGAAGCCGTTTGAGGAGGATCTATCGACGGTCACTGATGAGACTCCTGGCACCCTCGACAACGATGCACCCGATAAGGAAGCCGAGAAGCGCCGCAAGGCTGAGGAAGCGGCTCGCCGTAAGGCGCTCCGTGCGGAAATGAAGGAGGAACAGGCTAAGGCTCAGGCTATCGTCGATAATGTCAAGAACTACTACGAGCGTCAGATTGCTGTCATTACGGAAATGGCTACAAAGACGGGCATGGATTCTGAACTCCAGAAGAAACTCGTCGATGGTATGACCGTTCGCATGAATAATGCACTGGCTAATGTCCGCCAGGCTATTGCCGGTACTGAGAACGATTGGGCTGACTTCCGCCAGTCGATGATAAACGACCTCTACGAACCTCTGTCTGAGGATGGCACTAACCAGTCCACACAGTTGCTCGATAACATCATCCATAATGATATCGAGAAACTGAAGGACATGATTACCACGCTTTCTAAGGAGTTGGGACAGAACGGTTCTGTATTGCTCGATCAGATATGGCGTAAGGCTACAGAAAACGAACTGAAAAACGCCAACCAGCAGAATAAGGCTTACCAGGACCGTCAGAAGGTGCTCCTGGAAAAGAACTATACGGGGAAGGTCAACCTCGACTACGAGAACCAGATGGAACAGTTGGGTGTCTCTGACCTCACAGCCGAACAGACCGCACAACTGATGGGATGGTCGCAAGAGGGTAACCAGAAGGCTATCCAGCAGTTTGTCAATGAGCGTAGCCAACAGTGGCAGAGTGCGCTCTACAATGCTCGTGAGCATATCGTGGAGGTGCTGGCCGCTGATAGTCCTGAGTCGTTGTTTGATGTTATCTTCCCTGACTGGCAGGATAACATCGGACAGAATAATTTGCTGGGTGATCTCTTTGATGTGAAGGATGTGCTCGATGAGAATGGTCAGATTATCGGCCAACGCCTGAAGCTGGAGGATGACCGCTTCAAGGTGTTCTACCAGAAACTCATCGAATACTCTGATGCCTATACTGATGCTCAGAAGAAAGCCTACGACGAGGCAAAGCGCCGTGCGGATTTCATCTTCAATAACAATCCTACCATCCAGAGTATCGATCAGTCAACACAGCAGCTGTCAACCATCAACAGCGACCAGCAGCGCTTCGAGTCTGATAAGAACATCGGACAGCAGATGGGTATGTCCTGGAACATCGATTCCGACCCAGAAATTCTGCGTTATCGCCTGCTGGCTGAACGTGCCCGTCTCTACTATGAGGATATGGCGCGTCTGCGTGAACAGGATAAGATCTCTGAACAGCAGCTGACGGATGCTAAACGTCAGATGATGGAGGCTCAGTCTAACATGGCCGACCAGGTGGCTCGTAAGTTCCATGAGCGGGTGTCTCTGCTCCAGAACTTCTCCGAACCGCTGAACACCTTTGCCGAAGGGGTGGGGGAGTCGCTGGGTAACATGATCTACGACACCGAACAGTCGGATGTCAAGATGAAAGACTTGCTGAAAGACATGCTGAAGTCGTATGTGAAGATGTCGCTGCAACTTATTGCCCAGGACCTCACACGCCGTGTCACTAAGCAACTCTACTATCGCCAGGAGGAAGCCGACGAGACGATGCACCAGGCTACGATGTTGCAGATACAGCAACTCTACCAGTCGCTGATGCTCACGGCTCAGACAACGGGCGATGCTGCCCGCCTCACACAGCACTCTACCTCGAACGCTACAGAATTGGCAGAGGAAGCGGGTGCTACAACAGGTAAGGTGGGCCTCGGTATTGCCGGTGGTGCAGCTAAGATCATCGGCACCCTCGGATGGTGGGGTATTCCGCTTATCGGTGTCATCACCGCCTTGCTGATGGGATTGCTGTCATGGGCTATCGGACTCGCCTTTGGTGGCGATGAGAGTAGTGGTGCTGATGCTGCAACTCCTAACGTCAAACTCGCCACTGGTATGCTCACCTATGACAGTGGTAACGTGCAGAGTGTGGGCAACGGTTCGCCCGTTGCTTCTCCCTCCGGCTATGCGCCCTCCGCCTCTCCTGGTGGTAGTGGTGCGCCCGCTGGTGCTGCCAGCGGGGATAGAACCCCCGTCCTCGGTACTGATGGCTATGTCTATCAGGCTCGCCAGGTACCACAACTGCAGACGGGTCTCGTCACCTCGCCTATAGCTACCATGGTCAACGGTCAACCGTCACTGGTGGGCGAACGTGGCCCCGAAATGGTGATTGGACGCGAGACTACAGCAGCTATGCAGATGGCACGTCCCGACCTCCTCGCGGCTATCGTGAAGTTTGATAAGAGCTACTCAAATGGCCATGCCTATCGCACCTATGACGAAGGCAACCTCTCCGACTTCGCCACCGTGCCCGATGGATCTCCATCGGGTGAAGGTACTCTCACCAAAGAGGATATCGACGGACTCCGCTCTTCTCTCTCTGAGTTTACAGCGGTTATGCTGGCTATCAAGCGCAACGGCCTCCATGTCAACAAGTACGGACGTGGTGGCATCGCTCAGGAGTCGCAGGATGGCGCTAACTTCATGCGTCGTAACTCCGGCGACCGTCTCTGGAAAGGTTAGTCACCGTGCCCAGCTGTTCTCGGCTGGGTTCTCATAAATTCATCAATTCATAAAATTATCAATTCATCAAATTATGGAAGAAAAACTTTTCGCTCGTATCGTGGCGCTCCTCACAGCCCACTTCGACAACATGCCTGCAGCCGAGGACATCCACCTCGACGACAATCTGCATGAAGACCTTAATCTCGATTCTATCGACATCGTGGACTTCATTATGATGTGTGAAACGAACTTCAACGTCAAACTTGACATGACAGATGCGAAGAACACGCACACCCTGCGCGACCTCATCCGCTCTATCATCGAAGTAAAGCCCAGCCTATGCGACGCACAGTAATTACAGGCATAGGCATTTGGTCCTGCATCGGTCAGTCCGTTCAGGAGGTCGAACAGTCCCTGCGTCTCGGCAAGAGTGGCATCGGCATCGATCCTGAACGCACAGCCTACGGCTACCAGTCGCCGCTTACCGGCATCGTGCCGCGTCCCGACATCAAGGCTCAGGGATTGCGACGCTCTCAGCGCATCACACTCTCCGAACCTGGAGAATATGGCTACATGGCCATGAAAGAGGCGCTGGCGATGGCTCCCGTCAGCGACCTCTATTGCTGTGGCCTTATCGTCAGCAATGACAGTACCGCTGGCGCTCTTGCTGAGACAGAGAATATTATGGCGGAATACCATGACAGCCGACGACTGGGTGCCGGCATGGTGTTCCGCACCCTTAACAGTTCAGTATCTATGTCGCTGGCTTCTATCTTTGGTGTCGGTGGTCTCACACTCTCCGTCTCTGCTGCCTGCGCTGGTGGTGGCCATGCTATCGGTCTCGCTCATTCGCTCATTCAGTCCGGCCAACTGGACTGCTGCATTGTGGTAGGCGCTCAGGAGGTGGGCCTACATGCCTATACGTCCTTTGATGCACTCGGTCTCTTCAGCAAGCACACCGACAACCCAGCAGCTGCCTCACGTCCGTTTGACACAGAGCGTGACGGCCTCGTGCCCTCTGGTGGCGCTGCCTGCGTTATCCTCGAAACAGCCGGACATGCCGCTATGGGAAACAGAAAACCCTTGGCCACGGTCGATGGCTATGGCTTCTCCACAAGCCCCGACCTCGTTTCTCCCTCTGCCGATGCTATCTACCAATCCATGACCGCCGCCCTGTCTGCAGCTACTGTGCCCAGCGGTTCTCCGCTGGGTCCTGGTTCTGTATGTGGCGATGGTATCGCCACTCCGTTTCTCTCTGCTATCATGGCTCACGCCACCTCCACCCCCGATGGCGATCGTGTCGAGGCAGAAGCCATCCACCGCTTCTGTCTTGATAATGGTCTTTCTCATCCTTTCGTCATCAGCACCAAGGCGCTCACAGGTCACGAGTGCTGGATGTCGGGTGTCTCTCAGATTGTCTATGCGCTCATACAGATGCAAGGTGGTTTCATAGCACCAAACATCAACCTCCGCACCATCGACCCAGCAGCAGCTACGCTACGCATTCCAACAGCGCCCACCGTTACTACGCTAACCACCGTTCTCTGCAACGCCTTCGGTTTCGGTGGCACCAACAGTAGCCTGGTAATCTCTCGCGCTGGGCTTCGCTAACTATTCTTGTACTACCGCTCTGTCGGTAATGTCTTCATTCGGTGGCTGTGCTGTGAAGCACGGCCACCGCCTTTCTATCATCCTCTCCATCGCTCGTCACTAATCAAAAAGCCCAGCCGTTATCGGCTGGGCCTATGTCATAGTTGGGCACCTGCGGTGGTATCATTCGCAGCGGCAACGCCGCTGTCCTCTATATAGCGCAAATAGGCGTATATTACCCCAATTTAATACATGGTGCAAAGGTAATCATTTTCCACGACATCACCAAACTTTTTCGTCACTATTTTCTAATTATTTTCCCGCTCCCGTTCTGCATGTCGCTATGTCATAGCGACCAGGACTCATCCACCACTCCCAGCCGTTCTCGGCTGGGTCTATCTATCCACCCCGCGCCCCTCAGTGACGGCAAAAGTAATTTCAAGGATGGCATCTTTCTCCCTCTCTTTCCCCTATTTACCGCACCTCGCCATCATTTTCACCCTCCAAAAAGTAAAAATGACGTTATTTTGGCATACCTCATCCCAATTTTGCGAAAAATTCTTTTTGAGAAATAATAAAATCCCGTACCCTAAAAGGTATTGAGCAATAAAGCGAAAGCTCCGCTTTCTCCTTTGAATATCAATGAGTTGTGGAGGAACGGGGTAAGCAGTTAAGCGGTGCGTTTTGCTACTTTTCAGTGTAATTTCTGAATTTCTATTTTTCTCCTGTATGCGCTAAAGTTTGTAGAAAAATGGGTAAAAATAACTTTTTACTATGATAATGTAATGAGTATCAGCGATTTACACGAAAACAAAAACGTCTTTTTGATAACTTTTTCCAACTCTCCACAACTTTTACCCAGAATTTTCACCTTGCATGTTCCGATGGATGGGGCTGCAAAAAGTTATTTTGAAAGTTCAAGGAAGAAAATCTCCCCATTCAGGGAAAAATCTCCCTCGAAAGTGTTAAAACTTATATCAAATTAGAAAATAATTGGTATTTTATTTTGTAAAATCAAAGTTTATCTTTAATTTTGCGGCAAAATAACAAATATAATCTCAGTTTATATGAAAACCTATCTTATTCTACTCAACTGGGTATTCATCGCCGCTATCATAGGCATCTGCCAGTGGCAACACCCGCTCATCGTTAGTTGGGCTTTCTTGGCCGGCTTCCTCATGGGGGCATTCTCAACAGTTGGTCTTGTTACCGTTCAGTTCGCTAAGGACCCGTCCAACGAGAAGGAATGGCGTTGGCGACATAGTTACTTCGGTAAAGACTACCGCATCGAGTTCTGCGTACAGTTGTTGCTGACGGCAACCGCATTCGGACTCTCACTCATGTTCTTCAGATCATTCTGGCTCATTGGTACAGGCTTATTCGGAGCCTGGTTTCTCAATATCACGGTCGAATGGTTCTGGGCTGCTACCCATCGTTATTATAATAATAAATAAGGTATGACTGATCCGTTCGACGTTCTCTGTTCTGTCTATACCGATGCCCACGACAACTATGGGCGCTTTGTTGACATGGAAACTGGCGAAATCATCCAGCAGATGACAATTCGCGAGTTCTGTCTGACGGAGCGCTGGAAACCCGTAGTAGAACAGCTGCGGGCTATGGTGGCTCAGTATGGAGAGAAAGAGGCAAAGGCACGGGATGATTACCGCCAGACGAAAACGCTCCTCCCAGGAGCAACGCTGTCCGGCCTCTTTGAACTGCGCGAGGTGGATGTAGAGAAAACCAATCGTCGTACAGGCGAGAAATTCATGGTTAGGGATATGGTGTCGCGTCGCCAGGCTCACCTATTGCAGCACACTGGCTTCCTCTGTATAGATATTGATCATCAGGATAACCAGTCACTCGCTGATATGAAGGTCATTCTGCGCACCCTCCGCCATCGCCCAGAGGTGGCACTACTGATGAAGTCATGCTCAGGAACGGGCTACTTCGCGCTCATACCGCTGGCATACCCTCAGTACCACCGTCAACAGTTTGCAGCGCTCATCCGTGAGTATGGTGCCTTGGGTATCACTCTCGATCGTAAATGTGCCGATGTAACACGCATCCGCTTCGCCTCCTACGACGATAAGCCATATATCAACGCCAACGCCATTCCATACTCAGGGGTGGATCTCGGCGAACAGATGTTGGCTCCGAAAGCTGCTGTATATACTCAGCGCATCGAGACTGATGATGAACTGATTACTAAGGTGGAGCGCCTGGTGCAGAAACTGGAACTTACGCACACCGATATCACCAACGACTACGATGTGTGGATTCGTATCGGTATGTCTTTGGCTACGCTACCAGAACCATGGGGTAGTAAGTTCTTCCATCGTGTGTCTGCCATCAGTCAGAAGTACAACGCTACCGACTGTCAGCGCAAATTCGATTACAATAGTAATCCTACTACAATTTCAATCAATTATTTCTTTGCCAGATGCAAAGAGTATGGTATCACTTTAAAGAATTAACACAATGGAAAAGCCGATTTACCCCCCCCCCTAAAATACGATTGGAGCCTGACGGCTCGACCACCGTGACTAAATAAGTATAATCGTATTAAAAACAAAATCGTATGAAACCCGAATTTTTGAAATTGATGTTGCTCGGCATGACGGGCGATGATAAAGAGAAACTGATGGAAGAAATGTCTAAAGTGGCTGTCGATGGCCTGAAAAAGATGAGCGAAAGCATCGTTTGGAAGGATAATCTCACCGAAGACGAACAGCGCATAAAGACAATATTTGATAACGCATTGCCTATCGTACAGCAGTTCATGGCTAAAGCTCCATCACAGAAGATTGAGGAACTGCATAAGCTGTCAATAGAACAACTGGAAGCCAGAATGAGGTTCGAGGGCGCTATCATCGACACACTGAAGGCTACAGTGAAGTATGGAGAGGTGTACGGCCTTTTTACTAAGAATATAGAAAGCGAACAAAAAGATGTATCTGATTAAACCACAAGTTGAACTTTGGCCCGCCCCAGAAGCATGGCAGGAACAGGTAGCACGGGCTGCCCGTCTCTGCTATGCCTCTGAAGGCGGCAAGAAAACCGCAGAAGAGTTCTGCGAAATGCTGAAGAAACGTAACCACCTATCGATGTTCAGACATGGATCACGTTACTTCATTATCCCTGATGTCGTTCCTTCAGAACTGACTAACGCTACACCCAGCAAGGCTGGTAAGAAAGCGTCCTCTCAACCACCGCTTTGGCTTTTTACGGTCCTCACAAACACGCCCTATGTCGGCATCCGTTACCATAAGGATAAAAAGGCAAAGACACGCTGCTATTACATCAGCACCAACATCCAGTATCTCATGGATAGTCCAAGCATCGAAGAAATGCTGCGTCCCTACGAGGTAACACTCCAGCAGTTCATCGGTCACGCTACCTCTGATAATTTCCCAGCAGCTATGAACCTGGTGCGTTATACGGTTTGTGTTACCACGCAGATATCTACCAGCCGCGAACTAAACCGCACGTCGCCCAACAACATCGCAGAACAATCTACCCGCTACGTCAACTTTGGCAAAAAGGGTGGCATCACCATCTGTCTGCCTCATTGGTTCCAGTGCGCCCATTGGTCTAAGCGACTGTTGGCCCGTGTCATGTGGAAGTGCAGCGAATGGGCCTATAAACTCGCGCTCTTACTCGGTCTTCCTGCTCAGGATGCACGAGGATTCTTGGTACTCGACGCTGGAACACGCGTCGCCTACACCTACAACGTCTTCGAGTGGCGTAACATCATGCGTCTTCGTCTCACTGGAGAGACTGGCAAACCGCATCCTAACGCCCACATCGCTGCTCAACTCATCCACGATGTCATCCTTCCGGCTATGCGCATCTATGCCGGAGAAGCAGCTACGCTCGTATAGCGTTCTCAGCCGCTCTCGGCTGGGTTACAATAGTATCAATTTCTTAATATCTACAACAATGGAACAAAAATTCGTAAATTACCCCCCCCTGGAAGACCTGAAACAGCTCTCCGAGGAAGAAGTACGAGCATGGTTTGGTAAAGTCAATACCTACCGTGATGAAGTTATCATGCAGATCCGTACCAAGTGCGACAATGACGTGTTCAACGTCCGTACAGAACAGCAGGTAGAACGTAACCGCATCATCTGCCTTATCGACCTCAAACGGTCACAACTGCCCTCTGGTGGTACACCCGATGAGCGCGAAAAAGCATTGGCACTGCGTCAGGAAATGCACAACCTCGATCATCAGATGCAACTTAATGACATCAATACGCAGAAGAAAATATATGACCTCAAACACGAGAAGAAAGTGGCTATCAACGCACTGCAACGTCAGTGGGAAACAGCAACAGGTGTCCTCAAACAAGCACTGATTTTCGTCTGCGAAAAAGCAAAGGAAACAACGTAACAAAATAACTGTTATGATAAATAGACTATGAGCAAGACAAAGAACCTCGCCATCTACCGCCCTAACGGTGCTGCTGCAGAATACAGCACATGGGCTTGCAACCTCTACAACGGCTGCTCTCACTCCTGTACCTACTGCTACTGTAAGCGTGGTGTGTTCGGTCATATTCTCGGTAAGGATGTGCCAGAGATAAAGGCCCTACTCGGTGGTGAACCTGAGAAAGCATATAATCTTTTCTGCCAGGAACTGAACAAATATCGTGACCAGATCATCGCCGATGGCGGGCTGTTCTTTTCTTTCTCTACTGACCCGATGCTCTATGAGGAAATCAACCTCACCATGCGTTGCATTGAATATGCCTTCAGCCAACAGGTGCCCGTCATCATCCTTACCAAAGCGACATGGTGGGTACGCGAAGACTGGGTGATTGGCGCTCTCTATGCTCATCGTGAATTGCTCACCATCGGCTTTACCCTCACCGGCCACGACGAACTCGAACCTGGCGCTCCGGCTAACGTATCGCGTCAGACAGCACTTATCTACCTCTCAAAGATGCAGTTCCGCACCTTTGCCAGCATGGAGCCGGTCATCGACTTCGTTTCTTCACTGGCAATCATCCGCACCATAGCCTCCGACTGCCAGGAGTTCCGCATTGGCCTACTCTCTCCTTACAGCAAGAAACGCTACGACTCAGCCCAGTGCGATCGCTTCATCCGTGAAGTGCAGCGCCTCTCCAAACAACACAACTTCCGCATCCTCTGGAAAGAGTCTATCCGCCGCTTCTGTCGTGAATGGTCTATCTGCCCAGATTTATGTAACCCAGTGCTCGGTGATTCCGTCGCCGAGACAAAAGATTAACCACCGTGCCCAGTCGCTCTCGGCTGGGTCCTAAAAACAACAGTAATATGAATTTTCCAGCAGTAATTGAATGTCTGAAAAAGGGTGGCCATGCCTCCCGTTCTACGTGGCATGACAATCAGGAAATCGTCATGCAGATCCCCCAGTGTATAGCAAAGGATGTGGTGCCAAAGATGACATCCCTGCCAGCAGCTATCAAACCAAAGATTAGCACCGTTGGAAGTGGCGAAATATCCTACCACGACCAAGTGATTATGATTACCTTCACAGACGACGGTAAAACACCGGCATCTGCCACCTACTACATTCCCTCATGGGAGGATATTTTGGCAGAGGATTGGAGTTGTCTGACTCCTGCTGAAGAGTACGTCCCCGACCCTCGCCCTGTCACAGAGCGTATCAAAACCTTTGAGGATGCTTGCGATGACCTCAATCGCCGTGCTCAGGCTGGAGACAAATTGGCTAACGATCTGATGACCGACCTCCAGTTTAACTCGCCACGTACACCCGATCTGCTTGCTTACATCCAACTGCGCATCATCACCTATGCCCTCAATGAAGGATGGGTGCCACAGTTTACTGAGGATGAATATCGCTACTATCCTTACTTCTACCTCTATACCCAGAAGGAGATAGACGAAATGAGTGAGGATGATAAGGCACTGCTGCTGTCCGTCGGGGGTCACGCGTCTAACGGTGCGCTCTGCGGTCTCTCGTCTGCGTTCTCGGTTTACGGTTTCTCGCTCTCGGCCTCGTCCCTCGGC
>JAEEGK010018524.1_pt1 | contig 15052 bp, 8 predicted proteins | sample 8958771 | NCBI WGS metagenome assembly JAEEGK01 (sample SAMN16246547, study PRJNA631951) | gut metagenome | biome: gut microbiome; feature: rumen; material: SC-attached | host: Bos | place: Iran: Karaj | collected 2018-10 | reverse complement strand
ATTCCTGCTGATATTGATATACATTTTGCTGTTTCTATTTTATCTCCTGTTAACATCCATAATTTAATTCCTGCATTACGTAAATTTTCTATTGTATTACTTACATTATTTTGTAATAAATCTTCTACTCCTGTTACACATAAAAAATCCATTTTTTTTTCTAATTTACTAATTGCTATTTTTACTTTTTCTTTCCTATTCTCCATTGATGTTAATGCATTATTATATTCTATTATCCAATTATCATATTCTTCTTTTGATATTATTCTCTGTGTTAATACTAATGTTCTTAAACCTTTTTGTGCTAAATTTTCTGCATTTTCTTTTATGTAACCTTTATATTCATTTTTAACATATTCTAACATAACATTTTCAGCACCTTTTAAATAAAAAATTATATGATTATATTTTTTATTTCTTAATACAATTCCCATTCTTTTTGTATCAGAAGAAAATGGAAAATTTGCTAAAATTTCATATTTTTCTATAACATCAACTGAGTTTTTTATATGAATTTCACTATCAGTTCTAAATATTAATCTCATTTTTAATGTTTCTGCAAATTTAACTAAAGCTACTTCATCTGGAGATGATGCTTGATATTCAAATTTATCATTATTTTCTTTATCTTGTATTGGAGTTACATTATTACAAAGTACCATTGATGTTATTGTATCTCTTATTATTTTTGTTCTTGATCTTCTATTTTTTTTATTTTTTGAACCTAATGAATTATTATCTTCAATTAAACTCTCATTTTCAATTAAAGAAATATTATTTAAATTATTTATTTTATCATATAATGGTGCATCAATTTTTTGACATTCTTCATTTAAAATATCATTTAATTCATTAAATGATTCTTCTGAAAATTGTTCAACTTCCATTGCAATTTTTTTAAATATCATTTCATTTTTTGTTAAAGTTCCAGTTTTATCTGAAAAAATATAACTTATTCTTCCTAATTCTTCTGGAATTGTTGAATTTCTTGAAATAGTATCTTTAATATTTGGATCTTTATTAATCATAAATGAAAAATAAGTTTTAGAAACATCTAAATTAACTCTTAAAGAAATTGGTATAATTCCACAAAAAAGAACAATAAATCTAAAAAAAATAAAAAAATATTGATAAAATGGCATTTTATTTAAAGTTGAATTTAAAATTGTAATTACAATTGATAAAATACACATAATAATAAATAAATAAAAATTTATTTTATTTAATTCCATATCTAAAATACCAAATTTAACTTTTGGTATACTTGAATTCATTCTTGCTCTCGTTTCATTACCAGTATAAATAACAATACCAAAACATTTTTTTGAAGCCAAAACTGTACTTGACCAAAGAGTATTTTCTAAATTTAAACTTTCTTTAATTATTAAATTTTCACTATTTTTTCCTTCAAAAACACCTTCGAAATTATAAATTAATTTACTTGGTGCCTCATATTCAATAAAACCATTAATATTAATAATTTCAGATATTGATAATTTTTGAGTAAAATTAATCGCTTTTCTTAATTTCCAATCAGTCTCACCATCTAATTGATCAGTTCTAATATAAGCGTGATTGTCTTCTTCATCATTATTAAAAGTTTTTAATAATATCATATCTGCTGGAATTCTTTGATTTTCATTTAATATTAAGAAATCACCTATTTTTATTTGATGAGATGGAATTTCTATTTTTTTACCTTCATTTGGATTTATAATATTTTTCTCATATTTTGTATATAATTCATTATTTGTTTTTTTATCTTGAAATCTTCTATTTATATCGTCATATAATTCTTTTATCATTGTTACTGATATTACTATTACTAAAGGACTTAAGTAACTTATTAAAAAACCTACTTTTAATACACTAAAAAATTGAGATATTGTCATTATTAAATAAAAAAAATTTCCAAATTGTTTAAATTGATTAAATATTACAACTGGAATAAATGTTATTAAATTATATTTGTGATTTTCTATTTTATTACTAAATGGAGTATAATTTAAATTTGTTTCTGAGAAAAAAACATGTTTTTTTGATAATAAATCTACATGATGAAAACAAGGAAAAAGACTATTTATTAGTCTTTTAAAACAACTTGGACGGGAATTTATTATTTGTGATTTTGCATTGTTGAATTGAATTAATTTTTCATTTAATTTTTCATCATCTTCTATCATTTTTTTTATTTTTTAAATATAGTAAAAAAATTTATTTTATTAAATTTGGATTTTTTAATTAAAAATTTAAAAAAATAATTTTTTATTTTTTATTAATTAGTTTATTTTATTAGAATATTAAAAAATTATGTTAAGATTTTTTCTAAAAAAAAAATAATAATAATGATAAAAATAATATCAAATATAAACTAATAATAAATCATATAATCAAATATTAATGTTTAAATAAATCACCAATATAATTTCTTGCAGTTCTATTTTTATTAGGATGAATTAAAGAATAAGGATTATAATTTTCACCTAATTCTTTTTTATTTCCATTATTAATATTTCTAATAATTTTTTTATGAAAAGCAATTTTACATAAATCTGGTAATTTATATTTAAATCTAAATTTTTTTGAAGTTTGATTTAATAAATTATTATTTAATTTTTGATTTTCTATTTTTTCAATTTCATCATTACTTAATCCTTTTTGATAATATTTTTCCATTGAATTACTTAATTTTTGATTATATAACTTAAAAGAATTTGATATTGGTTTTTCAAAATTATTAAGATTAGATTTTATATTTTTACTTGATGCACTCATTAATCTTGTTTTATATTTTAATTTATTTATTTCATTTTTATATTTTTCAATATCACTTTTTAGAGAAATATTATAACCAAAAGTTTCAAAAAAATTTTTTGGTTTTCTATATGAATAAAAATAATGTTTTGTTTTTGGATTTTTTGGATTAAAAGGTATATTTTCTATTATTTTTTCTGAATAAATATTATTTGGTTTTAATTTTTTATTTGTAATATAATTTTCTTGACTTTGACTTTTTAAAAGAGGTTGATTTTCATTTATAATATTTGAATTTTGTAAATTGTCATTTTGTAAATTATTAAAATAAGAATTATTATTCTTATCAAAAATTATTTTTTGAGATTTATTTTTTTGTAATTTTTCATTAAAAGATTTATTTTCTTTATTTAATTTATTAATATTATCTTCTTGTTCTTTTACTAAAGTTTCATAATCAATTCCAGTAATTGATTTAAAAACAAAAGGATCAGTTTTTTTTAAATAATGATAATTATGAGATTGATTTGAATAATATTTTTTTTTTCCTGGATCATTTAAAGGATAAATTGAGAATTTATTATTATTTGTATAAGGATCTTTCCAATAAGAATAAATATTTATATTATACATTTTTAAATATATTTATATTTTTTTAAGTTTTAAGAAAAAAGTTTTATTTAATTTTTTCTTACTATTATTAAAAATAAAATAAAATTAAATTATATTAAAATATTTTTAAATAAAATAATATTAAATAATATAAAAAAAATACAAAAAAAAAATATTAAACATCTTTACTTAAATTTTGAGTACTTGAATTACTTTTAATATGTTTTTTAACAGGAACACTTTTTCTAGAATTACTAATTTTTGAAATTTTTTCAAATTCTTTTTGAATAAAATTAGTAAAACTAAAAAACCAAGTTTCATATCTTTTTTCATCATCATATAGCCAAGTATACATTTCATAAAAATCACAAATTCTTCTTTTAACTTCCATTAAATCACTCTCTGGATATTTTTCTAATAAAATAATAACTTTTCTTAATACTTCTTTTAATTCGTCTAAATAAGGAATTCTTTTTTTTAAATCTTCTTCTGAAAATCCTTCAATATTTATTGTTGATGGTTTAAAATTATTATCATCTAAATATGTAATTAAATCATTTTGTTCTACTGTTGAATCTTCTATTTTTTCTGATAAATAATTTTTTATTTCTTCTATTGATGTTGAATTTATTATTTCGTCTGAAAAATTTTCTTGATGTGACGAACAACAAAATGTTCCCATTTTTATATTTTAGTTTTTTTAAAGAATTGTTTATTTTTTTTTTTGTTAAAATTTTTATTTTTAATTTTATTAAAATTGAAAATAAATATAATTTTTAATTTTATTTTTTTGGATTATAATTATTTTATTTTAGAAGATTGAAAAAAAATGCTAAATTTGAATAATTTTTTTATATCAAATAATTATAATATAGCAATAAAAATTATCTAATCAAATTGAAATAGAATATTTTTTTATGAAATTAAAAAAAGGAAAAATGAAAGAAAAAAAATATAGAAAAATATTTAATTTTAATTTATATTTTTAATATCAATCATAGTAAAAATAATTTTTTATTCATTAAATCATCATTAAATAAAATGACGTAATTTAATATTTTTTATACATTTATTATAAATCATCAAAATTCAATATATTTTATAAGTCAATGGGACAAGAACAAATTTCATGTTGTAAATATGAAAACAAAAAAGAAGATGAAATTACAAATGAAAAAGAAGAAAAAAATACTAATTTTTTATCAATTGAAAAAGAAGAACTTAACGATAAAAAAATAGAATTAAATATTGAAGTAAACGCTAATTTAAATAAAAATGAAAATGAAGATTTTTCAAAATTAAAATCAAATATACAAAATAAAATTGATGAAGAAAATGAAGAAAAATTAAATGAAAATTTATCTAAAGAATTAAAAGAAGAAAAAGAAGAAATTTCAATAGAAGAAAAAAATGAAAAAATAAAAAAAATACAATCTAAAATAAGAGGATTTTTATATAGAAAAAACTTTAACTCAAATATAAAACCAAATTTAAAAAAAGAAGATAAATTTATAAAAGAAAGTTTATTAAAAATATCAGAAGAAGAAAAAAAAGATGATATAAAAAATTTCAGATCATCAAATTGGAAAAATTATTATAAAGAATCAAAAGAAGATTCATTTTTTGATAATATAAATAATTCAAATGATAATACAAAAGAAGAAATAATAATAGATAATAAAAATAAAAGTTTATATAAAGGAAATATAAATAAAGAAAATAAAAAAGATGGATTTGGAATTTTAATAGACGATGAAAAAATAATGAAAGGAAATTGGATAAATGATAATTTTACAGGATGGAATATTGAAGAATTAAAAAATGGAGAAATAAAAGAAGGTAAATTTATAAATGGAAAATTAAATGGAAAAGGAATATTAAAAAATGATAAAAATAATAGTATAATAATAGGAAATTTTAAAGATGATTTATTAGAAGGAAAAGGAAATTTAAAAAATGATAATTTAGAATATGAAGGAAATTTTAAAGAAAATAAATTTGATGGATTAGGAAAAATGAAAATAAAAGATAAAGGAAATTATGAAGGTGAATTTAAAAATAATCAAATTAATGGAAAAGGAATTTTTACTTTTGCTAATGGAGAAAAATTTGAAGGTACTTTATTAAATGGAAAATTTAATGGATTTGGAAAATATATTTTTCCTGATGGACAATTTTATGAAGGAAATTATGTTAATGGAATTAAAGAAGGAAAAGGAAAATTTGTATTTAAAAATGGAAATATTTTTGATGGGAATTTTAATAATGGTTTACCAAATGGTTATGGTAAATTTTGTCAAAATGGAAAATGGAGAAATGTTTTATTTGAAAAAGGAAAATTTGTTAAAGTTGTTGATTAAATTTTTGTTTATATAATTTATGTTTAATTATTAATTATTTTTATAGATTATAAAAAAAAAATTAGTTTTTTTTTTATAAATGTTTTTTTTTAAATTTTTTATCTTAAAATAATGAATAAAATAATTAAATAAATCAAATAATTTTATTATATTTTTTTACATATATGATATTATTTGTTTTGAAGAAATTAAATAAAGTTTTTTTTATTATATATTATTATTTTTTCTTATTTTTTTATTTTGAACTGGTGATGTATATTTAATATAATAAAGTAAAGAACCTTTTGGATAAGGATAATTTAATTTATTTTCCATATCAATTTTTCTTAATTGTTCATTTGTTTTAACTGGAGGATTAATAAAAATTTTATTATAAGGAGAATTTTTAAATGAAGAAGTTAATGAATCAATATTTAATTTAATATTATTTCTACTATTAATATTATTATTAGAATTAATATTTTTATTAATAGACTTTTTTATATTATTTTTATTATTACTAAAATTAAATGTATTTGAAAAAGTTCTAAAATGAGAATATTGATTATTTTGATTTTTAGAATTATTTACAATATAATTAGATAAAAAATTTTCTCTACTTTTATTATTTAAATCAAAAGTTTTTCTTTCTAAAACATTTAATTCTTTATTTAATTCTAAAAAATTATTTCTAATTCTATTTCTTGAATTTGGATTTTCATATAAAAAAATCTTTTCTGGAATAGGACTTTCTGTTAAAGAAATAGGAAATTTCTTTTTATATTGATTTGAAGAAGTTCTTGAAGAATAACATTTATTAATTCTTCTATTTATTGTATTATCAATAAAATCAAGTTCATTTAAATATTTTCTTCTCATATTCTTTTTTTTAAATAATTTATTTTTTTTTTGTTTATTTTTAATTTTTATATAATATACAATAAATGTTAAATTAAAATTTATAAAAAAAAGATTTTTTCAGATGTAAATTTAATAATGCTTTATTTCACATATTGAATTTTTAAAAAAATAAAAAAAATATAAAATTTCAAATAACAAAAATTAACATTTATAATATTATTTTTTTCAATTGTATTTAAGAAAGCAAAAATAAGAAAAATAAAAAATGAAAGATATAATAATCCAAAATATAGGTGAAAAAACTAAAAATGAAATCATTTCTTTTTCATCTTTTGAAAAACTTATAAATAATCTTAAAAAATATTATTTAATGTTGTATTTAAAAAAAAGTTATTTAATTCTTCAAATTTTAAAAAAAAGAAATGAATCAAAAGAAAAAATTCAAAATTACATTTTTAATAAATTTAATACTCAAAAACAAAAAAAAACAATAATTAGAGAAAAAAATTATATTATAATAGAAAAAATATTAAAAAAAAGAATTGAAGCAGTAAATTTAATAAGAAAAAATTATTTAAATCATTCTCGTTGGTTAAAATTACATTTTATGTATAAAAAAGCACAAGGTTGTTATACAATATTTCCTTCTATTAATAATGTAACAAATATAAATATAAAAATTTATACTAATAATTTACTTTCCGAATTTTCTACTTTTCCTTTAATATATTGTCCTTATCGGAATTGTTTTTTTATTGATATAAAAAAAAATAAATTTATTAATTATAAAATTATAAGATTTCATTTTATTGTAAATAAAAGAATTATAATTGATTCACATTATAAATCAAAAGAAATAAATGGAATTTTTGTTAATGAGATAGATTTTAATGAATATGATAAGAGAATTGAAAAAAATATTTGTAAATATAATAAAATTCATGGTTTTGATTATTTATATAATAATGAAATTTATCTAAGAAAATTATCTAGTGATTCTAATACTAAAGATAATAGTTTTTCTTTATTAAGTTATGATTCAGATGATGATTTATATAATAAAAATAATAATTTTGTTAAATCAATTAATAATTTTTCTAATTTAATAAATAATAATTTTCAAATTTTTGAAGAAAAAAAAATTAGAAGATGTTCAATTGATAATTATAATCAATCAATTTTAAAAAATAAATATTATTCTATTAAATCATCTGATAAAATATATATTAAAAATTCACATATGAAAAAAGTAAGTTTTGGAAAAGTTCAATTCTCTTATTAAAATTATGTGTAAAACTTATTTTATAATTCTCCTTTTATTTTTTAATAAAATTTAACAAAGTTTATTTTGTAAGAAATTTCATATAATATTTATTATGTTTATATAAATTGGTTTTTAGTTTATATGTTAGTATAATTAAATATTTAAGAATTATTAAAAATAAGGTTTTAGTAAATATAAAAAAACAACTTTATTAATTCAAAACAATTTTAAAATTAGATTTTTAATTAATATCAAATGTTTAATATTTAATATAGAAGATTATTGAATAAACATTAAATTATTTTTAAATTTATTATTTATAATTTTTTTTGTATGATTTTTTTTAATAAAATTTATTATTAAATCAATTTTTTCCCTATAAAAAGAAAACAAGAAAAAAAAATATAAAAAAAAAGAAATGAACTTTGATGTAAAAATATATATTTAAAAATATAATAAAATATAGTTAAGAGATTTATCAGTTGAACATGATTTAACATATAAACCAATAGTTTTAAATTTAGAAGATTCAAAAATAGAAAAATTAGATGATAAAAATTTTTTATATAGACCAGCAGATATAAAAAATTTTGAAGAATGGACAAATAATAAAAAACCTCATAGTTATTTAATTCAACATGACATTTATGAAATGTTTCAAAGTATTCCTGCACCAAAAAAAAATAGAAAAATGTCAAGTTCAAGTACAGATAGTGTTGTTCAAATGTTTGAAGATTTATAAAAAATTTTAATTTTTCTTTATTTATTAAATTAATATATTATTATTAATTTATTGAGTGTATATTTTAGGTTTTTAAATATTAATTTTAAGAAAAAAGATTTTTTTATTTCTTTTTTTTTTTAAGAATATTCTCCATTATTTAATATTTATTTTTAATTATTTTATTATATTATAAAATATATGTTGTATAATTTATAATAATAAAATAATTAAATATTTATTAAAAAAAACAAATAAAAAATATTATTTAAAATAAAAATAATAATAACAAAAAAAAAATGTTAACAAGTGATAATTTTAGTCTTCAAGAATCATTTAATGATTCAGATATAACAGATTTAAAAAATAAAATATCAAATAATGAAAAAACAATAAAAGAATTTGAAAGTCATTTACGTTCATTATTAACAATTGCAAAAGAAACAGAATTAGATTATTCATTTCAAATTCAAAAAGGATTAGAAAAAATAAAATATTTAGTAGAAGATAATGTAACAAGTAAAAGATTATTATTAAAAGAATATAAAAAAGGAGAAGAATTAGAAAAAGAAATAGAAAAAATAAATAGAGAAATAGAAGATAATAATATTGTATTAAAAAATAATGAAAAAGGAAAAGCAATAATTGAAAAACATCAATTATTATCAAATATAAATACTTTAAGTAATGAAATTGATAAATTATCTGAAATAAATAATCAAAATATTAAAATTATAAAAATGAAAGATAATCCAAAATGTTATAATAAATTAATGGATGAAATTGATAAAATTAAAAATGAAAATGATTATTTAATGAATATTATTAATTATGTTGAATTAAATAAAGTTTTTAATTTTGAAGATAAAAGTAGTAATTTTTTTTCTTGTATGGGAAATGGACAAGATAATAAATATTCATATAATTTAAATTAAAGAAACAAAAAATTTTTTAAAAGTTTTATTATTATATTTATTATATATAAAAAAAAGAGTTTATTTTTTTTATTTTAATTTATATAAAAGATATGAAACATTTTTTTAAATATAATTTTTTTTTTTAAATTTTTTTTCTTAATATTAAAAAGTAAATTTCAGGAATTTTCATAATTGCTCTTTCAATTGCAATTTTAGGTAAATTTTTTTTAATATAATTTTCTCTAATATTTTTAACAATTTGTTCATAATCATAAGAAATCATTTCATCATTCATATTTTTTTTAATAATATTTGCCATATCAAAAAAAATATCTTTTCCTAATTCAGAATTTAATTCATTAATAACATTTTGATCAATATTATTTTCATTAATTGAACTTGCATTCGTTGATCCAATTTGTTTTTTATAATTAAAATATGAAATATCATTTTCTTCATTATTTGATAATTCAAAACTATCATTTTTTTCATTTTTTGTATTTTGATAATCTAAAATTAATTTTTTTTGTTCAAAATAATCATTTAAATCTTTTTCATTTTTTAAATTTCTTTCTTCTAATTTTTTACTTGAATTTGAATATTTAGAATATGAATTTTTTAAATTTTGATTTTCTAAAAATTGATCTATTTCATTCATTGGATTTTGACTATTATTTTGTATTTTATCATTTAATTGTTCAATTAAATTTTTAAATTGATTTTTATCTTTTGAATTTCTATTTCTTTCATAATTTAATTTATTATTACTTAAACTATTTCTTGATTCTTGATTTATTTCTTTATTTAATGAATTATTATCAGTATTTCCTCTTCTTATTATTCTTTCACTATGTTCTTTTTTTATATTTTGTTTTGAAATTGGATTTAAATAATTAATATTATTATTATTATTATTAAATTCTATTTTTCTTTTTTCACTTTCTGGTCTTCCTTTATGATAATTATATAAATTATTTTCAATTTTATTATTATTTAAATAAATTCTATTATTAATTTTTTGAATATTACTATTAATATTATTATTAATATTATTATTATTAGGTAAAAGATCTTTTTTTAAAATATAAATTTCTCTTTCTTTATCTTTATCTTTATTTTTAAAAAAACTATTTCCATTATTATTATTATTAATATTATTATTATTATAACTACTATTAGAAACAGTTAATTTATCATCTTTTTTACTATTCCCATTATTTCTATTTTTCCCATTTTTCAATTCATGAATTTTATTATTATCCTTAACATTATAATTATGTAAAACAGTATGTGAAAATTCATTATTAAATTGTATATCACTTAAAAAATTTTTAATCCTATTTTGTATAATATTTTTTTTTAATATTTCATGAATATTAGGTCTCATTTTACAATCAACATTCAATAAACAATTAACTAAATTTTTTAAATCCTTACTTAAATTTTTATTACTTAAAGGCGGATAATTTCCATTAGCAATTTTCATATATAATTGAGGTAAATTTTTTGCTTCAAAAGGCATTTTTAAATCACACATTTCATATAATAAAACACCCAAAGCCCAAATATCACTTGAAAAATCATAAGGTTGATCATTAATAATTTCAGGGCTTAAATAATAAGGAGTTCCAATTAAAGTTTTTGCTTTATCTAAAGTTGTATCTAAACATTTTGCAATACCAAAATCTCCTAATTTAACTAATCCTTCTTTAGTAAGAAATATATTTTGTGATTTTATATCACGATGTAATATTTTTCTATCATGAATGTGTTTTATTGCTAAACAAATTTGAGTAAACCAATTTAAAATTAAATCTTCTTGAAAAAATAAATTTTTTTCTCTTTGTTGTTTTATTTTTATTGATAAATCACCTCCGTCTGCATAATCCATTACAATATAAACAAAATTTTTATCAAAGTAAAACTCACGAAAATGTATTATATTTGGATGTTCAAATGTTTCTAATATTTTACCTTCTTGAAATGCGATTTGTCTCTTTTCTGGAGTTAGTTTTGTTAAGTCTATTTGTTTTATTACTGCTAAAGATTTATCTTGAGTTGAACGAACTAATATTGCTGTACCGTAACTACCTTCTCCTAATAGTTTTAGTTCTTTATATTTTGAAGAAAAATGAGAGGTTGTACAAATTTTGCCTATGTTATCTATCATTTTTTTTTTTGAATTTATTTAATTTATTTTTTATTTATTTTTTTTGAAAGTTTTTTTTTTTATTTATTTATATATGAAAAATAATATTTAATGATGATATTTTTAAAAATGATTTAGAATATTATATTATTAATAATGAATTATTATTGATTCATAAAAAAATATGATTATAATAAAAAATAAATATCCTCTAACTAAAATATTTAATATAAAAATAAATCAATAATTTAAAATTTAATTATTGAACAAATGAATATAAAAAAAAATTACTAATTAATAAAAAAAAAATTAATAATTATCTACTCAAAAAAAAAAATAATATAAAACCCACAAAAAAAAAATTAGAAAAATAAAAATGGCAACTGACGAAAATCCAGACATAATACCTCCAATTCACTTAGGTGAATTATTAAAAGAAGAACCAATAAAAACAACAGGAGCAAAAAAAATAGTAATGGTAGTTGATAACAAAAAAATAAACTATTACCGCAAAGCCGCATTAAGTGAATTAAGTGGAGCAGAATTAACAAAAAGACAACAAGACGACGCCGCAGCAAAAATTCAAGAACAACAAAGAAGAAATAATTTAAAAAAGAAATATGAAGAAGAAATAGAACACAGTAAAATAAATAGAATGAAATTAATGAATGATTGGAGAGTTATAATGAGAATTGCAAAAATAGATGAAATAAGAAAATATTTAAATTTATTTATGCAAATATTTGAAAGAGATTTAGATGATAAAGATGCAATTTTACAAATGTTAGATCGTGATATTTCAGAAGCAGAAGATCATTATAATATTGCATTAACTAATCATTTTATTCATATTAAACAATTAATTAATTTACAAGATTCAAGAATAAAAGGTTTATTTAGAGAATTTGAAAAAGATGTTACTGAATTAGAAAATGAATTTAATTCTGAATTTGAAGAAATAAAAAAACAATTTGATCAAGAACAAAATGAAATATTAAAAATGTTAAGAAATATTACTGATAGTTATAATAGAAAAATACAGAAATTAAATCAAGATTTTCAAGAATTAAAAAATTCTCAAATTCAAAAAATAAATGAGATATATTCTCATATTCAAGAAGCAATTAAAAAAGCCGGAACTGATGTTCATAATAAATTTGGTAATGAAATGAATGATATTAAACAAAAATCAGATGATAAAAATAGACAAGACGCAGAAGGAATAGAAAAATTAGCAGGATTAGAAAAAGAAGTTTTAGCAAAGAAAAAAAAAGTAGAAAAACATTTTGAAAATTTAAAACAATTAAAATTAAAAATTAAACAAAATAATGAAGATTGGGATAAAAAAAATGATTCTTTAAAAAAAGAAAAAGAAAGAGTAATGATGAGTTATCGTATATTAAAAAATAAATTAATTGCATTTAGAAATATGCAAAGAGAAAAATTAAAAAAATTAGTAAAAAATTCTTGGGATTGTGTAACTAAATTAAAAAATAATATTAAATTAGCAGAAAAAATTTTAAAACTTGCTGAAATAAGTAGAAGATTAGAAATTCAAAGAGAAAAAATTTTACCTTATTATGAAAATACTGATGTTGGAAAAGAAGAAGATAATCAAGCTCAAGTTAAATTAGATGAAATTAAAGGAGTTGATCCAATGATTTATGAAGAAATTGAATCTTTACAAAATTTTTGGAAAAGATATAATAAAGTTAAATTAGATGTTATTGCAATTAAAAAACAAAAAAATGAAATTGAGAAACAAAATGATTTACTTAAAAATTATTTACAACAATATTATGATGGATTTCATGTTAATAATGTTGTTATGACTAATGAAAATCCACTTTTAAGAATTGAAAGAATGAATCCTAATCCTACTTTTTATGTTGTTGATGAACCTGGAACTCTTGAACAACCTGTACAAGAAGGGAATAAAATTGTTACGGAGACTAGAAAACAAAAAATACTTAATTATATTCCTGGACATTAAATTTTAAAATTTATTATTATTATAATTTTTCATTTTTTTTTTTTTTTTTTTAATGTTTTTTTAGGTTTTTTTTATTTTCTATTTTTATTTGTTAATATATTTTTGTTTTTTTTTGTTTTTTTTGAGTTTTGGAGTTTGGGGTTTTTTTTATAAATGTTTTTTTTATAGAAGGTTTTTTTATCAATTTTTTTGTGAAATAATATTGTGATATTGAGTTTATTTTATAGAAATTTTTTTAATAGAAGGTTTTTTATCATTTTTTATTATGAAATAATATTGTTTATATTAGTGTTTATTTATAGAAATTTTTTACTAATTTTTATTATTAATAAATATTGTTTATATTATTGATTGTTTATTATTTTTCTTATTTTTTATATCAAAATTAAACTGTTTAAAATGTTTTTAAAATGTTAAAATGTTAATTTTATAAATAAAAAAATAAATTTTTTAAATATATGAATAATAATAATAAATAATTGAATATAAGTGAAAAAAAAAATGAAAAAATCCCCTTTTTTTCTTAATAAATCTTATTTACAATTACCAAAAAAAAAAGAATATATTTTGTATTAAATTTTTCCATATTTATCCTTAATCAATTTATTAGTATATTTAACAGAAAAACCAGAAGAAGAATTAAAAGGAGTTTGTAAATTATATTTAAAACCATTTTTTAAATCATTTGCTCTTGAACTTTTACTAATTCCTCTTCTTTGTAAAATTTCATTAATATCATATTTTAATTCTTTATTATTATTATTATTTTTATTTTTTGAATTTGTTTGTTTATTAAAACTTAATTTTTTATTTGAACTTTTTGGTCTTGTTTGATTTAAATCACTTAAATCAAAATTATAAGATAAACTTTTACTATGAGAAATATTTTTTGAAGTATTATTTCCACTATGAATAAAATTTTTAAAATTTTTTTTATTTTCAAAATTATTTTTCATTAATTCATGACCAGAAATATTTTGATGAAGAGAATTAGTTGATTTATTAATTCCAAAATTATAACTTTTTTGTAAAGGATTAAAATTTTTTTCTTTTAAATGATTAATATTATTATTATTTGAATTAGGAATTCCATTATATTTAATAATATTTTTTTTTCTATTTGTTTTCATAAAATCAATTCCAGTAATATTAACTTGACAATTAAAATTATTATTTGAATTATTTCCAGATTTATTAAAATTATTTATTCTAGTTGTATTAATATAACCAGTATTTAAAAAATTATTTTTATGATGTGAAGTTGGAATCATTGAATCAGTTTTTTTATGACGAAAAAGTTTATTATTATTATTTAAATAATTAGAAGAATTAACTTGAAGATTTTTAAAAGAATTTGAATTTTTTGAACGAGAAGATTTAATTAAATTATATTTTTCTAAAGGAGGATTTAATGATGATTGAGATAAACGATTTTCTTTATT
>JAEEGK010018519.1_pt1 | contig 15056 bp, 12 predicted proteins | sample 8958771 | NCBI WGS metagenome assembly JAEEGK01 (sample SAMN16246547, study PRJNA631951) | gut metagenome | biome: gut microbiome; feature: rumen; material: SC-attached | host: Bos | place: Iran: Karaj | collected 2018-10 | reverse complement strand
TTTTATATTTTTTTAATTGTGAATGAAATAAAGATATATAATTATTTTATTCACTAACAATAGAAATAATAATTTTATTTATCTTCTTCATCCCCTTCAGATTAAATTAAATAAAGAATTAAAACCCAAACAAAAATATTATAAAATTAAAAATTCAAATTCAAAAGACAAATTTTCCAAATCATCAAGTCAAAATAAACATTTTTTTCTCTGATAAAAATAAAACAATATTCAAAATTCCTTCAACAAAATAAAAAGCATTTAAAATTTCTAAATCAATCTTATATAATATTTTTAATTTGATAAAATTTATTAAATAATTATCAAAATCATCAACAAAAGAACTTTTTCTAATATCATAATGTTTTAGAAATTCTTAAAATAAAGGTTACTCAATTCCCTATTTACTAGACATAAGTGGGAAATTTTAAATTCTATCAATTAAATTTAAACCATTACAAATTTCTTTTTTTCTCTTTTAATATTATATCCTTATAAATTAAAATATTTTCTTTTTCAAAAGATTATTAGAAATATTATAATTTGGATACATAAATATCATTTCAATAATTAATAAACTGGAAAGTTCTTTTTTTAAATAAAGATAAAAAATATTTAAAACAATCAAAAGCATAACAAATATTATTTCCATTTAGAATATCTCCAATCTATTAAAAATATTAATAAAATGAATAATTTCATTTTTTAAGATAAAAATTGAAAATATATTATAATTAATTTTCAAATTATAAAAATATTATTTTTCAATATAAATCTTATATAAAGAAATTCTAAATTATTTTTTAAAAATATAGAAATATTATTATTTATTATTTTTTAATTATTTAAAATTTATTTTATTCATAATCATTAAATTATGAAAAATAATTTTTCAAATAAAAAAACTAAAAACCCAATTCCAGAATATTCAAATTCAACTGAAGAAATAAACAAAGCAATAAAAAATCAAAATAAAAAAATATCATACATTGAATTTAAAGGAAGTAATTATTTCCGTTTAAAAATAGCATATTCCTTTTTATTAAATAAGCCAATTAGAATATCAGAAATTCGTTCAGAATCAATAAATCCAGGATTAACAAAATATGAAATATCATTTTTAAAATTAATATCATCAATAACAAATGGAACAGAAATTAAAATAAATCAAACAGGAACATCATTTACATTAATTCCAGGAACAATAACAAATAATTATGGAGATAATATAAAATTTGATTGTGATAATTCAAGAAATATAACATATTATACAGAAGGTTTAATTCCAATTTGTTTATTTGGAAAAGAATCTTTACATATAAATTTAACAGGAATAACAAATAATAATATTGATAATAGTGTTGATTCATTTAAAATGTCAACTTGTGTTTTATTACAAAAATTAATTATTGGTGATTCAGTTGAATTTAAAATATTAAAAAGAGGAATTTTACCAAATGGAATTGGTGAAATATATTTTAAAATTCCAATTATTACATTTATTTCTCCTTTTGATTGGATTGATGAAGGGAAAATAAAAAGAATAAGAGGAATTGCTTTTACTAGTAAATTATCTTCAATTTATATTAAACAAATGATTGATTCTTCAAGAAATATTTTAAATAATTTTTTACCTGATGTTTGGATATCTGAAGATGTATATAAAGATAAAGATTTAAGTAAAATTTCTCCTGGTTATGGTTTAACACTTTGTGCAGAAAGTAAAAATGGTTTTTGTTTTTGTACTGATAAAATAAATGATATTGAAAATATTGAAAAAACTGCTAATGAAATATCAAAAGAATGTACTTTACAATTTATAAATGATATTTATTCTTCTGGTTGTTGTAATATTAATAATCAAAGTTTATTTTTATTTTTAATGTCTTTAAGTGAAAAAAATTATGTTTCTAAAATGAAAATTGGTAAAATTACAGAATTTACAAAAGGAGTTTTAAAATTTATTGATAAATATTTAGGAGTTAAATTTCATATTAGAGAATGTGATGATTATGATAAAGAAGATTCTGAATCAAATGATAATAATAATGAAGAAGAAGAAAATGAAGAAAATGAAGATGATGAAGAAAAAGAAAAAGAAAATGAAGATTTACCAATATTACATAAACAATATATTTTTTCATGTATTGGAATTGGATTAAAAAATGTTGCTAGAATTGAATTACAATAATAATAATTTTTAAAATATTAAATAAATTCATATTATCAATTTTAAATTTAGTTTTTTTTATTTTTTAAGTTAATTTATTTTTATTTATCCATTAAATTAAATCCAATAACTTCTTCACCTAAAGTACAAAGATTACAAGTTTCACAAATATTTCCTTTTTCTTCCATTGATTCAACTGAACCACATAATGGACATGTTAAAACTTTTTCAGTAGTTCCTATTCTTTTAAAATCTTTTGCTGTATAAAATCCTCTTATATTTGGTAAATTTTCATTAGTATCAAAATTTATTTGATTTTGATTAGTTCCAATTTGTTGAAATACATCAACTTCTTGTTTTATTTTAGAAAATTCTTTTCCGAAAATATTTCCTAATTCATTTTCAAAAGATAACATTTTTTTAATGAAATATAATCCAGTAATAAAATTTTTAATATTTTTACAACAATATTTTGCTTTTTTATAAATTAAAAATTTATGTTCTGATGATTCTAATTTACAAATACTCATTAAACAAATTAATTCACAATATTTAACTTTATTTTCATCTTTAACATTATCAGATAAAAGTGAAATTTTAGTTAAATAAATATATTCAGAGCAAATAGAAATAATTTCTTTAATTTTTTTTTCTTCATCTTCATTAGTAGCAATAAAAAAAATAGTATATTTTAAAATATCTCTAAATATTTTTAATCCTTCAGCCATTTCAAAATTAGAAATTGTATCATAACCATTATCTAACATTTTTTTTAATTTATTTAAAGTAACACCATTTTGAGGAATTAATTTATTATTTGTAATTGAATTAGGATTTCTTAAATGATATTCAATTGGTGTTAAATATGGAACTACTTTAAATTGTGTATATGAACTCATATAAATATCTTTCATTACATTTTTTAAATTTTCATAATTTTTAGTTATTCCAATTTGACTTCTTAAATAATTTAATGCTAATTTAAAATTACCTATTGATACTTGTACACCTGGTAATATACTTTTACTTGATATTCTATATAATATATCATCATCTTTTTGTGTTAAAGTTGCACTTGCTAATTTTTCTTTTTTTTTAGCTTCTTCTAACATTTTTTGTATTTCTTCATCATTTTCTTCTTCATCTTCATCTTTCCATTTATCTGCTATTTTTTTATTTTCTTTTTTTTCTTTTTTCTCTTCTTCTTCACTTTGATTTGATATTTGATTAAATATATTATTTTCTTCTTCTTCTTCTTTTTGATTTAAAATATTATCTATTGTTACTTGTTGGTTTTGTTTTTTTAATTCTGTTATTGTTGACCAATTTGAATAATATTCTTTATTTTTTACATTTACAACTGGTTTAAGTGGAATTAATATTTTCATATTACCTTTAATTTCATTTAAATCATTATTATTAATTAATATTTTTTTATTATTTTTTTCTGCTTCTTCCATTATTTCAACTTCTTTTTCTTCTTTATCATGAATTTTAGAAAGTAAAATTGCTAAATTTGTATGACCAGTTTCTTTTAAAACATCAATTTTTTCATCTATATTATTAGTATAAATTGCATTTAAAAATCTTCTTGAATTATCTCCTGTTTGTTTTAATGCTGCTGATACTTTTTTTAATTTATCTTGTCTTCCTGTTAAAGTATAATAAAAAATTAATTTATCTAAATTTTGACTTTTAACATAACAAAATTCAGCTATATCCATTTTTCCCATTAAAATAGCTTTTTCTGCTAATTTATCATAATAAATTTTATCTTTTAATTCTTCAGCAGCATCCTTTGCTTCTTCTAATTTTCCACTTTTTAAAGCTAAATTAAATTTTTGTTTAGAATCACTTACAAATTTTAAAGATAAATCTGGAAAACCTGATTTTTGAATATTTTCTACTGTTTTTAAACCATAAACAGTTCCACTTTGTAATATTTTTACAATATTATCATAATTTTTATTTAAAAGATTTAATTTAAATGCAACATCATAATAATTAATATTTTCACTTTCAATATTACCATTTGAAATATTATAATATAAAGTTGAATTATTAACTTGCATTAAATAAATTGGTTTTTCTGTTGATTTTATTATACCATATAAACCAGATTCTATTAAAGCATATTTAACATGGAAAAATGTAGTATAAAATAAAACATTATTTTCATCAAAAACTGTTGATTTAATTTCAGATTTTTCTCTTATTTTTGATAAAATTTCCATATTTTTATTTACTATAAAAATATTATTTTGACCAACTAAAGCAGCATAAGTCATATTATTATTCCAAATAACATATTTTAAATCTGTTATTTCTGTAGTTTCACTTACTATTTTTCTAGTATTAACATCAAATAATGAAACAATTCCATTTTTAAATTTTAAAAAAAATTTACCAAGTGGTCCTTGATAAATACTATCAAATTGTTCTTTATCAATACTTCCCATATCAATAGGAAAAACATTAGTTGGATTTGAAGGATCAACAGTTTGTAAAATTCCACCAGATTTTAAAATACATAATCTATTTTTTGCTAAGAAACAAGCAGAATTACCATCATTAAAATTATATTCATTTAAATCATATTTATTATTATTTTTATCTACTTTAATTAAACAATGAACAATAGAATTTTTATCATTAACTTTAGTAATTAATGCAAAATTAATAATTTGATTAATATCATTAATAAATGGATTTTTAATAATAGAAATAACACCATGTCTAATTCCTTTACCACGATAATTTAAATCACAAATATTTTTTTTATCAACTGTTCCATTTTTCCATAATTTAATAGAATAATTCTGAAAATAAATAACACATCCAGTAAAACAAGTAGAAGGTATTCTACTTTCTTCACATTTAAAAACAATTAATCCACCATCACTTCCAGCAGCAAATAAAGAAATATTTGGATGTGAAGCAACAACCCAAAATCTTTCATTTTCTTTAGTAATTTTACTAACTACACTTTTTTTATCTAAATCCCATAATCTAAGAGTTTTATCTTCAGAATCACTTATAACATAATCTAATTTAGGATGAAATACACAACAAGATACATTATTTGAATGTTGTCTTAAAGCATCAACTTCATTCCAAGTAGAATTACCATATTTCCATATTCTAATTGTTTTATCATCACTAGCACTACAAATTAAATTAAAATTAGGATGAAAAATTGCCCAATTAACACCACGTTCATGACCTTCTAATTTATGTATCATAGTAACATCAAGAGCAATCATTTCAAATTGATTTGATCTTGCTTCAAAGAATTTTTTCCTTAAAACTGAATAATCCCATATTCTAATAGTAGAATCTAAAGAAGCAGAAACAATCCAATCTTGATTAGGATGAAAGAAAGCACTCATAACATAATGATCATGTCCAGAAGCAGTTGATAATAAAGTTCTATTTATCCAATTCCATATTCTAATTGTCATATCATCTCCACATGATATTATCCATGGAAGTTCTTTATGAAATTGTACTGTTCTTACATAATCTTTGTGACCTGTTAATGTAAATTGACATTTTTTTGTTGAGTAATTCCATACTCTTATTGTTTTATCATCACCACATGATACAAACAGTGGTTGAGATGAATGAAAGTCTACTGAACGAACTGGACCATCATGACCTGTGAATTTTTCTATTGTTGTTTTGTGGATATAGTCATAGAGAACTATCTCTCCTGTGTAATAGGATGTTAAAAGCCAGGGATGTTGAGGATGAAATGAAAGACCTTTTACACGAGCTCCGGATATATCGAAGAAAATTTCCATTTTATTTAGTCTTTTTTAAATGTTTATTTTTTATTTTTTGGGTTTATTTTTTTTTTTTAATTTTTTTTTTTTTTTTAAATTTTATTTTTATTTTTTTTTATTTTTTTAAATTTTATTTTATTTTTTTTAATGAGAATTATAGATATTTTTATTTGTGTTTTTATTATTTGGAATTTTGTGAAATGTGATGAAGATAAAACTAAAAATTCAAATGATGAAAAGGAAAATAAAGAAAATATAGAAGAAAAAATGGAAAATGAAAAAGAAAAAAATGAAAATTCAGAAGAAAAAAATGAAGAAGACAATTTATATTATAAACCATTAGAAACTGTACCAAAATTAACAGATGAAAATTTTACAAATTATACACAATCAATCCCATATACTTTATTATATTTCCATTCTCCAAAATCATGTCTAATATGTCAAGAAGTTTCAGAAGAAATTTCAAAAGCAAATGAAATTTTAACACATTTAGACACTCCAAGACAAATAGTACATATTGATGTTTCACAAGAAGATGAAACAATAAATATAAGAAAAACTTATCCTACAAATAATCTTCCAAGAATAATATTATATTCATCTATTATGGATAGATATTTAAATTATGTTGGTCCATTAACTTTAAAAGGTTTTTTTACTTTTGTAACTAAAAATACTGCAAATTCTTTAGTTATTAATATAACTGATGCTAAAGATATTAAAACTTTTTTAAGTCCATTAACTACTTATTTAGCTATTATTAATTTTAATGAAAGTATTGTTGAAAATATTAGAAATGTATCATCAAAAATTCCATTTGCACTTTTTGGAAATTGTTTTAGTGATTTATGTAAAAAAATATTATTACCTCAAAGTGATATTCAAATAATTAAAACATTTGAAAGTGGTGATACAAAAGAATCAGTAATTCCATTAAATTTTACTAGTAATTTTTCTTTAATAAAAAAAATAATGGTAAATTCATTAAAAAGAGTTGGAAATCTCACAGTATTTGAAACTGAAGTTATTTTTGCTTCTACGTCAAATTCAATTTTATATATTAGAGGAAAAAATGAAAAAATCGATAATAAAGAAATTGAAAAATTGTTAAAAACTGGTATTTATTTAGAAAATAATAATAATATTACATATGGTTTTATTCTAGATCCAATGGATAATAATGATGATTATAATTTATTAAAATTATTTGGTTTTTCTGTTGATGATTATGAAAATAATAGTATTATTTTTATTATTGAGTTTAATGAAAAATCTGAATATAAAATTTATGAAATGAAAGAAAAAGAAATAAATAATGATACATTAATATCATTTATTAAAAGTTATGTTAAAGGAGAAATTAAAAATAATTTAAAAAGTGAAAGTATACCTTTAAAACAACCAAAAGATAATATTAGAATAATTGTTGGAAAAAATTTTAATGAAGAAATTTTACAAAGAAATAATGCAAGTTTTTTGTTAGGTTTTTATTCTTATAATTGTCAAAAATGTCAAAGTATAGAACAAATTTTATTAGATTTAAGTAATCAATTTGAAAATAATACAAATATTGTTTTTGGAATAACTGATTTTATGTCTAATGAAATTCCAAATCTTAATGAAACTGAATTTCTTTTAAATCCTTTTGTTAGATATTATTATAAGGATAAGAGTAAAGGATATGAAGATTATAAAGGGAATTTTACTTTAGATGATATTAAAGATTGGTTTTCTGAATTTTATAATAAAGAAAATGAAGTTAAAATTAAAAAAAATGAAGAGATAAAAGAAGAAAAAAAAGAAGATAAAACAGAAGATAAAAAAGAAGAGAAAAAAGAAAAAGAATCAGATTTATAATAATTTATTTAATGGTAAATTTTTTAAAATTAAATTAATTTTTTTAATTTGAATAAATATTATTTTTTACTTTTGTATATTCATACAACTTTTATTAATTTTTATAGAAAAAAAGGTTTTATATATTTTTATATACATATTTTTATTTAAACAATTTTTTAAAATTATTTCTTAAAAATTGACAAATAATAAAGTTATTAAAAAACTATATTTATATTTATAAATTATTTATTTTATTCTTTGAAAATTCTTTTCATTTTTATTTTTGGTAATTTATCTTTTTCAAATTTAATTTTAAATTTATCTAATATTTTTACATAATCATCTTGATTTTTTGAAATTTTTTTATAAATTTTACTTTCATCATCTTCCACACCTTTAATAAATGAATTGCTTTGTTCAATCCTTATTAAATTGTCTTTCCTTATATTTCTAAAAGTATTATATAAATCTTTTATTGAATTACTTGATAAATTTATTGAACCAATTTCTAATAATTCTGTTTGATATTTTTCCAAATTTAATCTCTTTTTTTGAATTTTAATTTTTTCATATTGTTCAAGAAATTTATCATAATTTTTGTTAATACACATTATTTTTTTTGAAATTGGATTGGAATAAAAATCATATTTCTTAGTAGGAATATCAATTAATTGTTTTTTTGATTTGTTATTTTTTAGAAAATTTCTTTGAGATTGAGATTTTTTGAATTCATTTATATTATTTCTATTATTTAGATTTTGTTTCCAAAGTTTAATTTTTTCCAAAGTCATATTTTCAAAATCAGAATAATTTTTAATAAGAATATGATTATTTTTATTTTCTTTTTTCTTATAAGATAAATTGGTTTTATTGAATAATAATTTATTTTTATTATAATTTTTTATTATTTCTTCTCTTTTAGTTATAGATTTTTGTCTTTTATATATTTCTTTTTCATCATTTTGCCTTATTTTTTTAAAATTTTTTTTTATATTTTCTAACAAAGTAACCAGCAAATTTTCGTTATTCATTGATTTTACTAATAGAATGAATAAATTAATAATTTTATTAATTAATAATATTTAAGAATAATAAAATAAAAATTATTTATTAACTATATATAATATAATTTATATTATTTTTTGATTATTAATATTATATATATAAATATATATATATATAAATAAAAAATATATATTTAATAAAAAATAAATACCAATTTAATATTATCTTAAAGCAATTTATAAAAAAATTGTTTTCAAAAATATTTTAAAAAAAAAGAAAAAATAATTTCTTAAAATCTTTTTATAATAGAAAAATAATTTTAATCTAATTCATCAAGTTCTTGTTCTTTAATATTAATTTTAACTCCTTCATCAATTTTAATATCAAGATTATCATCATCCTTTATTTCATTTTGATTTTTATCATCTTTAACATTAGAATTATTTTTATGAACAGTTTCTAATTCAGGAATATCATTATCTTCATTTTTTTCTTCTTTAACATTTTTTTTAATTTCCATTTCACTAATTTCTTTTTTAACTTTTGGCATATTTCCAATATCACTTTCATTAAAAATATCATTTCCTTTTTTTTCTTTAATTTTTTTTAATAATTCTAATTTTTTTTTTTCTCTTTCTTCTTCACTCATTTTTTTTCTTTCAGAATTTTTTTCTTCTTCATTTTTATTTTTATTAATCATTTCATAAAAATCTTTAATTCTTTTTTCTTCTTTTTCTCTTTGTTCTCTTCTATAATTTTCTCTTTCTTTTTTTTCTTCTTCATAACCACCTTTCGCAAAAGCAAGTGCAAATCTTTTTTCATCATCAAAAACTGGTCTATCATCAATATATCTTATTTCTTTTAATTTTGCTATTAAAGTTTTTCTATAATTTTTAATTTTTCTAACACACTCATTTCCATTTAAATAAATTACTCTTAAATTTGGAATTTTAATTAAATAATCTTCAATTACATTTTGATCATTTATTTTATTATCACTTACATCTAAAACATTAAAATTTTCTGTTAATTCTAATAAACCTTTTAAATCATTTAAACCATTTTCTCCTATTCTATTTCTTTTTAATAATAAATTTGATAAATTTTTACAATTATTTAATCCTTCAATTGTTGTTATTAAATTATCACTTAAATTTAAATTAACTAATTTTTCTAATTTATCTAATCCTTCAATTTTACAAATACAATTTTCATGTAAATACAATGATGTTAAATTAATACAATTATCTAAACCTTCAATTTTTTGTATTCCATTACCTTCTAAATAAAGACATTTTAAACCAGTGAATGTAAATAAATTATCAATTTTTTTAAATCCTTTAAAATGTAAATATAATATTTCATTTAATTCATGTGTTCTATAATATTCTTTAAAATCAGTACATAATATTTTATCTAAATATTTTCTTGACATAACTGGTTGATTTGGATCTTCATTTTCTTCATCTTTAATATATCTATTATGAATTGCGTAATGATAAATTTGTCCTGTTTCTGAATCTTTTAATGTTCCGTTTTCTAAATTTATAAATGAGTTTCCTTCTTTTTCTTTTTCTGAATCTAATATCATTTTATTTACATCTTTATTATTTTCTATTAAAGCTTTTAATACTTTTATTTTTGATTCAATTTCATTTTGTAATTGAGAATATTCATTGTTATCTTTTATTTTTTCTAGAATATTTTCTAATTTTGTTATTTTACTATATTATATAAATATTATTTATTTTACTCAGGATCTTCATCGGGAAATGCTTCGTTTATTGTTTCAAATTCTTCTAAGTAATTTGGTAATATTGTTGAATTGTTTGTTGTTGTTGGTTTTGAATCTGTTGAAATTTCTTCTTGTTCAATACTCATTTAAATTAATTTTTTTTAAATTATTTTTTTATTTAAATATTAATTTAATTAATTTCCTAAAAAAAAATAAATTAAAAAATAAATAAATTTTAATTTAAAAAAGTTAATAAAAAATAAGAAAAAATATGTTTCAAAATAATATATTTTATACTAGAACAAAAATTTTTTGTAATTGCTTCTGTTTTAGGAAATGAACAGTGAACAATAAATCAATATTCATATAAAATTACATTAAATTATATTTCTTTCTTCTAATTAAATATTTATTTAAATTAATAATTTATAAATATTTTAAATCAAATATTATTTAATTAAAGTAACTTCTTAAAAATAAAATATTTTTTAAATAACTTTCTAATTTTAAAATTAAATATCATTAAAAAATATAAATAAAAACTTTTTTTAATGACTAAAATTTAATAAAAGATTTAAATAATAAATATAATTAATGATATTCTTAACAACAGCCTTTACCAGTTTTAATATTTTTAGAATTAGTAATATTTTCACTAATTTTAATATTATCTTTTTTACTTTGAACATTAGTTTCTTTATTATCATTAATAATTTCTTTAGTCATAGCTTCAAAAGCTTGTTGAACATTAATAGAATTTTTAGCACTAGTTTCAAAAAATTGCATTTTATATTTTTGAGCAAATTCTTTTCCTTGTTCAAAAGTAACTTTCCTATCACTTTCCATATCACATTTATTTCCAACTAAAATTTTATAAACATCTTTAGAAGCATTTTTCTCAATTTCCATAAGCCAAGAATTTAAATTTTCAAAAGTTTCTAAATCAGTAATATCATAAACCATCATAATTCCATGTGCACCTTTATAATATGAAGATACTATATTTCTAAATCTTTCTTGTCCTGCTGTGTCCCATATTTGAAGTTTTACACTTTTTCCATCAATATCTAATGTTTTTATTTTAAAATCTACTCCAATTGTTGTTACATAACTTTCTGACCATGAATCATCAGTGAATCTTAGTAATAAACAAGATTTTCCTACTCCTGAATTCCCTATTACTAAATATTTAAATAGAAAATCACTATATTTTTTTAATTAATTTATCTTACTAGTCTGTTGACATTTTTTTTTTTTTGTATAAATATCTTATTTTGATTAATTGATTAATTTTTTAATAATTTTATCTGATGAAAAAGAAAAAAATTAAAATTTTTTAAAAAAATAAATATTTAAATTAATTATTTTATTTTTTAAATATGATATCATTTTTATATTTAATTTATTATAAAGATAAAAACTTTTCATCATTTTCAAAGAAACAAAGTCCAAATCCAATTAAATTTAAGAAAGACCCAATAAAAAATACATTTAAACATTGTTCAACACGTTGAAAAACAACTCTTAATAAAACAGAAGCAATAAGACTACTAATTCCAGTAGATAAGACAACAACACCATACATTTCACCAGCATATTTAAATCCAAATACTTTACTTACATGTGGGAAAATCATTGAAAATGCTCCTGAATTTAAACTACCATTAAATATAACAGAAAAACCAAAACTTACAATATGATTTTTAGTAACTCCTATTAAAGCAGAATTACACATTGATAATATATTAACTAACATTAAAGTTTTTTGAAATTCTAATTTATCATGTATAAATCCCCAAACTGGTCCTGCTATACAACCAGTTAATGACATTATTGTAAAAACTAATCCCATTGATTTTCTACCTTCATCTACATTTTTTGATATAAATTCACTTCCATATGTAAATCCAACTGTCATAATAAAACCTTGTACAAAACAAGTACAAAAAAATATTAAAAGTATAAAATATATTCTCCAATGTTTTAAAATAATTTCTAATTCTGCTTGTTGTTCACCAATAATAGCAATTTGATCTGCTGTAGGAATATCATCTTCATTTTTATTTGTTTTAGAATTATAATTTTTTTGATTAGTTTCATCAACTTCTAAAGATTTAGTCAAAGGTTCTTTTTTACTATCACTATCATTTGTAATAGGATTATCCATAGCACTTTCTTGGAAATTAGTAATAAAACCAACTGCTAAAATAGTACCAACTATCATGAAAATAATATGAAAAGTTAAATAATCTAAAGCATCCCATCTAGCATTAATAAAATTACATAAAGCTGAACCAAGATTTCCTCCAAATCCACCACAAATTGAAGTAATTAAACCTCGATTTTTAGGGAAGTATTTACATGCATTACTTACTGCTGAAGTCATTGAAATTCCAAATCCTATTCCATAAAATATAATTACTATAAAATCAACATAAATTGAGTTTGTTATTCTTAAAAGGTAACTACTTAAACATATTGAGATACATCCTGCTATTATTGTGAAATGTGTTCCTATTCTTCTTACTACTGCACCACCGAAAAAACAAAATATACACATGTAAATTGAACATATTGGAGATAAAAAAAATATTAATGTTTCATTTGCTCCATGTAATTTATCTCTATTCTTTTTTTCATCTTTTTCTAATTTTTTACATATGTTTGAAAATGCAAATAATGAAAATAATGTAAATTGATGAAATGCAGCACCCACTACACTAAATATTCCTACATTTTTACCAAACATTTTTTTTAAATGATTTAAGAGAAAAATAAAAATATAAATTTTTATTTTTTTTAATAAATAATGTTTGTTTAATTTATATTTTATTTATTACTTGATTTTACATTATATAATTTATAATTGTATTTTATTTAAAATTTAGTAGAAAAATATTTTTCCATTTTTAATATTAATGATATATATATATTCAAATTATGAATAAATATTTCTTATCTTTAATAAATAAATTTAATCTTTTTATATTTTTGATTAAAACATAAAAAAATCCAAAAAAAAAATAATATATATTAGAAATTGTAAAAAAATTCAAATTAAATATGAGATCCTTAATAATAATATGTGCAATAACATTTATAATATCAGCAGACCTTAAAAAAGGATGCACTTTCTTAAGAAAAAACGCCCATAAAAAAAGTGTTGGATATAGTGCTAAATATGTAGCAGATGCTTTAGAATATGCAGGATTTAAATTCACTCGTCAAGTAAGTGGATATCTATATCATACAAAAGGTATTTTAAGAAAAATGGGATTTAGAGAAATTCCAAAAGGAAAACCTAAAGCAGGTGATGTTTATGTTCAAGATAAAACCCCATCTCATAAACATGGTCATATTGCTATGTTTTGTAAACAATGGATTTCTGATTTCTTCCAAAAAACAGATCAAGTATTTAATGAGGATCGTGGTGCTATTCATTATTATAGATTTGGTTAAAGAATTGTTTTTAAATATTAGTCCTCATAAAAATTAAGTTTTAATTTTTGTTTTTTTTTTTATTTTTATCTTTATATTTAATTTTTAATATTTCATTCAATTCTATTTAATAATTATTACTATTTAATTTTAATGATTAATTAAATATTATTTATAAATTTTTTATTGAGTAAAGGGTGATTCCAAAATGAATTTATTTTTAATTTTGTTTATAATATTTCAATACAATGATTTAGGATAAGTTATAAATATAGGAAAACATATCTAATTTGATTCAAAATAAAATTTATTCAAAAATTTTCATAGTTCATCATTAAATAATAAACGGCTGTACAATGACATATTTTATTATTTTTTAAACAATCTTTAATATAATTTATATCATAACCAAGGTTTTGAATTTTATTTAAAATATTTTGAACTTTATCTTTTGTATCATTTCCTTTTTTACAATTATCTTTCATAAACATCATCACAATTAAATCTTTTTTTAGGATTTTTATTTAATAAACCTTTTAATAAATCCATAGCTTGAATAGAAATATTATCAATTTCTTTAGGTTCATTATTAATAATAGCATATTGTAAAGCAAAATTATTATTTTTATCATCTTGACTAATACTTGGTATATCATCACCTTTAATAGTAAAAGGTAAAGTTCCACTTAACATAATATAAAGTGCAATTCCAGCTGACCATAAATCAACAGGAAAAGCATCATATCCATTTTCTTTTGTTGATAATATTATTTCTGGTGCCATATACATTGGAGTTCCACATTGATGATGTAATTTTCTATTTTTTTTATCTAATATTTTTCCAATTCCAAAATCACATATTTTTATATTATTATTTATATCTATTAATATATTTTCTAATTTAATGTCTCTGTGAACTATATTTTTTGAATGAAGAATTATTTTTTGATTTTTGTAAATCTTTTTTACTATTATTTAATATTTTTGAAATTTTTGAATGTATTTGATTTATCATATTTTACATAAAAAAATCCAAAAAAAAAAATAATATATATTAGAAATTGTAAAAAAATTCAAATTA
>JAEEGK010018518.1_pt1 | contig 15057 bp, 11 predicted proteins | sample 8958771 | NCBI WGS metagenome assembly JAEEGK01 (sample SAMN16246547, study PRJNA631951) | gut metagenome | biome: gut microbiome; feature: rumen; material: SC-attached | host: Bos | place: Iran: Karaj | collected 2018-10 | reverse complement strand
GCCCAATCCCCAATAATAATCAGAAATATTAAATATTTTTAAAAAAATATATACTTTATATTATTATCCTATATTTTTAATACTAAAAGGTAAATTTTATTGTTTAAATATTTAATATTTTTTTTAAAATGTCTATATTTTTTTTTAGAATTTATATTTCTTATTTAACCAACTCAAATATAAAAAAATTCAAATAAAACAAAATGAATAAAAATTTAGATAGATATAATAATCTTTCAAATATAGGAAAACAAGTTGAGCAAAAAAATGAGTATAAAAATCCAAATATTTTTCAAGATTATTTTCCACCATTACCAATTAAAACAAAAAATATAAAAAAATTTTTTAATGATCCAAAGAATATTGAAGATATACAAAACAGAAATTTAAATTCAAATAGATTCTCTTTTGTAAAAAAAGAAAATATAGAGCACAAAAATTATGCAGATGAATCATTAAATGAGAATAATAATATAGGTAAATTAATTCTATATGAAATTAGAAAAAATAATCAACATTTATGGAAAGTGTATGAAATGCTAAATGAAAATATCAATAAATCCTCAAATAAACATGATGAGAAATTTAATCTATTGCTTAAAACAAAAAGAGAAAGAGAAAATGAAGAATATAAATCCAAAAAATATAAAGAAGAAAATAAAAATAATATATCTGGAAATATTTATATAAAAAAAGAAAAATATTGTTCAAAAAATGTTGATGATGCATTAGAACAATATGTCAATAATTTAAATTCAAATGATAATTATATTAAATCTACTCTTTTTACTGAAACTCAATCATTAAATCTCAATTCAAATGAAATTGAAAAGGCGAATTTAAATACTTACAATCTTAATTGTGACTTATCAAAATATTTTGAAATAGATAATGAAAGTAAATTATTATATGGATGTCCATTAAATTCTTCAATCACAATAACAAATGATAATAAAATATATTATCCAGAAGGAAATGATTCAAAAATTTATATAATAATTGGAAAAGAGGAAATAAGATTTGATAATAATTTCAAATATCAATTTAAAATAAATAAAAAAGGTCAAAGAGGGATTACAATTGGCTTTTTAAATATTAATGAAGCAATTAATCATGAATTTGGTCCTCTCAAATGTAAAAATTGTGGATTTCTTGTATCTTCAGGCAAAAAAATTTATAATTATTTATTCAAAGATCAAAAAGGAATTAAATGTAATGAAATAAAAGATAATTCAAATATTATATTTGAATATAAAATAAATAATAATTATATAGAACTTTTTATAAATGAATTTACAACAAAAATCAATCTTGATTTCAGACAAATAGGAGGGAATAATGAATTTAGAATAGCTATTTTTATTTCAAAAAATTGTTTTGTACAAGTTGAAAAAATTAAATAAAGATATGAGAAGAACCTCATTTATTTTAGTTTTAATTTTAATTTAATATTTTAATTGTTAAAGCAATTATTTGAAAATATTTTTTAAAAATTATAAAAATATTAAATATAATTAATTATTTTTTTAATAGTTTATAATAGAGTTTGAATATTATTATAAATAAAGAAATGATAACAGTAATACCTAATGATGATACTAAATATTTTAAAACATCTTTAAGTATTGATGAAATAAATTTTGATATAGAACTAAATTGTCAAAATGAATTATTAATAATAAGAATCAATAAACAAAATTTAATTCTTCAAAATTTTTATGAAAAAACGTTTTCTAAACAAGAATTAGATGAACTAAATAAATATTTTTTATTATTCGATAATATTTTAGAAGTATATATTAAATTTGTTGATTTGTTTAAAAATAATTTATTTAAAGGAGAATTAAAGGAAGAAGAAATAAATTTAAAAGTTGAAACTATTCTTATTGATTTTTCTTTAATTATTCCTAAAAAAGAGAGTATAGAAATGAATGAATTTATGAAACAAATCAATGAAGAAAATATAGAATTAAAAAGAAAAATAAAAGAATTAGAAAAAGAAAAATCCCAAAAACAAATAGAAGAAATAAAACCAAATATAAAAAATAAAAAAAGACAAATTAAAAAAAAGATAATTATATTTTTACTTATAATGTTTTGTTTCATTCAAATAATAACTTTAGTAAAATTAAATAAAATAATAGAAAAATTTAATTTCAAAAATGAATTTTTTGAAAACAATTTAAAATATTTAAAAGACCAAATAGATGAAATAAATGACAATTCATTTTATTCATCTATTCTCACAAGCATTGATGAAAAAAATATGATATCAAATTGGATAAATCCATTTACAAAAATAAAATATAAATTATTATTTAGAGCATCTCAAGATGGTGATTCAATGGAAACTTTTCATGAAAAATGTGATAACAAAGGACCAACTTTAATATTAATTAAATCAAAAAAAGGTAAAAGATTTGGTGGATATAATCCTTTATCTTGGGATTCATCTTATACTTATAAAAATCATCCTTTTACTTTTTTATTTTCTTTAGATAAGAAAAAAAAATATAATCTAATTAAAGGATATGAACAATATTCAACTGTTGCTGGAAATTCTTATTTTGCTTTTGGTATTGGTCATGATTTGTATATAAGTGATCATTGTACTAATAATCTTAATAGTTATTCTAATCCTAATACTTTTGATACTACTGAAAATGAAGAATTGACTGATGAAAAATATTTTAGTGTTAGTGATTATGAAGTTTATTCTGTCCAATTTTAAGAAATTAAAATTTTAATATATAATTATCTATATTTTAAATTATTTTTATTTTTGGTATTTTTAAAAATTGAAATTTTTATTATTATTATATTAAAGTTTTATTAAATTTAAAAAAATAAAAAAATATTAATAATTAATAATTCACTTTATATAAAATAATAATTAACTTTTATTTTCAATATTTGAGGTTATTCTGACCAGATTATTTAGTTAAAAAATGGAAACAAAAGTAAGTAAATTTTACCGTACAATTCAAGAGAAATCAATAATTAATTTTCCAATGAAAATTTGTCCTTTATTTATAGAAGAGGAAAAAAGAGTAATAGAAAGACATTTAATATTACATTCACATGAAACTTTCACAAATGAAAGAGAGAAAAATTTTACTAAATCATATATTAATTCTTTAGGAAATATGTTATATGATAATAGAAAAAATTTTCCACAATTAAGAAATTCTTTAAAATTAAAAAAAAAATGTAAAAGAAATATCTTATTATCCATTTTGAATGAACACAAAAATAAAGAAAATTTACCTTCAATTATAAATAATAATGCAAAAACTATAAGTGATTTTAAAAACCAAAGTATTGAAAAAAAAAATTTTATGACTCCAGAAATATCTCCTAAATTTAAAAGTAAAATTAAAAATGTTGATGAAATACAAAAGTATATGAAATTATTATCCAATGATAATAAAAAATTTATATATTATATTGCTTCTGGAAATAAATTTCAAAAAGAATATCAAAATAAAACTATATATAGAATTAAAAAAAAATTAGAAAATATTTCTTCTAACATAAGAAAAATTAAAGCTATAAATATTGTTTGAAATCATTTGTTGATTAATTTAATTTTTTGATTATTATTTTGTTTTGAAAAAAATCTAGTTTTGTTAATAAAGATTAGGTATCATTGATATATTTAACCTTTTATATATAAGAAAAAATATATTTTAGTACTTAATTTTAAAAAAATATAAATATAATTTGAAAATTATTTTTTTTTATTATATATTATTTAAATGTCAAAAATTGAAATTAAAGACTTTATTTGTGAAAGGTGCTATTATCTAATAACTAATTATACTAACGATGAATCAAGTTTAGACAAAAAAAAAATTTTTGATTTAAAATGTTCGAGTAATTGTAATTTTTGTTTTGGAATACTAGATTTTGATTCATATAAGGATTTAATAAATGAAATAAAATTAAAAATAATAGAATATACCCATAAAGATTATCGTTTATCAGTAAATTTTTCATTAATTTTAGAATTAATTCATTATTATTGGAGATGTATAATTCAAAAAGATAATAATTTAAAAATAAAAAATATAAATGAATTAGAGCCAAATATGTTAAGAGTTATATTCAAACAATTATTTATTCAAAGTCTATCAAGAGATATTCATGAATCATTTAATCCAAAAGGAGATTTAGAAATAATAATTAATTTTGAATTTCCTCAAAATATATATGATGAAATTAATAACATGTTTAAATTTATGAAAAAAAATATTACTTTTCTCCCAGGTGAAAGTGCAAAAACAAATATAAATTATAGAAATATAATAAATAAATTACAGAAGGGAATGATAATAGCAGTATTTGATAAATTTAAATTAAATTCAATAGCAAATAAACAAGAAAATATTTTACAAAAAAATATAGAATTTTTAAAAGAGAGTTTATATTTAAATGGAACATATAATAAATTTACAAGAGAAATAGGTCAAACAAAATGGGAAATAAATGGAATAAGAGTTTGTTCATCTTCAGTTGAAGAAGAAATGAAAAATACATTAATTCCATTATATGATTGTAAAGATTGTATTATGAGTGCAGGTGGAAGAGAAGATAGAGATGTTAGAATGTTAGGAAAAGGAAGACCTTTTATTATTGAAATTATTAATCCTAAAAAAGAAATTTTTGATATGAATGAAATTATCAATAAAATCAATAATAATTCTAAATTTATTCAAGTTAATAATTTAGAAAGTTGTAATAGAGATTATATTGATAATATTAAAAATGCTGAATTAAATAAAATGAAATTATATACTTCTGTTGTTTATGTTGAAAAACAAATTAATGATGATGATATTAAAAAAATAAATGAAGTTAAGAATATGAAAATTATACAAAAAACTCCTTTTAGAGTTTTACATAGAAGAACTTTAATGGATAGAGATAAAATAATTTTTAAATTAGATGCAAAAAAAATAAATGAACACTTTTTAATATTAGATGTTCTTGCTTCTGCTGGAACTTATATTAAAGAATTTGTTCATAGTGATTTAGGGAGGACTAATCCAAGTATTAAAAGTATATTAAATTCAAATTGTGATATTTTACAACTTGATGTTAGAGATTTGGTTTATGTTAATAATAAAGATAATAAATAAAATTGCTTCGAAATTTTTTAAATAAATAAATTTTTACTTTTTTGAACAAAATTGTAAGAAACATTCATATTTTGAACATATTTATTTAACTCTAATTTATAATAGTGAAAAATTTTATGATTTTTAACAAAGGAAATAATTAATATTTTTTTAAGTTATGATATATAAAATTTAATATATATTTATATATTATTCATTTCTATTCTTTTTTTATCATTTTTTGTTTCTAATGCATCATTAATTACATTAATTGTTTTATATTTGTGTAATTTATGTTCATCAATTCCTTTATCATTATTTTTTAAGAGTATTATAAAGAAAATAATAAGAATAAAAGGTAAAAGCATAATTGCCCATTGTAATAAACTAATAATTTTCCAATTAGGAATATTACTTAAATGATAATAAAAAGCTAAAACAATCATTATAATCATAAGAATAGGTGCAATAAAACTAACAGAAAAAAAAATATAACCTGGAATAACATATCCAGTTGTATTAGCAATAATTTCTTTTAAAATATTAATCTTTAGATTTTTAGTAGTAGTAAAAATTTCCATAATTATAATAGTACAAATAGGAACCATTGTAATATAAAGATCAATCCATTGTAAAAGAAAAAATCCATTATCAGTAATAAAAGGAATTCCAATAATAAATCCAATTAAACAAATAATTAAATAACAATTATTAAAAGAAATTTTATTTTGAAAAATATGTGTCATAAAATATTTAGCCAAACTATCCATTTGTAAAATTTGATTTAGAATATTAGTTAAAATCATAGTTAAAAAAAACAAAATAGACCATAAATGAGGAAGATTCATAATTCCAACTGCTAAAGGATAAACAACAAAAGGAAAAGATGCTTTATTAAAAGGTAAATTTGATATATTATCAATATTTAATTGATATGCAATAAATCCTGCATATTCACAATGAATAAATGTTACAATTAATCCAATTAATAAAGTAGTTAATCCAATTAAAGTTGATCTTCTATAAATATCTTCTTCTTCTTTTTTTTTTGCTGAAAAAACTATATTTCTACCATTTCCTAACATTAATAAAAAAATTGCTTGATTAAAAGCATATAAATATGTTTTATAATTGAAAAATAAATTCACTTTTGGAATTAAAAAATATAAAAATCCTTTATTTAATCCATATTGTAAACCAAATGAATTTATGAATAAAATGAATAAAAAAAAAAAAGATAATAAACAATTTATAAAACATGTTTTTGAATTAAATCTCATACCAAAATAATTTGCTAGAAAAGTAAGTACCCAAGCAATAAATAAACATATAAGAAGAGAATAATTAATTTTACCTAATGAAGTAAAATTAAATAAATTTTCTTCATCATAATTTAAATTATTTAAAATTTTCTGTTTAAAAAAACTTAAATGATAAAATTTATTTTTAATTGTATCATTCTTTAAATTAAACTCCCAAGGTAAAGGAAATTTAAAAGAATTAAAAAAAAAATAAATAAACCAAGTCATAATAACATTAAAATAAATATTAATAATAAATCCAGTAATTGCTGTAACTAATCCTAATCCAAAATATTTTCTTTTAATTCTAATAAAAAGTTCAATTGGTCCTTCTTTAAAAATTTGTCCTAAAGAAGATTCAATTGTTAATAAAGGAATACCTAAAATAAAAAAAAAGGATAAAAAAGGAATAAAAAAAATTGCTCCTTTTGATAACATAAAATAATAAGGAAATCTCCATAAAGGAGAATAACTCATTGAATAAGCAAAAATTGTTGTCCAATATTCTATTTTTTTTAAGAAAATAGGAACTGATATTTTTTTTCTTTGTTCATTTAAATCAAGAAATTTTAATTCGAAACTGAATTTTTTACTTATTGTACCTATTGGATTAAATTGTTGATTATTTGATGAATTTAAATTTGAAGTTCTATGATATGGAATTTTAAAATATTTGTTATCAATTGAATCTATTTTGTTTTGATTTACTTTTTCAATGTTTAAATATTGAATTGATTTTATTTCATCCATAAAAATATATATTATTTTATATATGTGGAATTAGAATTATTATTTTTGGACAAAAAATATTTTTTTAAGAACCATTTATTTAATATTTTCATTCATGATTCAATAATTTTTTATATCATCTTATATTACATTTTTATAAAAAATATTATAAATTTAATTATATTTAGATTATTGTTTCATTATATATTTATTTATTTATATTATCATGACACTATTTTAAAAAGATATTTACAAAAAACTCATTTTACGATTTTATTTTTATTGATAAATTTTTGATTTTAATTAATGTAACTTTTTTTTTTTAACAGTATTGGATTTTTTAATTATACTTTCCAAATGTACTAAATTTTTCTCTAATATTGAATCAAATCCTTGACAACTTCTGTCAGAAACAATTATAATATTTTCATTATTATGATTTAAATCTTTTTGTTTATGAATTTTATATTTTTTTATTTCAAATTGTTCATTTTCTGAATTATCATTATCATCATTTTCTAAAAATTCTAAATCCTTCATTGCTTCATTTTTTTCAAATAATAATTTATTTATATCAATTTCATCTAATTTATGAAGAGATTTAGTTTTTAGTTCATTAATTGTTCTATGACAAGATTGTTTGGGAGTTGACATTTAATTTATAAAACTTTTATGTAATATTTAAAAAATCATTAAAAAATATATTGGATATATTTTTTATTATTTTGTTTTTAATTTATTTACAAAATAAATTAATATACTTTTGATTAAAGTTTATTTTTTTAAAAGGTGTAATATTTTTTTTATTTTATGATTTTAAATTTTATTATTATAAAATAAAATATTATTATAATAAATTTCAAAAATAAAAATAGAATAACTACATACTTTTATATAAAAATAAAATTAATAACCAAGAAAAATTTAAAGATACATTCATTTATCAAATTTAAATAATAAAATAATAAAAAATTCCACATTAAATTTATAAAATAATATTAATTAATTCACATTAAAAAAAAACAAAAAATTAACTAAACAATCTTTATCTATAATTTTCAAAATTAAATTCACATTTTTTACTTTCTCCACTTTTACTCTGTGCAGTAGCAATAATTTGTGTAGCTCCAAAAAGCAAAGTAACAGTAACAGTTTTTTCTTCAACACTTTGATGTTTTTTTCCAATTTCAACACTTAATTCCCCTAATTTACTAACACCATCCTCACTAACAAATTCAACATCTTTCTTATCAGTACAATAAATAATAATTTTCATAATAGTTTGCGTAGCTCTAACAGGACAATAAATTTTTCTAATAGCTTCATCAATACCAACACTTTCATCTTTCCTTACAAAAATATCAAATAAATCTTCACAAAATTCTTCTCCTTCAATAGTAACTTTTTTACTTTCTGGATGTTTACTTGGATCAAATGGACTTAAAGTATTAATACCATAAGTTTTTTTTGCAATTCTACTTTTAATTGAACGGGGACTTAATCCAAACATACATGCTCCTCTTATTACTGAAACTCCTGGTCTTTTAGGAATTAAAACACTTATTTTATTATTTCCAAATGTTGATTTTATTTCACTTTTTAAAAATGGACTTTCACTAAATCCACCTACCATAAAAATAAATTTTGGTAAGTAACCTGCTTTTGCTTTTGTTTCTTGTAATAATTCTGATATTTTATTTTTTATTTTTGTAAATAATGGTTCAAAGAAACTTATCATTAATTTAGGAGGAATATCAATACATGATGAACCTCTTTGTTTTAATTGATATTCTTTATCATGTGTATTATTATATTTTTCTATTAATTCCTTTAATTTTTCTTGAGATAAATTCTCACTTAAGTAACTCAATTGTAAACGAGATCTTTCATCTTCACCAGGATTAAATTTTTTTTTTAATAATTCAAAATGTTTTAATATTTCTAATCGACCAGTTGCATTTTTTTTATAAATTCCAAATAATTCCTCTCCAAAAAATTCTTTTAAAAAACCTTCAAAATATTCATCAACATATTTACTCCCCCATTCACATCCACCACTAGAAGAAATAACTTCTTCACAAAGAAAACTTTCATGAGGTTCACACTTAATTTTATGAACAGTAATATCAACAGTTCCTCCACCACAATCAAGAATAGTTATAATAGAATTCATAGTAATTTGATTTTTTAAAGTTTCATCAGCATCTTCTCTACATTGTATACTAGCACCTTCAGGTTCTAAACATAAAAGAAGTTCCTGTGAATTTACATCATCAACAATTCCAGCTTTAACAGCAGCTTTCTGCATAAATAATTTATGTTCTTCATTCCATAAAGCAGGTACAGTTAATATCCATCTTATACGTTCTTTTTTCATTGTCTTACCTATCATTTCACTTAATTTCTTTAAAGCACTTTCTGCTATGTAACGTAAACTCTCACTTACTACTTTCATTAATGGCATTGTTCTACCATCAATTGAATTTACTTCACTTTGCATATGAAAAAGTGCCATTTTGTAACTTTCAAATAAAAGAGCTGTTTTACCATCATCTATTATTTCTGCATATTTTAATTTTGCTCGTGTTCCGAAGTCTATAAAGTTTTGATTGTTGTCAAAGAGAATTGCTGTCACTGTCTTTTGGTCATCTTTATCATCACATGGATTAAATACTTCTATACGTGGCTTTTGATTTAATTGAGTTCTTTGAGTAATACCATAACCTGATGCTCCTGTTCCAAAGTCTATTGCAATTACATGTGTAAAGGTTTCATCTTCTTTTAAAAAACCTGCCATTGTTTTTTTAAATTAATTTTTAATTTTTTCTTTTTTTTTTAATTTTTTAAAATGGAAAAAATATTAATTATATATTAAAAATAATAAATAAAAAAAAATAAATATTTTAAATAAAAACTTACTTATTTTATTAAAAAAAAAAAACAAAAAAATAAAAAATAAAATAACAAAATGTATATTAGAAAGGATAGAGTTCACAAATACGGATTATCAAATATAGATTTTAGGTCTAAAGGAGATATTGAAAATTTAAATTTTTTTGAACCATGGAAAACATATACAAACCACTTTGGAACAATGGGAAATAAAAATTATGTGAGATCATATTCATCAAAAAAAGAAATTTTCAGACCATCATTACAAATAAATACCCAAAAAGATATAGTAAATGATGTTCCAGATCCTCGTTATTATACTACAACTAAATTTTATCAAGATAATAATATTGATGTTAATACAAGACATATTTATACAAATGAAAGAGTTGCTCAATTAGAAGAAACTTATAAAGGAAAAGAACCTTTTACAGGTGATTCAATGATGATAAGTGATTTAACTAAAAAAAGGAAAAAAAAAGGTAAAAAATATCAAGATTTAGAAGAGAAAAGAAAACAACAAATAATGACTCAAATTATAAAAGATAAAAGTGATAAAAATAAAGCAGCAATACAAGAAACTCAATTAGTAAAAATAAATGTAAAGGATACTAAAGGAGAAGGTGTTGATGTTTCTAAAATAAATGAAATAAGATTAGCAATTAGGAGAAGATATGCAAATAGGAGTAATTTTAGAAAAATATTTAGAGAATGGGCACAAACTTCAAATGGTGAAATTACTGTTTATGATGCTTATTCAATGATAAATAAATTATCAATTCCAATAAATTTAAATGAAACAAAAGCATTAATTGCTTCTAGTAATACAAGAGGAAATTTAACTTTAAATTTAGAAGAATTTATGCATTTGATTTTTGAAGATAATGCTGCATTAAATGCAGATTTAACAAAAGGTAATAAAGATCCTTTAATGACAGAACAAGCTCAATTAAATTTATTTAATCAAATGCATGATAATATTAAAGAAATGTCAAAAACTGAAGAATTAAATAAGTTAATGGATTATTTAAGAGTAAGATTAACAAAATTTATGAAATATATTCAAGAAGAAGGAGGAAAAAAAGGTTTTTGTAATTATCAAACTTTTGTAAATTCAATAAATCGTTTTCAAATAAGTGAAAATTTAAAGAAAGAACCAATATTAAGAGCATTATTTGATAGTCATGCAAATGAAGACGAATTATTAGATTGTCAAAAATTAAGTGATACTTTAATTGCAAATACAGAACCAGAATATATGTCACATCAAAAAGATATTTTTTTAAATAATAGATTAGAAAATATAAGAAAAAGAGCAGAAGATTTAGATGATTATATTGATAAGAATAAAATCGGTTTTCAAACAAATAAACAAAAAATATTAGATTTAAGAAATCAAATTAAAGAAAGGGAAATTTTAAAAGAAAAAGAAATAGAAAGAGAATTAAAAAGAAAAGGAGAAATAAATAATACAGTACCATCAACAAAATGGGTGAATCATATTTATAAAAATAATAAAGAACATTTTAAACAATTAAATGAAGTTGAAGAATCTTTTGGAACTAGAATAGGATTTAATAGAAAATTAATTCCAAATACTCGTTTTAGTGCAAATCCAAAATGGAGAAAAACTGAATTAATATTACAAGGTGATTCATCTTGTCCTACTTATATTAATGAAAGTGATAGATTTAGTATTAGAAAATTACCACAAATTGCAGTTGAGGAAAAGAAAGAAAAATTACAAAGACAAAAATCAAGAGCTGAAAAAATTAAATGGTTAAGAGATAGAGATAATAATATTCATTATTGGAAAAATTATTTAGATGAAGAAAGAGATAAATATTCACAATTTCAAAAAGCAAAATTGGGATATGAATATGAAAATCTTGTTATGATACATAATAAAATTATTGAATAATATTTTTTTTAATTATTGTTTAAAATATTTACAATTTTTTTTAATTATAATGTATTTTTTATTAAATATATATTTATTATTTATTTTAAATTTTATCTAATAATTTTTGTGTAGATATTGATAAATAAATAAGTAAAAGAGGTGTAAATAATAAATCCAAAAATGGAAAATGAATCAAAAGACAAAGAAGACAATTATTTTCAATATCAAAACAAAACATTTCATAATTTTACATCTACAACTCAAGTTGAATCAAAATTTAATTCAAGTAATCAAATGAATGAACAAGGTAAAATTAATTATGTAAATTGTGTTTATGTCGATTCATCAATTTATGATAATCCAGATTATTATGGAAATTTCTCAAATATTCCTTATTTAAATGGATTTGAACATTATTCAATTTTCAAAAGAAATATTTCTAATCAAAAAATTCCAATTAAAACTTTAAATGATAATGAATATATTTATGTCAATTGTAGACAATATTATAGAATATTAAAGAGAAGGGAAAAAAGAAAAAAATTAAAAGAATTATATAATATAAATGATAATATTAAAAAAAATTATATGCATGAATCAAGACATAAACATGCAATGAATAGAGAAAGAGGAAAAAGAGGAAGATTTTTAAGTAAGAAAGAAAAAGAAATTTTAGAAAAAGAACAATTAAATGAAAAAAATAAAGAAGAAGAAACAAAAAATGGAAATGATACTTTATCTTCAAAATCAAGTATTACTTCTGTTGCTACATTACATGATTCTGAAAAAATGAAAATTATTTAGATATGATAATTTTACCTCAAAAAAACAAATTTAATAACATTATATTTTAAATTTATTATGTAAAAAAAATCATTTTATATTTTATTATAATAAATTTTTTTAACAATTTTTTTTTTTTAAGGAATTAAAGATTTATTTATATTTCTTGAATATTAATTAATTATATGGAAAATAATTACAAATTATATTATAAATATAATAAAATATTTTCATTAACAATAATTCAATCATTATTGAAAATGAAAATACTTTAATTTACAATACACACTTATTTATTTACAATACTTATATATTTTTTATATGTTTCTTTTTCTTTTTTTTAATTTTCATTATTTCTGCAGGAGTAATTTTTTGTAAGTTATTTTTCTTATAAAAACTTAATCTAATACTATAAGTTTTTTTGGGTCTTTTCGGAGATAAACTATTTAAATCTTTTTCATTTAATAATACACGATCTAATTTAAAGAAAGAATCTCTTTGATCTTCATAAACTTTTTTCTTTTTTAAAGAAGAAAAATTGTTATAACTATTATTCCCATTTCCTAAATTATAATTAATATCTGAAGAAAAGTCCATATCATAAGTTAATAAATTTAGTTTATTTTCAGAAATATTTCTTGACCTAAATGATGAAGAATGAAAATTTGTTAAAACAGGAAAATTTCTTGATAAAATAATTCTTGGAAGAACTTTATTTTTTCTATTTTCAAATAATACTTTTTCAATATTATTTTCATCATATTCAAAAGATGAATTTAATTTATCTTCATAATTTTGTAAATTAAAATTTTTTTTATGTATTTCTATTATATCATCTAACTCATTGGCAAAATCAAATAAATTTTTCCTTTTATCTTTCCATAATTTATTTAAATCATCTTTTAAATTTGTTAAATTATTTAAATAAATTTGAATTATATTTATTAAAAATTCTTCTAAATTAAATTTTTTTTTATATGATTCAATATCATGTTTTATACTATCAATTATAAAATCTTCTTTTTGTAATTCTTTAAAATATTTTTTTTTATCTTCATAATTAAAAAGTTCTGTAGAATCACAATCAATTGAATAAATAGTTTTTCTGGTATTTTTAAAATCAAATTTATTAAGATTTTCTAATGGAATACAAGGATAAAAATCCATGATGTCTTTTTTTAAATGAAATATTTTAGAAATTAAATCATATAATTGTTCAATAATATCTTTTAAATGATTAGATTTTGATTTTTTATTAATTTCAATTAAATATCCTTCTTGAATTCTTAAATCATGAATTAAAATTTTTTTATACATATTACCACATTGTTCAATATTACCTTTTTGAATTTCAATACATTTATGTTCTTCATGTTTTATTTTACATTCATAACAAATAAATTTTGAGTCTTCTCTACAATAATATTCAACTTCTTTTTCATGACACTCTTCACATTTTATTTTTTGTGTTCCATCAATATTTACTTTATATTTTAAAGTTTTAGTTTTTAATATTTTATTATTTTTAAAAGTAGAAAGACTTCTTGTGGAATTTAATAAAATTCTTAATGGATTTTTTATTTCACAAACAGTAACAATAATATTAATTTTTAATGAATTTGGAAAATAATCTTTTAAATATGTATCATTATATTGTTTATCAATTTTATTTCCTTTATAATTTAATTCAATTGTTTGTTCTGGAATTTTAAATGTTTTAAATGCCAAACTTCTTATATATTGAATAGGCATTAATGGTGAAATATTAAATTCAAATGTTTTATCTTGGTATGATAATTCCACATCCATTTTTATTTATAAATTAGATATATAAACATTAAAAAATGAGTAACTCTCTGAGATTATCACAGTAAATTAAATTAAAAAATAATAAAAAATAAATAAAATTAAATAAAATAAAAAAAATGCATTCACAATATGTATCAACTTTAAATAATCAATCTGAAATAAGACAAGATGATCCTAATGAAGTTTACAAACAACCAATTCCATTAGATATGATTAATAAATATGTTGGTTTAGATTCAAGAATTTTACTTCACGATACAACAGTTCAAAAACAAGCTTTTGATCAATCTTATAAAAATTTTTGGTCTTTTGTTGATTTCAATATGAAATATGGAGATAATGTCCCTGTTAATAATCAAAATTGTACTCACACTTTTACTCAAAGTATTAAACCTGGTTCTTCTGTTATTAATTCTAAAATGTGTTCTGGAAGTGGTTTAACTTATGAAGTTGCTAGAGAAAGAGCAAATCAGTTATATCATCAATAAAATATTTAAAATTTATTATTATTAATTTCTAT
>JAEEGK010018517.1_pt1 | contig 15059 bp, 7 predicted proteins | sample 8958771 | NCBI WGS metagenome assembly JAEEGK01 (sample SAMN16246547, study PRJNA631951) | gut metagenome | biome: gut microbiome; feature: rumen; material: SC-attached | host: Bos | place: Iran: Karaj | collected 2018-10 | reverse complement strand
TGAAAATACGAATAATCCTGAGAAATATAGAACAATTTTAGCTATTCCTGAATTACCTGTTGATTGGTATTTTTTTTGGCTTTTTTTTTGTCAAATTATTTAATTTTTTTTAAATGTTTTAAGAAAAATTATTTATTGAATGGAATTTTCATTATTTAAATAAGTTTTAAGGAATTATTAAATTTAATTTATATATTATTTATTCTTTAAATTAGTTTAAGGTTAAATGTAATTTTTAAAAAAAATAAAAAAAATAAAAAAAATATAATGTCACTTAATATTGATTCACTTTCGCTTATTCTCCATAATTTCTTCTTCTTTTTTTAATCTTTATTATTATATTTTCATCTGTTTACATCACTTCTTAAAAATATTAGATAATTTTTACATTATATATTTTATTTTTACTTTTATATGTAAATTCATTTAATTTTTTTATAAAGTAAGAAGATACATTTAATTCATATTTATTATGAGATTTTGCATTTTTATATAATAATTCTATCTCCAGAATATTTAAAATTTTCCAGATATCATTATTTTTTGCAGAATTTAATTTAAAATTAAATATTTAACTTACTGATAATAAAAAGGTATATTCAATTAGATTATTTAAATCTGGTAAATATAATTTTAATTCATCGTCCTCAAGATATTTTTTTTTAAAAGAGAATACTTGTTTAATTCGTCAGTTAGTGTATAATTTGGAAGAAAAATTGTTGAACCCTCTATAAGAGATAACATCTTAAATAAATTTTTAAAGTTAAAAAGGTATATAATTTTTTTCCCTGATTCAAATTAAATCAGGAGCTCATATATAAAAGGACTTGTTCTTGTTGTTTATTTATGATTTTACTTGAAAAATTAGAATTTGATTAAAATTTGACAAATAAATTAAAAATTAAATATTTGTATTTAAATAAAATTGAACTTTATTAATTATGACAAATAATTTTATAAAAAAAATATTATAGAAACATACAATTTTAAAATAAATAGGGATTGGGCAAAGATTATAAAAACTTTAAAAATTAAAATTATTTATTATAAATCCTCATCCAATATAATAAAAAAAAAAATAAAATGATATTTAATAAATTAAATTAATTACAATTATAATTAAAAAAATAAATGAATTTATAATTTAAATTATTATATATTGAATTTTGAAAGTCAAAATGAATATTCTTTTTTAACTATCACTTTCATATTCAATGTTTATTTTTTGTAATAAATTATTAATATTTGAATCAGCCAATTCATTAATTTCTTTATCTTCTATCTTTTCACTTATTTTTTCACCAATAAAAATTTTACTTATTTTTATAAATATGAGACACGCTTTTTCTAAAAATATTTTATTTAATTCTTCTTGGATTTTAGGTTTAAAAAATTTTTCGAATTTAATTTTTAAAATTTCAATTAGTCTCATATTTACTTGTAAATCATTATTATATCTAGCATTTAATATTATAAATTCTTCATTTATTTTTTCTATTATCTTCTCTATATTTATATTTATAATGTTCTCAATTATTTTTGGTATCAAATTATCTATATAACTATTTATTATATTTTCCAAATCTTTAAAGTTGATTTTTAAATCACATATTAAATTTTCTAAAATAAATTTAAATTCCTCATTTAAATTTTCTTTAAATTCTTGGCATCTTATTTTTTTAATTAAATCTTTATATTGTATATTAATATCATCAAAATATTTTTCTTTTATTTTTTCTTTTGCTATTTGTTTTAAATTACATAAAACTAAATTTTTTTGACATTTTTTTTTTAAACATTCCATTAAATTATTTAAACCATATGCTTTTACTTCAAATAAAATTTTATTATTTCTTTTACATATATAATCTTTTGCCATTAATTCAATTATTTCAATATTATTATTATTTAATTCTTGAATAAGTTCTTTTTTTCTTATTTCAGTTTTATTATTTATAGATTGAGTAAAAACAATAGTTAAAATATCATTATCATCATATAAATGATTAAGTTCCTTAATATAATTAATTTCTTCTTTTAAAATCCTAGTCTCACCTGATCCATTTTTAATACAATATAAAATTCCATGAAGTGAATTTTGAGGATTTTTAATATTAGAATCAAATTTTTCTTTTATCATTTTTTTTATATTTTCTATATTTTGTTTTTCATTAGTTTCTTCAACACCAATAGTATCTATTATAGTTAATCCTGGGATTTCTGGATTTGAAAATTGAGTAAATTCATTTGTTTCTGGTTTAATAGTATCACCTTCTTTTGATAAATTTTTTTTTAATAAAACATTTGTTAAACATGTCTTACCAGAACCAGTAAAACCTGCCATCAATATATTTAATGTTTGAATTTCTGGAATGTTATCTTTCATTGTTTTTAAATAGGAAACTTGTCTTTTGTGAATTGTTAAAAATGATATTTCTTCAAAATTTTTTTTGTATATTTCTTCTATTTTTTTTTCTATTTCTTTTTTGAAATTTTTATCAATTTCATTTATAAATTCTTCTATTATATACAAATAATTTATTTCATTTAGTCTATTTTCCATTATTTTATTTTTCCTATTATTCCATTCCATAATTCCATTTTCCATATTTTCTTTTTTTGCTAGTTGTAAATTTAATTTTTCATTGTTTTTTTCATTTTTATATAACTCTTTTTTCTGCATTATTTTAGTTATATTTATGTTTTCTTTTAAATCTAAATTCATATTACTTTTTTTCTTTTTGCTGGGCGATTTGAATAAATTTCCTACTTTATCCCCCCAATTATCTATAAAATTACCATTAGTCAATTTGTCTTTGATAAACTTTCCCGCAGCATCTTTTAATACTTTTTTGTCAATGTTACTTAAACCATTCTTTAATGTTTCCATAAGTCCATTATTCTTAATATTTGATATTTGGTTATTTAAATCCTTTATTCCTTCCAATACTCCCTTTGATATATTCTTAATATTTGATATTTGGTTATTTACAACATTTATTCCTCCCAATACTGCCATTGGTACAATATTAAAACTTGATATTACGTTATTTAAAACATTTGTTCTATCTTTGGAAGGATTTAAATGATTATATTGTCGTTCTTTGTATTTAATAAGTTTCTCAGATTTTTTATTATCTTTTTTACAACCCATATCTCGATTAGCAATTGTATTATAATTTGATGTTAGATAATTATAATCTTTTTTAAAACCCATATCTCGATTAGCAATTGTATTATAATTTGATGTTAGATAATTATTATCTTTTTTATATGGCTCAATTCCTTTCCTATCATTCTTATCCAGTTGTTCATATACATTATTATAATTCTTTTTATTATTATTATCTAAATGAATATTAAGTTTATTATCTTCATTTTTATTTTTATTTCTATCATTATTAAAAATATTATTATTATTTTCTTTTTGTTTATTATCAAAATTTGAATTATTACCTAAACCCTTTTTTTCTTCTTCTTCTTTTTTAAACGTCTCATCCACCATATATTTAAGTTCTTTATCTTCATCTTCAAATTTAGATGAAGGTAAGTATAAATTTGAATGTGCGTAGGTGTTTGTTGAATATAAGTTATCATCTCTTTTTTTATTATTATTATTAATAGAATTGATATTGTTATTATTATTACCAAAATTAATATTAAATTTATTATCTTCTTTTTTATTTTCCTTTCTACAATTATTAAAATTATTTGTATAGTTTTCTTTATGTTGATTATTAATATTTGATTTATTATCTAAGCTATTTTTTTTTTTATTTTCTTTTTTAAGCATCATCTCTTTTTGATATTCAAGTTCTTTTTTTTTATTTTCAACTTGAGGTCGAAATGGACAATAATTTGGATATACATTAATATTATTATTATTAATAGGATTTTTATAGTTATTCTTATTAACAATATTACTAACATTTTTATTATCTTTTTCTCCATTTTTATTATTTTTGATATCCTTTTTTTTTGTATCATTTATAGGATTTTTATTATTCTTTTCTTTATCTTTCATTTCTCTTCCGGATGGTGCAGGTTTTGATTCTGGTTTTGGTTCTGGTTTTGATTCTGGTTTTGGTTTTGATTCTGGTTTTGATTCTGGTTTTGGTTCTGGTTTTGATTCTGGTTTTGGTTTTGGTTTTGGTTTTAGTTTTGGTTTTGGTTTTAGTTTTGGTTTTAGTTTTGGTTTTGGTTCCGGTTTTGGTTTTGGTTTTGGTTTTGAATCACCTGATTTTTTTGTTTGAGACTTTACTTTTCTTTCTGGTTTTTTCTTTTCTTTACGTTTTTCCATTAATTCTTTGACACTTTTTTCCAAAGTTCCCAGTAAAATTGCCAATAATTCCTTAACAATGGATTCTACATTTTTCAATACAGTTTTAGTTATTTCTTTAGAAACATCTTTTTTCCTTTCTGTAATATTTCTTTCGTCAAATGAAGGACTTTTATTTTTGAGATATTTTAAATATTCATCTTTTTCTTTATTATCAAAATCCAAAATTTTATCAGAAGATTCAATTAATTTTTTTTTTGATGTATTTATAGATTTGAATTCTTCATCTATTTCAAGAAAAAAAATTTGATTTAATTCTTCATTTTCTATTTGTTTAGAGTCAAATTTTCCTTTATTATCAATCACATTATATTTAATCAAATTTTCACAAATTGTTTTTATTTTTATTGATGAATTTTCTTCATAAGTTTGAAATTTAATTTGAATAAGTGAAGTTAAAGAACCATCAAATTTTATAAATTTTTTATCTTCTTTAATAAGAGATAAAAAATCGTTTTCATTTATATTAATTTTTTCTTTTACATTTTTTAATGAAGGATATAAATCTTTGTATAAAGAAAGAGCATTTGAAATCAATTCTAAAATTATCACAACTTTAGAATTTTCTTTTCTTATTGTTTCAAAGGATTTTTTAATTTGTTTTAGTTCCACACTTATTTTTCTTAATAACTCAAATAATTGATTAATGTGGTTTATACAATAATTCTTGAACAAATTATCTTCATTAACTAAATCCATAACAAAAAATTTTGTAGAATTAGAAATTTCATTAGTATATTTTTTTAAAATAGGTTTTCCAATATATTCATTGCAATATTCCTTAATTTTATTTTCTCCTTCAACAAGTAAATGATTATATCCCATTTCAAAAGATTTTTCAATAACATATTTTTTAGTAATTTCAAATATTTCATTTTTTACAATATCTCCTAAACAACCAGTCAAATTCAAGGATGAATGTCCAATTGCAATTTTGATAATAGCTTTAGCATATTCAATACCTTTTTCTATTCCCCAATTCTTTAAATTAATTTCTTTTCCTTTCATTGCAGAATCCAAAGATAAAATAATATCATTCAAACCTTGTTTAATTAAAAAAATTCCAAATTTAATCATCACAAAATTTCCAGTTAAAACTCCTTTAAAACAAAGAATTCCTCCTATTACTGCTTCTACAACACCAACAGCAAAAACTAGATAATTTTTCCAAACGTTTGGTTTTGTGATAATTTTTAATAAATAGAATTTTGCTACTCCGAATTCTGAAGAAAAAAGTTTTAAATCTTTTATTTCATCTTTATTTTTTTCTGAATCTAATTTTAATTTTTCAGCAATATTATTTATTGTTATTATATCTCCTTCTTCAATGTAACTTATTTCTTTTTCTTCCATTTTTTCATAGTCTTCTATAACTTTTATATTTGCTTTATTTATATCAATAATTGCTTGAATGAATTTTTTTTTTAGTTCATTTTGTTCAAAAATTCTTGGTTTTTTTTTATTGAAATCTTTTTTTTCTTTAAGGGCTTTTAATATAATAAGATGAATAGTTGTTTGGTTTTGAATTTCAAATTGATATTCTTCTAAATCTTCTATTACTTTTTCAAAATAGTTTTTTGCTTTTTCTAATTTTCCATTTGTTGATAATTCACATGCATATTTCATTTTTAAAGGCCAAGAATAAAATTTTTCTTTTTCAAATATAATTTCATCTTTTTCTTCAAATTTTTTTATATTTTGAGGATCAAGAAAATATTTTATTAGAATCAAAGGATTAATTATTTTTTTATTTTCTTTCAATTCTTCTAATTTTTTTTTCTTTTCTTCAAAACTTAAATCAGAATTAAAAAGTCTTCCCCAACTATATTCACTATCTTCTTTTAAAAACTCATTTTCATTGAAATGTAAATCTTTTCTTATTTTAAGATATTCATAATATAAAAATTCTTCATTTTCCATATTTTTTTGTTCATATTTGAAATTCTCAAATTTTTGTTTTTCATTTTCTTCTCTTTTTTTCTTAATAGAATCAACTGATAAAAAAGGATTATTTTTATCTTCCAAATAAGCAAAAATTAAACTATAAGAACCTTTTTGTCCATTTCTTCCTGCTCTTCCATAATTTTGATCTTCAACTCTTTGATTAATTGGTAAAAAACTCACAATAACATGTAAACCTCCTGAATTTAATAATTCGGATGATAATTGAATATCTATTCCTCTTCCTGCTAAATTTGTTGCTATAATTACATTTTTTGATTTTAATGTTTCTGTTATAGTATTTTTATTTTCTTCAGTGAAATATTCTTTTATATTCATTATTCCTTTTTCTTTTATTAATTTATGAAAATTTTTTCCTTCTCTTATACTTTTACAAATTAATAAAACTGATCTATTTTCTTCAATCACTTCTTGAATTTCATCAATTATTTTTTTTTTCCATTTTGTCTCATCAGTGAAAACTAATTCACTTCTTTTTTTTAATTGAGATTTTAAATTAGGAGGAATGAAAAATATTTTAACTTTATATAATTCTTTTAAAGTATTCTGATTAGTTTCAGTACCAATTGTTCCAGTCAATCCATAAAGTTGTTTATATTTTTTAAAAAAAGTAATCATATAAAGAAAATTTGTATTTATATTTTCAGGGAAAATTTCAATATCATTTATTATTTGTAAACCCTGATGTAAAGCATCATGCCAAACCATATTAGTTTGACTCACTCCTGTATTACTAAAATCAACAGGAACAATTTGTAAATAATTTTGTAATTTCATTATTCTATAATCAATATTTTCATTCATTGTAAAAGCTGTTATAATTGAATCAATCCATGTTTCTATTTTTTTCTCAATTTCTTCTTTAAGACAATTTGGATATAAAATTCCTGCTATGTTTTTTCCATTTACTTCATATATTTTTCCATCTTGGGTTAATATTTTTTCTAAATTTTGTTCTGAATTATTATTATTTAATTCCGAATTATTATCATTATTTGTTTTTTTATTTTCTGAATTTTTTAATTGAAATAAATATTTATCAACTTCTTCAATAACTTCAAATTCATTTTTAAATTCATTTCCTAAAAGTATAGGATTATCTTTTAATTTTTGTAAAATTGCTTTTTTAATTATTTTTCTTTTTTTTTCAATTTCATTTGGTTCTTTCACTAACTTCATTTTTTCAGCAACGAAAATAAAACATAAAAGAATAGTATAGTAAAAAGTATATAAAGATTGATACCCAGGAAATTTTTTAGTAAGTTGAGTTTTAGAAGCTAAATTATCAATACACATATTATCAACTTCATCAATAATTACAACATCAAATTGTCTTTTCTTTCTTTTGTTTAAGAATTCATATTCATCTAATAAAATATCAGCACAGAAATTAGTCGAATCTCCAAAAATAATATCTGCTTGATATGCTTTTTCTTTTACATCTCCAACTTTAATATTCAATTCTTTATAAAATTTTACTTTTTTTTCATCTTTTGCATCTCGTGTTGCTAAATCAGGTGTACTTGATATTATATCTACTTTGTGTCCTGTTAAAACTTTATACGCTGCAAAAAATTGAATTATTGTTGATTTTCCTTCCCCTGTGTTTATTTTACAAAAAATTCCTTTTTTTTTATTGGGAAGTTCTTGGGATAAAATTAATAATGATATTAATTGAATAGTGTATAAATTATATTTATTTATTTTATTCAAGTATGAATAAATTTTTCCTATGTTTTTTATGTCGTTTAATTCTTTTTTGTATTTTATTTTATCTGAAATCCATTTTTTGGAATTTATATAATTATTGTTTATTTCTTCATTAAAATTGTCTATTTGTTCATATATGTATTGTTTTAATTTTTCAAATTCTTCCAATTCACTTTTTGAAGTTATTCTTTCTTTTATTTCTTTTAAATAATTATCAACATCTTTTAACTTGATTTGACAATTATTTTCATTATTAAAATCAATTTTTTTTATTTTATCATTTTTTTCTATCACATTAAATTTTGATTCAAGTATTTTTAATTGTCTAAAATATTTTTTATTTATTCTATTTTCATTATTAATAATAAATTCATTATATAATTTAAGTTCATTATTATTATTTTTGTTCTCTTTAAATTTTTGTTCTATTATATATTTTAAAATATTAAGATATTTTTCATATAACATTTTAAATAAATTTTCATTATTCAATAAATTTTGATATTTTTTTATTATTTCATCGAATTCTTCTCTTTGATATAATTTCTTTATTTCTTTTATTTCATTATTTGCATTACAATTTTCACAATTTATAATATACTTTTTTAGTTTTTTTTTTAATGTATAATCAAAAATATTTTTTTCTTTTTCTTTTAACTTATCTAAAGCTAATGAAAAATCATTTTTTTCAATTGCTTCTTTCATTATTATATCAATTTCCGTTTCTTGAAATTTTATTGTACCTCCACATTCTTTATATAATTTATTCTTCAAAATATAATGTATTAAATCATTTATTAACAAAACTTCTGAATTAATAATATCAAAATAATTTCATATTTTTAATTTATTAAACTATAAATCTATTTTAAAATATATTTTTATACTCTTATTTATTTGAATAAATTCTAACTTTTTTCGACTAATAATTTCAATTCCACTATATAAATAAACTATTTTAAAAATCCATATAATGGAAACTAAAACTGAAAAGAAAAATGAAAAGGAAAAAGAAAAAGAAAAAGAAAAAGAAAAAAAAGAAAAGTCGGATAATGAAGGCAGTACTTTTGGGAAAGTAGTTGATGTGGTTGACAGAATTGCTGACAAAATTATTCGAGTTTGGAAAGAAAAAAGAAAAGATGAAAAATCTGAAGACTTAAAAAAAGAAAGAGAAGATATCGAAGAAAGTAAAAAACAAATAGAAGAAATGAAAAAAAAAAATGAAGAAATGGAAAAAAAAAATAAAGACGTTGAAGAAAAATTAAAAAAAATGGAAGAAAAAGAAGAACAAAATAAACAAAAAAAAAATGATGGTATTAATGAATGGAATAAAGAGAAAGATAAATTAATAGATTCACTATTAAATAATATAGATAAAGATTCAATAAAAAATATAGTAAAAAAAGATTATGAAAGTTTAGAAAAAGATATATTAACAGAACTAAATAAAAAATTAATTGATGAATTGAAAGATAATATCATAATACAAAAAAAATATGATTCAATATATAAATTAATTAAAGATGATATTCCTGAAATAAAATCATTTAATTTTATTTTAGTAGGATTTACTGGAGTAGGAAAGAGTTGTTTAACAAATGCAATTTTAAAAAAGGATTTAACAAAAGAAGGAGATTCTATAAAGCCAGAAACAAATAATATTGAATCATTTTCAAATGAAGAACAAGGTATTACTATATATGATACTATTGGTATTGAAAGTACAAATATTGAAAGAAGTTTATCAAGAATTAAAGAAAAAATAGAAAAAACTTTTAATGATAATTTAGAATATCATCCAGAAAAATCTTTACATGGTATTTTATATTGTATTAATAATGGTACATCTTCACATAAAATTGAAGATGGAGAAATTAAATTTATTCAAGAATTGAATAAATTATATTATGAAAATGATATTTTAATTATTGTGTTTACACAATCAACTAATCCAAAAACTGATGAAAAAAAAGAACAACTTCGTCAAGCTTTAAATAATGATAAAATTGAAATTGTTGATGTACTTGCAAAAGATTTAAAAATGAAATTAGGAAAACAAGAAATTTTAATAGAAGCTTATGGGATTGATGAATTAAGAGAATTAATGAAAAAAAAATGTAAAGATAAATTATTTAAATGTAATTTAAAACAAATTGTTATGAAAAAAATAAAACAAAAATATGATGAAATTATAAATGAAAGTTATGAGGAAATCAAAGGAAAAATAAAATCACATATATTTGAGAATACTTTGCAAGAAGAATGTGATATGATTGTAAAAAAATTAATAGGTAATTTAAATCTTGATTTTAATAATTTAGATGAAATTTTTTTAAAATATAATGATAAAGAAAAATTAGAAGAAATTAAAAATAAATTTCTTGGATTAAATAAAGGAATATTTTTTGAAGAATTATCTGCATTATTTAATTCAATTAATGAAAAATATAATAATATGTTACCTAATGTAAATTTAATGGAAATAATCAATAAAAAATTCAATGATTATTTTAAATTGAATTTTACAAAATATATTAAAAGTTTATATTTAGAAAAATCTTCTTTTATATGTATTGAAAAATTAAAGGAATTCATTAGAGAATTAATTAGTCAAAATATTAAAGATAAAGATATTGATGAATTAGTTAATTCAAATGTGAATAATATTAATAAAGATTAATAAAAATTATATTGATTACTTATATAACATTAATTTATATTTTATGTTTTAAAATTAATTTAAATTAATTTAAATAAATTAAATAGATTTATATATGTAAAAATTTTAAATATATTAATTTTATTAAGGTAAAATGAAGAAAGGAAGTCAAAAAAATCTGCACAAAAGCAAAGTCAAATGAAACTAAGGAAAACAGTGAAGAATATTATACTGAAGAAGAAATGAATATATTAGATAATTTTAATGCAAAGATAAATTATAAATTTGAAGATGATGAAATATATGAATTAATGCAAAAATACAAAGATAATGAAGAAGCAATTTTAAACGAGTTAAATGAAGAATTAAAAGAAAGAGAAAAAAGAGGTGATGAATATGAATGGCATGATGTCGGAAAAAGTAATTACAATTATATTTTTAATATATTTTTAATTATAGATGGAAAAGTTGAAAAAAAGAAAGAAGAAGACAATAATTATGAAGGAAAATATTATAAGAGTAATTATAACCAAAGTTATGCAGAATCATATGCATATAGTAAAATCATAAAACTAAGAGAATTAATTTTAACTATGAATATACATCATGAAAAACAAATTTCAAATGAGTGAAAAAGTATTAAATGGAAAAATTAAATAAATCGGCATTGCAGGTCCTTCTGCAAAAACAACTTTCACTAAAAAATTAGGATTAAAATCAAAAGGAATTGAAACTGTAGTAATAAGTATGGATGATTATTACAAAAATACTAATGATGCTACTAAAAATAAAAAAGGAAATCTAGATTTTGAATGTTTAGATGAATTAATGCTTTTAATAAAGAATTAAAAGAATTATTTATTGGAGGAAAAACAAAAAGATGCACTTTTAATTTCATTAAAGATACTCATAGTTATTCTCTGTTGATTGATATTTTTTTGGTTTTTTTTTGTCAAATTATTTAATTAATTTTTAATGTTTTAAGATAAATTATTTATTGAATGGAATTTTCATATTTAAATAAGTTTTTAAAGAATTATTAAATTTAATTTATATATTATTTATTCTTTGAATTAGTTTAAGGTTAAATGTAATTTTAAAAAAAAAATAAAAAAAATATAATGTCACTTAATATTGATTCACTTTCAATTCCAATATCACAAAGAGATAACAACACTTTAAATTCAAGTAATATTTCAATGAAAGAATTATATGAAGAATTAGAAAGAAAAGATTTAGTTATTAAGAATTTACAATCTCAATTAAATTCAACTCGCTCAAATACAAATGTAATATTAAATAATAAAATAGCAAATTATAATAAAGAAGAAAATACTTTAAGAAAACAAATTATTGAAAAAGACAAATTATTATTAGAAAAAGAAAAAGAAATAAATTTATTAAAAGAAGAAATAAAAAATAATAAAATAATGAAAGTGAATTATAATGAAAAAATTTCAGACTTTCAAAAAGAAATATTAGAATTAAAAAGCCAAATAAAAAATTATGATTCAATTGTATCGTTAAATATGAATTAATATTTAAAATTAAAAAAGAAACAATTAATTTATCTCATTCAGAAATAATATTTAATCCTAATTTATCAACACAAACAATATTAACAGAACTCACATTGAATACAAATGAACTAATAAAATATTTTCTTAATCCAACACCAAATCCAAGAATTTATAGAGAAATTGGAGATGATTTCATTAAAAATTACGGAATGATTTGGCAATTCATGTTTATGTTTCAGTCCTTTATCAATACAACATTTATGGAGTATAATACTAATACTTTTAAATACTTTAGGATCAATTGATTTACCTTGCTTTGATTTAATTGTAGATATTCTTTCTGAAAAATCTCAAATTTGGCTTTTTTTATTTGATCTACTTTATAACAATATTAAAAATACTAATTTAGCCTTATTAATTAGAGTTGCTTATAATCTTCATAATGCTCGAAAATTCGAACTTACTGATTTTTTATTTGTTATTACTGATTTTCTTTTTTCAAAATTTGAAATAAATAGATTTGTAGAGAATGCTAACTTTTATTTGGTAAAAGGAATAAATATATTTGGAATTGGTGTAGGAGTTTCCCCTTTTGGAATTGAACAATTATTGGGCCCAATCCCTAATTACTATTAAAAAAACATGAATAAAAATAATTTATAAAACTAATAATGATTATATTTATAAAATAATTTGAAAAAAAATTGATGAAATAAGTAAGCAATATTTCATCTTTTTAACTTTTTAAGAGATTTTATAATAAAAAATTATAAAAAATTGAAAAATAAAAATGGGTCAAAACGAGTCAAAAAATGATGAAATCAATGAAAGATCATATTCAGAAATAGAAATAGATAACGAATCAGAACCAATACAATTAGAAGCAGATTTTAGAGATTCAATATTATTTTATATGAAAGTATAAATTCAATGGATAAACAAATAGAATCAATTAATGATTGAAAATAGGAAATATTCTTAATTTGATAAATAGATATAAAAGAATTCTTTTTTTTAGAAAACGGAGAAATTGTTGAAGATGATTCTGATGATAATTTTTTGGATAATGAAAAAAGTAAATTTTATGGTTTATATATTGATATTATAACTCCAAAAAAATCAAATCAATATGATTTTATTTTTTATTTTTTTATTTTTAAGAAAATTTTATTTCTTTTTGAAAATATCATTTATTTAAATTTAAAAAAGAAAAATATCTTTTTTATATTTTTTAATTTTTATAAAATATTTTTACAAAATGATATTTTAGGTTCATATTTTAATTTATGTTAATTATTATAAAATTATACTTTTTAAAAATTTTTTATAAAAAAATTAAAAATGAGAAAAATGAATAATATATGGGATGAATATTCTAAAATTGAATTAATTGGATCAGGAGCATTTTCTAAAGTATATAGAGCAAAAAGAAAATTAAATAATGAATATGTTGCAATTAAAGAAATTCACAAAACAAGGGTTTCAAAAAATACTCTTTTAAATGAAATTAAAATTATAAAAGAATTAAAATCAGAAAATTCAGTTTCTTTGATTGATTCAATTGAAACAAATGATTCATATTATCTTGTATTAGAATTATGTTTAATATCTCTTGATGAATATATTAAAAAAAGAGGAAGTCCATTGTCAATAGAAGAAATAAAAGAAATTTTAATAAATTTAAATGAAAGTTTTAAAGAAATGAAAAATAAAAATATTATACATAGAGATTTAAAACCTTCAAATATCTTATTATCAATAAGTAAATCAAAAATTGATAAAATGTGTTTTAAAATTTCAGATTTTGGATTAAGTAAATTATTTGAAGAAAATGAGATGAGTTTAATAAGTTCAAAAGGTACTTCATTGACAATGGCACCAGAAGTTTTAAAAGGAGAAAATGATTTAATTGGTTATAAAAGTGATATTTGGAGTTTAGGTATTATAATTTATTATATGTTATTTAAAGAATATCCTTATAATGGTAATACCGAGATACAAATTAATCAAGAAATTAATAAGAAAAATAAATTAAAACCAAGTGGTAATAAAGAATTAGATGATTTAATTAATAAAATGTTAATTATAAATGTTGATGAAAGAATTTCTTGGGAAAATTATTTTAAACATCCTTTTTTTAATAAAGATAAAATGAATCAATCAAAATTACCTGTATTTAATTTAAAATGTAAAGAACATTTAAATGAATTAATTGGTTATTGTCCTGATTGCAAATGTAATCTTTGTTTAAAATGTTATAACCAACATTTTTCAAAAACTCATCGTGTTCTTTTTTTTTCTCAAATTGGTTTTTCAGAAGAAGAAATTAAAGAAATTAATGATGTTTGTAAAAATATTGAAAACAAAATAACTAAATTAACCAAAATGAAAGAAGAGATTTTAAATTTTATTAATGAAATTAAAGTAATAAAAGAAAATAGTTCGGTTTATAAAAATGATAATGAAAATAATTACAAACATTATTCAATTGAATGTCTTAAAATTATAAATGAACAATTTAATTTAACAGGAGAAATAACTGTTCCAAAATTACATAAATGGGTAACAAGGTAAATATAATGAATATTCCTGATTTAGAGTAATGGATGATTTTTAACATTTAGTGTGTAATTTGAATTAATGATTTTTAGAAAGTAAATAAATGAATTATATAATTTATAGAATGTAAAATAATACAAATATTAAATAGTGCGTAAAAAATAAATATATAATAAAAGAAAGTAAAATAAATAATATGATAAATCATAGAATGTAAAAAAAATGAAATATAATAAAAGGCAGTAAAAAAAAAGAAAATAAATAATAGTTAGTAAGAAGATTATTTATAAAAAAAGTATGTAAATTATTA
>JAEEGK010018512.1_pt1 | contig 15060 bp, 5 predicted proteins | sample 8958771 | NCBI WGS metagenome assembly JAEEGK01 (sample SAMN16246547, study PRJNA631951) | gut metagenome | biome: gut microbiome; feature: rumen; material: SC-attached | host: Bos | place: Iran: Karaj | collected 2018-10 | reverse complement strand
TTAAAACAATTAATTTCACTTTTTTCAATAATTTTTTTATTTTTGAAATTATTATTATTTTCAACAAATTCAATATCTTTTTCAATTATATTATAATCTTTTTTTTTAAACAATAATTCTTGTAAAATAATATATTGAGCTTCTCTTATTCTATAAATAAAATGTTGGTCTATTGGGCAAAAATCAATTAAATTGATTAAAAATGGGTCTCCAGATTTTGCAAAATTAAATGTTTCATTAATCTTTGAATTATATAAAAAATCTAAATCAAATCTCATTTTAATTAAATAATCTTTATCAAAATTAAAATTTTTACATGTTTCATTAAAATTTATTTTATTTTCTAATATATAACTACTTGAAATATTATTAATATTAATATAATCATAAACTATTTTAACTGAAACATTTCTTAAATCTGTTATTGTTTTATAAAATAGTTCATTATTATTATTAAAATTATTTTTATTCGCAATTGTTTTTATTAATTTTATTATTTTTTCTCTTGTTAATGTTGCTTTTTCAAAATCTATTAATTTCTTTTCAAATTTTTTTAAATTTTTTAATTCAAAATAAAAAAATTCTTTTTTTGATTCTGGACTATCAAAAGAATTGCTTAAAGAAAGAAAAGCATTTTTATATGAATTTGTAATACCAAGTTTATTCCATAAATTTAATATATGAGATATAATATCTGATTGAGTTAAAGAGGAATAATAATTTTCAAATTCTATATCAGATAAATTATCATTATAATTATTATTAAGATTATTATTATTCATATTATTAAAGTTATTATTTGGATTTGTATTTGATATAGATGAAATAATATTATTCGTATTTGATGTTATATTATTGTTAAAATCATATAAATTATTATTATTTGAAGTTGTATTATTATTTATATCATTACTATTTAAATAAATATTATTATTATATGTATTATTTGTTAAATTATTTAATATTTCATTATAATTACCATTATTATTATATATAAAATCTCTATGGAAACCTGAATTTATATTTCTAAAAGTATTATTATTTCCATAATAATTGAATTTTTTTTGTTTTTTTACTGCTGATTTACATTTATTTTTTTTAACTTCTCTAACATTTATATCAAAATAGTTTTTATTATTTTTATAATCTTCTATTCTTCCAAAAATAAATCTATCATTCCAACCTTCTTCTTTTTTTTTATTATTTTTAATTTCTCTCATAATATTAATTCTACTCATTTTATTAATAATTAAAAATTAAAAAATTTAATAATAAAATTTAATTTAATTAATTAAAATAAAAACCTAAAAAAAAAAAATAAATAAATAAATAATGGATTTTTATGATTCTTCATATGATAATCCTTATCATGTTAATAGGCATAGTTTGGCTTCAGATTATTTAAAAAAATATCAAAACAGAAATACACCTACTTCTCGAAATAATATTAATAATAATAACATACCAAAACGAAGCCAATCAACTAATCCATATTTCCAAAATAACAATAATCAATTTAATCCAATAGATGCAGCTCGTCTTGAAAGTTTGCAAACAAATATATCACCTTTACAAATGTATCCAAGAAATAATTTCAATCATAACATTCATTCAAGACCTGATTTATTATCAGATTCTTCTTCAAATTTTAATAGATATAATAGTACTATTCCTAATAGAAGAAATAACAATAATTATGATAATAATTATCCAAATACTCTTAATGACCAAATTAAAAAATTTGAAGCATTAGATGATTATATAAGGGCTCCATCAATTATAAGTAATAAGCAAACTAGAGCAAATTCAGAAAATGATGAACCATTTAATTTTCCAAAAAGAAGAAATAATCCATCTACTTCAAATTTATATAATAATTATCCTTATGAAATGCCAAATAATAATATCCCAAATATTTCAAATAGAAGGCCAGTTTTCAGTGAACCAAATCATCAACCTTTTTCATCAAAAAAAACATATATTCCAAAAAACAATGATATGCTTAATCCTGATGAGATTCTTCCTAAAATTATTCCAACAAGTTCAAATATTGATACTGGATATTTATATTCAGAACCATCTCATAAACCAGTTACAACTAATAATAGTTTACCATATAATAATAATAATAATAAATATAATAATTATAACGAACCTACAAGAGAACCAGCTGATGATACTGACTCGAGTTTTTGGGAAATGCCAAAAGAAAAAAAAGAATTTGTGATTGAAATTAATTATCCTCGTAATCCTGTTCAACAACCTCAATCAGAAAAACAAAAAAAACCAAAAAAACCAAAAAATAAAAAACATAAAAAAGAACCTTTAGTAGTTAATTATACAGAACCAAAACCTGAAGAAGAAGAACCTGAAGAAGAAGATGAACCTGAAATAATAGAAATTCCAAGGAAAATTAAAAGACCTGAAAATGAAAGAAAAAAACCCAAAGTTTATAAATTAAAACCCAAAACACCTTCAGTTTCTTCTGAAGAGGAAGAAATTGAAGAAGAATCTCCTAAAAAAAGGCCAGAAGAATTATTTCAATTTGATAAACAACCTACTCAAACTTTTTTTGGAATTCCTAAACCTAAAAAAGAAAAGAGAAAAAAACCTAAAAAGAAACCAAAACAAGAAGAAGAAATAAAAAATAATGAAGCAATTAGAAAAGTTCAAAGAGAACATACAATATTGACAAATGTTATTCCAAAAGAAAACAAAGAAGAAGAAGAAGAAGAAGAAAGCGAAGAATCAAAAAAAGAAAAAGAATTTTTATTAGAAGGAGAAATACCAGGGGAAGAAGATAAAAACATTCCAATATTAAATTTAAGAAATAATAAAAAAAAGCCAACAAAAAAAGAAGATTTAAGTTACAAAGAACCTTTGAATACAATTCCAGTTTATCCAGATAAAGAAAGTTCTAGTTCAGAAACAAAAAAAGTGCCAATAAAAAGAGTAAAAAGTAAATTACCAACTAGAAAAGAAGATCTTAATTATATGGATGTTTTAAATGTAGAACCAAAATATCCCGATAAATCAAGTCATTCTTCAAAACCAATTAAAAAAGTAAAAAGTAAATCAACTGTAAAAGATGAAGATTTAAATTATATTGATAAATTAAATGTAGAACCAGAATATCCAGAAAATGAAACACCTGAACCAATAAAAAGAATATCTAAAAAACAACCAACAAGAAAAGAAGATTTAGAATATATGGATAATTTAATTATTCCACCAAAAATTACTTCAAAATCAATAAGTAAAAAATCCTCTTTATCAAATAGTAAACAAAGTGATATAAGTAATTATATTGATGAATCTAATGGTTTCCCTAAACATTTTATTAATACAACTGTATTGCCTCCAACTTCAAAAAACAAAAAGCTAAATAAAAGTATGAATGAAATTTCAAAAAATTCACAATATGATCAAAGTATTTCATACCATGAACCAATTTATACATCAGCATTGCCATTATTACTTAATGAAAAACGATCAAATGTTTCTTCAATTCATAGTAGAATTAGTTATTATGAGCCCTTAACTAAATTCAGAGAAAATGAAGAAGTAAAATCGGATTTATTTTTATCTGGTATAATATCAGGAAAAGAAGATAGTTATAAAGATAAAAAATCCGTTCCTCCATCTATTAGTAATGTAAGTAATAGTGAAATGGAAAGTAAACTTGAACCTATTGAAGAAGAAGAAATTGAATATAATGATCAAAGTTTAGGTCAAAGAAAACATATAGTAGCTTGTGGTGTGAAAAATAAAAAAAATAATAATAATAATTTTATAAATACTGAAAATAAAAAAAATAATAAAATAGATGATAGTATACATTATTATGAACCTTTAAATAAATTAAATGAAAGTAATAATGAAAAAGAAGAAGTATATGATAAAGGAGTAATAAAAGGAATAACAAATAAAAAAGATAATAGTATTACTTATTATGCTCCTTTAGCTATATTAAATAACAACAATAATAATGAAAAAGAAAAAGTTATAAATAATAATGAGAGTAGTATTGAATATATTGATCCTTTAAATAAAAATAGAAATAATATATATCAAGAAGAAGTTATTGATTATGGTAAAATTAAAGGAAAAAATAAATCATTAGATAGTGATATAAATTATATAGATCCTGCAAATAAAAGAAATATAAACGAATATAAAGAAGATATAATCTCTGAAGGTATAATTAAAGGTGTTAAAAATAATAATGAAGATATTAGTTATATGGAAAAATTAAATGTTCAACCTAAATATAAAAATAATAATTCAATGGAATATTATGAACCACTTAATATTGTACCTACTTATGATAACAAAAATGAAGAGAAATCTAGTACTATTGGAAAAAAACAAAATAATAGTTCAATAGAATATTATGAACCTTTAAATAGATTTAGAAATTCAGAAGAAATGAATATAAATGGAGAAAGTGGAATAATTTCAGGAAAAAATAAATCATTAGATAGTGATATAAGTTATATAGACCCAATTCCAAAAGGAAAAAAAAAAATAGATAATGAAGAAATATTAAGTGAAGGTAAAATAAATGGTGTATCAAATAAACTTCCTGATAGTATTGATTATTATGATAATATTACAAAACAACCTAAATATGATAATGAAAATGTTGATTTCTTATTAAATGGAACAATTGAAGGTTTAAAAAAAAAAGATGATTCAATCAATTATATGGAACCTTTAAATATCATTCCACAACAAAAAATAAATACTAATGAAAGCATAAGTGGTACTTTAAATGGAATTAACAATACACAAAATAGTGAAAATTATTATGAACCATTATCAAAAAATCCTGATACAATAACAAATAAAGAAGAAGAAAAAAAAAATAAAGAATTTAATTTAAGTGGAATAATTGAAGGAATAAAAGAAGAAAAACCCAAAGAAGTTTCATATTCAATTCCTAGTAGTGATAATTTATCTAATATATTTGTAGATTATAGTAAAGATAGACAAATTCATGAGGTTATATTAAAAGATATAAATGAAAATAATTAGATATAAAAAAATTATATAAAAATATATATAAATTTAAATTTATAATTGATATAAAATTATAAATAAAAAATTTTTTAACTAAAATATGTATTGGTTATTATCAAATATTTATTTTTAAATTATTAACTTTAATTATTTAGAATTAATTTAAATATATTATTTATATAAGTAAAAATTTTATCTTTTAAATAATAATATAGATAAATAATTATTTTAAATATAATAAAAATAATAAAATATAATAAATATTTTATTTTTTTGTTATAAAAAATATTAATTTAATATTATTATTAATTAATTAAATTATTAAAATACAATATAAATTTAAATAGGTTATATTACAAAATGTCTTTAAATTTTTTTTTGCCTTCAAATTTAAATCCTTCGATTCCTTTATCTTCAATTATTTCTTCCTCAAGTAATCTAGATGATTATATTATTACAAACATTTTAACCGACAATCCAAAATCAGTTTGGTTATCTAATGAAAATCTTCCTCAATATATAATAATAAATTTAAATAAAAATTTTTTTAAAATCTTTCCTAAAAAAATATCAGCAATTGGAATTAAATGTTGGCATGGACTTGAAACTAATCCAAAATTAATTGAAATTTTAATAAGCAATAACAATGATAATAATAAAAATAATAATAATAATTATAATTCTTTAGGAAATTTTGAGTTAATTCAAAAACCAGGAATACAAGTTTGTCAATTTGATGAGGAAATAAATTTTAATGAAGAAGAAGATGAAATTAAAATTAAAATAATAATAAAAGAAACTTTTGGTCAAAACAGGACATATTTAAATAATATTTATATATATGAAAATTATTTTGATGAAAATAATAATGAAAATAATATTAAAATTGATGAAAAAGATGATATATATTTAAGAGAAAGTAAAGAAAGAAATTTACCAAGAAGTAATTTTAGTACTATAAAGGAGTTAAATTCTACAAGTGGATATAAAAATAGTAATAATACAAATACTAATAATAATGCAAATAATAATACTGGAAGTGGAAATAATTATAGTAATAATAAAATTTTGAAAAATGAAAGTAAATTTAGTGATATAAATAATTATTTAATAAGCGATAGTGAATTAAGTGAAAAAAAATTTTTTTTAAATAATAATAATCATCATAATAATACGATGAATTTCACTAATACAAATAATGATTTAAATAATTTAATAAGTACAAATAATAATGTTATAATGACTGATAATTTAAATAATAATAATAATGATATAAATAATAATAATAATAATAATGTAATAGATAATAATGATATAGAAGATAATGTAAATTTAAAAACACCTGATAAAATAATAGAAGAAGAAAGTGAAAAAGAGGAAACTTCTAATAAAAAAAATTCTGGAAAATTTTTTAATAATAACAATAATAATAATAAAACAAATAATAATATTTATGATAGCAACGTTAAAGATATAATTTCAGATTTAAAAACTGATTATAACTTATTTAAAAAATTAGAAGAAGAAAAATTTAATGTAGTTTATGGAAAAATTCATAGCTTTGAAAAAGAAATTAACGAAATTAAAAATCATTTATTAACTATAGAAGATAATTTAAAAAATTTAGTTGAAGCTAATAATGAACAAAATAAAACATTATATAATAACTTATATGATGGTTTAATGAATGATTGTAAAAATTATATTGAAAATAAAATTAATAATATTTTTGAAGGAATTAATAATGAAAATTATAATAACGAAAAAAATGATAATAGTAATAATAATATTGAAAATGATAATAATGAAATTATTAACAATAATAATAATAACAATGAAAATGATGAAAGATTAGATACAAATAGTAATTATAATAATGAAGATTATTTATTAATGGAAGATATAGAAAATAAAAATTTACAATATAATAACAATATTAATGATAAATATTATTATCATAATAATAAATTTGATAAAAAAAGTTATAAAAAATATAATAATTTTCCTTCAACAAATAATTATGAGAAAGAAATAAATTATAATAATAATAGTTATAATCGATATAATAATAATGAAAATAATTTTACAAGTATAAGTGAGTTCGAAAGAAAAATTGATACACAAATAGAAGAAAAATTTATTAACTTCAGTAATAGATTAGGTAAAAAAATAAGTGATACTTTATTAAAACCTTCTATATTTCAATTGGAACAATTTATGAAAAATAATTTAGATGATGTATATAATTGTTTAAAAGAAGTTGAAAAAACTAATAATAAAAATATAAATTATAATAAATATAATTCTAGTAATAATAATAATAATAATAATAGTAATAATAAAAATAAATATAGTTATAATAATTATAATAAAAATAATAGAAGTAATATTTAATTTTTTATATTTCTATATTATATTATATAAATAAAAAATAAAATTAAAAAATAATTAAAATATATTAATATATACTTTATTATTATTACTATTAATAATCACCTTCATCATCTGATTCTGAATCATTATGTTTCATTTTACCTAATGCATTTGTGATAAATGTTTTTTTTTCATTTTTTTTTTGTTTTTTTTTTTTTCTATCCATTAACTCACTTCCCATTGGACTATTTAATAATTCAATATTTTTTTCTTCATCATCTTCATCATCATCATTTATTTCAATATTTTGTTTATTTTTATCAACATTTATTGTAGATTCAAATGCTTTATGTATTATAGATTTTAAACCATCTTTACCATCTTTTTTTATATTAACACCTATTTCATTATCATATATATTTTGAAAATTTTTTTCTAAATCATTTAAATTGCTATTTTTTTCAAATTTTTTAAAACTATTTATTATATCAGAATTTTCTAATATAACTAACTCTTTTAATTTTTTCTTTTGTTCGTTATCAAAATGATTAATATTAAAAAAATAATTGATCATATATAATATTTTTGCATTTAATAAATTAAATTTGTCTAAATCTTTTTTCCAATTTAATTTATTTTCTGTAGACATAATAATAATAATAAAAATATAAATTTTATATTTTTAATTTATAATTAATTTTTTAAAATATTTATATATTAATATAAAAATATTTTTTAAAATGATTTTAAATAAATTTAATATTATTTATTTAATTTTTTTCATTCATTATCTATAAATTCTTCTTCTGATTCTTCTTGTTTTATACTTTGATCACCTTCGTTCTTTTTGACATTTGTATTTATAATGTTTTCACTATTATTTTCATCATCATTAGATTTTTTATTATCTATTGAATTATCTTTTTCATTGAAATCATTATTGAATAAAAAATAATTTTCATCTTTATTCATTTTATTATCATTAATAGTTTTTAAATCATTATAAATATTCATAAAATTTTTATCTAATTTAGCAATTTTTTCTCTTGTTAATTTATTATTTTCTTCTAAATTTTTACATACAACATCATAATTAACATAATTTTTATGTTTAATTAAATGTTCAATTGCTTCATTAATTTCATTTGTATCTTTATCTAATAATTCAGCAACATAAAGTAGATAATTATAATAATGAACTTTTGAACTTTTTACATTTTTATAAGTAACATCTTTATATAAATTATCTTCAAAAACACAATTTAAATCTAAATTTTCAGAATCATAGGCTAATCTTATATCATTTTTCTTTTTCTTTAATTTAGTTATTAAATCTTCTAATGAAATAATATTTTCTCTTTCATTTTTTATAAAATCATCTGATGAATATTTTTCTTTATATATTAAAGTATTTGTTTTGAATGCTAATTGCTGTTTTTCATATTCAAATTCAGTATCAATTTTTATAGTATTATCTAAAATTTCATTATTTCTATTATAAAAAGGTATATAAATATTTTTCCAATCCCAAATTTCATTTGTTTTTTTTATATCTATTTTTATATTTACATAACTTGTGTATATGATTGATACAAATAAATTTAATAAAATTAAGTTTATTATAACAAAATATAATATAAAAAATATTGAACCAAAAAATGAATCTACTTCAAATAATGGAAAATAATTTATATAACCAAAAAACATTTTAATTAAAGAAGTTAATGATTTTTCAATTTTATAAAAATCCTCTAATTTTTCACCGAATATTAAATGACTATAAAATAAAAATCCACTATTTAATATAAATAATAATATAATAAAAATTAAAATATTTTTTTTGCTATCATTAAAAGTACGTATCAATAACGAAAAAAATTTTCCTAAATTAATTATCATTAATAATTTTAAACTTGTTAAAAATATAATAATAATACCTAATATTAAAAATATTCTTTTATAATACATACAATCATATATTAATTTTTTTATACTAAATATAATTTCTTTATCATTATTATCAAAATCATTATATTTTTTGAAATTTCCTATGTCATGTTGTTTTTTAATCAACATCAAAAGACATTCAATACTTCCAATAGAAAGGAAAAAAATAAATACATCAATTAATTTAGAAAATCCAAAAATAGCTTTTATTTTTCTTATAAATTCAGGTTCTAATCTATTTCTATATTGGATAAGTTTATGATTTAAAGGTTTGATAACATCTTTATACCATTTATTATATTTTATTATTTCAATTTTTATTGATTTAAAAAAGTTAAAAATGATAATAATTAAAATTATAATATAAAAACATAAAAATACAATTTTATATATGTCAATTGGTTTTAAATAATTTACATAAGGAACAATTTGAACATCATAATGTAATGAATAATATGCTCCATAATCAAATTTAATTTTAAATGCATAATAAATTATTGAATTAAAATCTTCATTTTGACATAAAAATTCAATCATCAAATAAGTATTGTCTTCAGAAACAATTATATTTTCAATATCTTTATTTTCGTCATATTCTGTAAGATTAAGTTCATATAAATATCCACCATATTCTTTATAAGATAATTTTCTATTCCATATAAAATAATTTTTATTTTTTTCAATAAATGACTTATTTTCATTTGTTAAAATATTTTCATTTAATACTTCTTCATTTCTAATATATATAATATCAGTATTATTAATTAATTTTTCTTTTCTGAATGTATAAAAAATTGTATTTCCTAATAATTGTTCTTTTAAGTTGTTTAAAAAATAAAATTCTGTGTCATCTACACTCCTCCCGAAAAAAGTTATCAAATCTCTAAACGCAAAATTTTGAATTTCTTCTAAATTTGATAATGAAAAGAAACTTTTACTTAATTTAAAAAGTATAGTTGGGTCTGTTTGTGTATAATTAACACCTTCTTTTGTAGAATTAAATATATTTCCTATATCTCTAAAAATTTTTGAGCGATAAGGCATTAAATTTGTGAATAAAAAAACTATTAAAAAAATTAATAAAAACAAAACATAAATAATTGTTTGTTTAAAATAATTTCTATATTTATTTTCATAAAATAATTTTACTTTTTGTTTTTCTCTTTCACTATCAAAATAAGCATTTCTTAAATTAAATTCATAATCTTCATCGTATTCTTGATCAAAATACATATAATTTTTTATATCTGATATTTTTTGTTCTTTCTTTTCTTCTTCATTTTTATCTTCATCTTCATTTTTTATATTTCCTATATTTGCTTTATCATCTAAATTTTGTAAATCATTATTATGTTTAAATATTTCAGGAATATAAAGACCTTCTAATTGCTTTTCTTCAGAAAATTTAAAATAAGTTTTTTTTTCATTTTTTAAATTTTCATCACTTAATTTTTTTTCATTTAATCCGTTGTATTTAGTTTTTTTTACACAACATAAAAAATCTAAAATTTTATGAAATATAATACTATACATTTTTACTACAAAATTTAGTCCTTTTTCAACTTTCATTTCTTCTTTTATTTTTTCTTGTATATTAATATCTAATTTTGTATTTTCATAATTTTGATAGGCAATTTTAAAATAATGTAACATTATTGCCAAAACAATTTTTATTATAATTAATCTCATAATAATTAATATAAAAAAAAAGTAAAAAACTGTTATTACTTTTTTTTTATTCCACATTCTCATAAATAAATCATTAATTGTTATTCCAAAACTAAAAGATAAATTTTGATGAAAACTTTTATTTAATGTTCGAAATTCAATAAAATATCTTCCATAATAAATCCAACTAAATAATGAAAAACCTATTAAAATACATATAAAAAAAATAAAAAAAGCAATAATATCCCCAATTCCTTCGCTAATTGTTGTAATAAATGTTTCGGCTGTGCCACTTATTTTTGTTAAAATATCAATTACTCTTATAAAAAGTAATAAAAATATTATTACAACTACAGATTTATAATTATCTTTAACTTTTCCTGCACTTATTAATTTATTCATTACATCATAATCTAAACTGATTTTTTTATTAATATTCTCAAAAGAAAGAAATTCATCTATATTTTCATATAATTTAGACATTTTTATTACGTAAACTAACCATAATATAATTGCAACTAACATTAAAATATAAAATACAAATTGAATAAAAAGGAAAAAATCTCTAAAAATCTGATATATTATAAAATTTAATTCTATTTTATCTGTTTCATTAAATTTATTTTCAATTTTATATTCAATATCAGCTCTCTGTTTAATATAAATATAAAAAAATATAATATTAATTATAAAAAAAATTAAAAATAGAATTTCCATTACTAATCTACAAATATTCCAATTTGTTTTATATATATTTCTATCATTAATATATAAATAAAAATGATTTTTAGTAACCCCTGAATGTAATATTTGTGATGATATCACAACACTAATAACATATTTTAATTCATAATTAATTAGCACAAAATCATAAACAATTGTAGATGTATTTTGGTTAAAAAAGGATATAGAAAAAGTTTCATTATACTTACTAAAATTATCATGATTAATATCTCCATTAATATCTAAAATAAAAGGGATTCCACCTTTATTTAAATAAGTTTCACTTTTATTTTTTGGAAAGCCTAATAAATTATCATCTTCAAACTTTCCTGTTTTTTCATTCATATCAATTTTTTCTTTATACCATTTAGGTCCATATATATTATTATTAATTATAGGACTTAAAGGTAATTTTTTTTCTTTGTAATTCATTTTTCTTTGAGTAATACGAATTGGTGAAATTATACGATATTTATGATCAAATAACCATAAATCTTCATCACTATTTTCTTTAAAAGTATTATTAAAAATTATTCCAAAAATAGTTTGAGTTTCATTTAAATCTCCATAATGAAAATAATTTTCTTGAAAATTATAAATTGATTTTATAATTTTATTAACTTTATAATGATTTTCAATTTCAATTTGACAAAAAACTGATGAAGTAAAAAATATAATAACTAATAATGAAAAAAATGCACTTATTTTATATAAATATCTTTCTTTTTTTAATCTTTCTTTATGAGCATATAAAAATTTTGAAGAATTTTTAGAAGACTTTGATTTTTCATCAACTTTCATTTTTTCTTCAGTAATTAATTTAGTTTGAATATTGTTTGAATTATCATTATCAAGTTTATTACCATTTTCATATATATTTCCATTATTATTTTGTAAAGAATTAATTGATTGATTTTCTTCCTGACCTTCATTTTTATTGTTTTCTTTAAAGATTTCATTACTATTATTTTTTTCTTCCTCCATATTTTATATCTTTTTATAATTAAATTTATTAATAAAAAAAATAAAGTCAAATAATTATAACTTTTTACAAATAATTGTTATTATTAATTATATCAATTAAAATTTATATAATAAAAATAATTTTTTAATTATAATAAAAATTTAATAACATTAAATTATATTGTTAAATATATTTTTTAAATGGATAATAATTTAAAAAATATTGATTTTGATAATAATTTAAATTTAAACAAAAATAATCATAAATATAATAATTCTTTAAAAGAAAAAATTAATAATGAATTATCATTATATATTAAACAAAATCTTTTGAATATTGAATATTCTAATTTAATTTCAAAAAATCCATCATTTTTATTTAAATCAATAACCTCAGAACACATTATTTTATGGGAATCTTTATTATTCATTCAAAACATTCCAAAAACAAATTTTACTCAAGATGAAATTCTTTCAACTCCTTTAGATAATATAGATCAAATAATAATTAGAAATGATTGTTCAAGAACAAGAGTAAGAGAATCAATAATTGTGAAAAATTTTAAAGAATATTTAGAAATATTAATAACTAAATTTATTAAAATGAATAATATAAAATATAAACAAGGACTTAATGAAATTTTTGGACCTATTTTATTACTTCAATTCAAATTACCAAATTTTACATTATCAAATGTATATTTATTTGCAGAATGTTTTATAAAAAAATTTATATTTCCTTATTATAAAGAAAAAAATTTTTATTTATTAAAATTTACTTTAAACTTATTTAATATTTTATTATTATTTCATGAACCTGAAATTTATAATAGATTCCAAAAATTAAATATTGTTCCTGAAATTTTTGCAACAAATTGGATAATGACTTTATTTTCAAGTAAATTAAAAATTAATATTGTTTATGAATTATGGGATCATTTAATAAGATTTAATGATAATATGTTTATATTATATTTAGGAGTCGCATTATTAAAATTAAAAAAAGAATTAATTTTAAATGTTAATGAAATTGATTTACCAATTTTAATAACAAATGTTACTTTATTAAATATTGATGAAGTTGAAATTTTAATACAATTATCTTTAAAAATTAGAGAAAAAACTCCTTATAGTTTCAAAATTTATTATGATATTGGAATAAATCAATTATATAATAAAAAAGGTAAAAATTATAAAGGAAAAAATTATCATCTTGAATATTTTGAAAATTTCAAAAATGATTTATTAAATAAAAATAATTTAATTTTAATGCCGATTTTTCCAAGTGAATTTTTATTTTTAAAACATTTTATTAAATGTCCTGATTTTTATTGTGAAAATTTTTTTATTAAAAATAATAATAATGAAATAAAAAAAAATCATATAGATAAAAATTCTTTAAAAAAATTATTTTATATTAAAGGAAAAAAAATGCATTTATGTGAATATTGTGATATTAAAACATATAAAATTTTAAATGAAATTATTATAATAAACTTATGTGAAAATAATTTAATAAATTTTAATAATCAAATAATATTACATTTTAATATCAATAATAAAAAAGATAAAAATATTGAAGAATTTACAAATGAAATTATAAATCATTATAAAAATATTAAAAATAAATATAATTTTATAATAGTAATTAATGAGATGAAATATATAAAAAATAATTATGAATATGAAAATTTTTTATATATTATACATAAATTAATAGAAAATAATTTTCCATATATATCATATATATACGGAGGAAATCAAGAAATTATTAATTTTAAAAAAGAATTTAATATTATTGATAATAATTTGTTTTATTATAATGAAATTATTAATATTATAAATAATAAAAATAATGAAAGTTGGATATGTAATTATAATGGGAACAAAATTATAATTATATTTGTTCAAAAAAATAATTTAATTAAAATTTTAAAATTTGAAGATATTTCAAAATTAAATTTAATTTTTGAAATTAAAATAAAATTATTTGTTAATTTATATCTTGATAAAAAATTGAAAAATAAAGTTATTTTAAAATATAAAAATGAAAAAAATGTAAATAATGAAATAATTCTAGATTTTTTTTCTTTTAAAGAATCAGAATTATTTGTTCATTTTTTTAATAATAAAAAAATATAATATTAATATTATATAATTAATTTTAGTTGTAAAAAAATATTATTTATTATAAATTTTTATAAAAAATTAATTATTTATTTTGATAATATAATAATATTGATTATTATTTTTTTTAAATAAAAATATTATTTTATATTTATAAAAATATTAATCAAATCTTTAAATAATTTCATTAATAAAATTTAATTATTTTTTATATTAGTTAAAAATCAAATATCTTAT
>JAEEGK010018507.1_pt1 | contig 15063 bp, 12 predicted proteins | sample 8958771 | NCBI WGS metagenome assembly JAEEGK01 (sample SAMN16246547, study PRJNA631951) | gut metagenome | biome: gut microbiome; feature: rumen; material: SC-attached | host: Bos | place: Iran: Karaj | collected 2018-10 | reverse complement strand
AAGGGCAACAAATACACGCCGCTCGAGGCCGAGATTCTCGACCTGATGATGATTCTGCACGCAGAGCACGGCGGCGGTAACAACTCAACGTTCACAATGCGCCTTGTGTCTTCGGCAATGACCGACACCTATTCGGCCACAGCCGCTGCCATTGGCTCGCTGAAAGGTCGTCTGCACGGCGGCGCCAACCTTCAGGTTCTGGAGATGATGACCAACATCAAGAAGAACGTGAAGAACTGGAACGACAAAGAGGAGATTAAGTCGTACCTGATGAAGATTCTGCGCAAGGAGGCTTACGACCGTTCGGGCAAGATTTACGGCATCGGACACGCCGTTTACACACTATCGGACCCGCGTGCCCAACTGCTGAAAACCAAAGCAATAGAACTTGCCAAGGCCAAAGGTTTGGAAGCCGAACTGCAACTCTATCTGAACATTGAGGAACTGGCGCCCAAGGCACTTGCCGAATACAAGAACGGCAACGTGAAGCCCGTCTGCGCCAACGTCGATTTCTTCAGCGGCTTTGTGTATGAGGCCATCGAAATTCCTCACGAACTGTTCACACCAATGTTCGCCATCGCACGTATGTCGGGTTGGGCAGCCCACCGCCTTGAGGAGATGACCTTCGCATCGCGCCGCATTATCCGTCCAGCCTATAAGAACATTCTGCAAAATGAGTATCACTATGTGCCGTTGCAGGACAGGTAAAGGAGAGAAGTCTCGATAGCTATCGGGATGAAGGATTGAATAATTGAAAAAGAGCGAAGTCGGATAGGGGCTTCGCTTTTTTTTGTGGCGGTTGCAATGCGGTTATGCTTTATTCAAAAACTTCGGTTCAATTTGGATTCGTTTGGTTAGCGCTAAAAATCAGTGTTATCAGTGTAATCTGTGCGAAAACAAAATAGCCAGCGTTTCTATAAGCCTTTCCACACTCTCTTAACTTTTGATATATTTGGCCATTAATTTTTCGAACGCAATGAACAGTTTTGCAATATACCGGTTGCCGCACGCCGCAAGCTGTACGCTCGTTGAGCAGACGGCGGGCGAACCCGAGACGCTTCTGTCGTGCACCGGGCTCGACGGCCGCCGCGGTTTTGTTGTGGCGCCATTCTGTGTCGAGCAGGACAAGCCCATTGTGCTTATCAATCCCGACAAGGTGACCGAAATGCCTGTCGAATTGGGCTCTTTGACCGACGCCGATATGTTGCCGGCGGTTGTCCGCAGACAGGAATATTCGGCTGATTTTGAGCGTTTTCACAGTCAGCTTGTGCAGGGGCGCTTCCGCAAGATTGTGCTGGCACGATGTGCCACCGAGCAGACGTCGGCGCACATACCGCCGATTGAGTTGTTCCAACGCGCGTGCAGGCTCTATCCGCGGCTCTATATCGCACTTGTAAACACGCCGCAGAGCGGAATGTGGCTCATTGCCTCGCCCGAAATCCTACTCGAGAACGCCGGCGGCCACTGGCTCACCATTGCCTTGGCCGGAACAATGCAACTCGATGAGAATGAGCTGAATGGCGAAGGCGAGCAAATCCATTGGTCAACCAAGAACATTCAAGAGCAGCGCTATGTGGCCTCGTATGTTGGCGAGTGCCTGAAGCAGTTCAATATCGATTACACCGAAAACGGCCCGCGCACCGTGCGTGTGGCTAACCTGGTGCATTTGCGCAGCGATTTCGCCTTCGATATGGACCCAAGCGCAATGGGCGGCCTGCTCGACCGGCTGCACCCGACACCGGCCGTGTGCGGACTTCCGAAGGCCGAAACGTTCGATTTCATTCTCAACAACGAACACACGCCGCGCCTTTACTACAGCGGCTTCACCGGCCCGCTGGGCATTGGCGGCGAAACTCATTTGTACGTATCACTACGCTGTATGAAAATAGTTGACAATCAATATAATCTGTACGCTGGCGGCGGCCTGCTCACCGAGAGCAACGAGGCAACGGAATGGCAGGAAACCGAAGCGAAACTCGAAACAATGCGAAAATGTATTGCAACAAAACAAATGTGAACATACTCACGTCGCTGCTGGTGACTCACGGCGTGCGCCGGGCGGTTGTCTGCCCCGGAAGCCGCAACGCCGCCATTGTCCACAATCTGAACGAAAATCCTGATATTGAGTGTTTTCCGATTACCGATGAGCGCTCGGCCGGATTTTTCGCCATTGGCATTGCTCAGGCAACCAGCGCGGCGGTGGCGGTCTGCGTCACTTCGGGGTCGGCGTTGCTGAACCTTGCACCGGCTGTGGCCGAGGCTCATTATCAGCACATTCCGTTGATTGTTGTTTCGGCCGACCGTCCGCAGCAGTGGATTGACCAACTCGACGGTCAAACGCTTCCGCAGCCCGGCGCTTTGGGCTGCTTTGTGCGGAAAACGGTGCAGCTGCCCGAGCCCGCCAATGCCGACGAGCGCTGGTACTGCAACCGCCTTGTGAACGAAGCGCTGATTGAGGCGCAGCAGGGGCCCGTCCATATCAACGTGCCCATTACCGAGCCGCTTTTCTGTTTCGATGTGCCGCAGTTGCCCGCCGAGCGCGTCATTCGCCGCTATTTTCCGAGTGCAGATGTCCGTTTGCCGGACGATTTTCTGACCGATTTGCGCCACTCGCACCGACCGCTGATTATCGTCGGTCAATGCAGCAAACCGCTGAATATCAATATCGACGAACCCGATGCACCGATAGTTTTGCACGAGGCGCTGTCGGTTTTCAACCGCACTTGCAATGTCGATGAGGCGCTGGCCGCAGCAACGCCAGACACCTTGCAGCCCGACCTTGTGATTTACGTTGGCGACGCCATTGTGAGCAAGCGCCTGAAAGCCTTTGTGCGCAAGTCGGCAGGGGCGAAGACGTGGCGTGTGAGTGCCGACGGCAACGTCGAAGATACATTCCAAAACCTGTGCGGCATTATTGTCGGCCGCCCCGAGAGCGTTATGCCTGAGGTTTGGCGTGCTGTCAAGGCTTGCGCCGATACCGATGCTGATTTTGCAAACGCTTGGCGCACAGCCATTTCCGATGCCCGCACCAAATCGCTAGCCTACAATCCCGACTATTCGCAGGTAATGGCCGTAAAGCTCTTTGAGCAGAAATTTGAGCAGGCGGCCGCCGACTGTTTTGTGCATTATGCAAACTCAATATCTGTCAGATTGGCAAATATTTACGCCAATCATTTTGTCTGGTGCAACCGTGGCGTGAACGGTATCGAGGGCTCGCTCTCAACGGCTGCCGGCTTTTCGGCCGCGACCGACAAAACCACCTTCTGCGTCATTGGCGACCTAAGTTTCTTCTACGACCAAAACGCACTTTGGAACCAAAACCTTAGGGGCAACTTCCGTATATTGCTGATAAACAATGGATGTGGCGCAATTTTCAATCAACTGCCCGGTCTTGATAAAAGTGCAGCCCGCAACCGTTTCGTGGCGGCCGAACACAACACAACGGCAATGGGTATCTGTCAGCAGAACAATGTTTTATACCTTTCAGCACACAATCAGTACGAACTTGCCGCCGGTCTCGACGAGCTGTTCACATTGCAGAGCGACAGACCGATACTGCTCGAAGTGCTCACTTCGGCGCAGACCGACGAGAAAAACTTCCGAGAAATAACTTTAAATAACAATCGATAACAATCAGAAAAACATATTATTATGAGAGAATGGAAAACGATTCGCGAGTTTGAGGAGATTCTGTTTGAGGAGTACAACGGAATTGCCAAGATAACCATTAACCGGCCGCGCTACCGCAACGCTTTCACGCCAAAAACAACGTGGGAGCTGTCGCAGGCCTTCACGCTTTGCCGCGAGATGCAAGACATTAGTGTTGTGATACTTACGGGCGCCGGCGACAAGGCGTTCTGCAGCGGCGGCGATATGCACGTGAAAGGACGCGGCGGCTATATCGACGAGGCCGGTGTGCCGCGTTTGAGCGTGCTCGACGTGCAGATGCAAATCCGCCGTCTGCCCAAGCCGGTCATTGCAATGGTCAACGGCTACGCCATTGGCGGCGGCCACGTGCTGCACCTGGTTTGCGACCTGACAATCGCGTCTGAAAACGCCATTTTCGGACAGACGGGTCCCAAGGTCGGCTCGTTCGACGCAGGCTTTGGAGCGTCGTATCTGGCGCGGATTGTGGGGCAGAAGAAAGCCCGCGAAATCTGGTTCCTTTGCCGTCAGTATTCGGCGCAGGAGGCCGAGCGGATGGGACTTGTGAACAAGGTTGTGCCGTTCGAACGCCTTGAGGATGAGTGCGTTGAGTGGGCTGAGACAATGATGGAACGCTCGCCGCTGGCACTGCGGATGATTAAGGCCGGGCTGAACGCCGAACTCGACGGACAGGCTGGTATTCAGGAACTTGCAGGCGACGCCACAATGCTTTACTATTTCCTTGACGAGGCTCAGGAAGGTGGCCGCGCGTTCCTTGAAAAGCGCAAACCCGATTTCAAGAAATATCCGAAATTGCCGTAGATATTTAGGAGTAGGATTTAGGATTTAGAATTTAGAATTAAGAATTTAGAAATTGAAAATGGTGTTAGGTGTTGGGTGTTAGGCACTATGCATTAGTTAATTACGAATTATGAATTACGAATTACGATTCATTACACTTTACTCATTAAACATTAGGTTTTAGGCATTAGGCATTAGTTAATTACGAATTATGAATTACGAATTACGAATTATGAATTACGAATTACGAATTATGAATTACGAATTACGATTCATTACACTTTACTCATTAAACATTAGGTTTTAGGCATTAGGCATTAGACAGTTCCAAATCCACCTAACTCACTCATTGTTAATTGTTAATTATTAATTGTTAATTCTCAATTGTCTGTAGTCCATTTTAAACTTGTTAAACCTGTTAATCTTTAAACTAAACTTCTAAACAGCGAAGCAACTAAACTTCTAAACAGCGAAGCGACTCAACTTCTAAACAGCGAAGCGACTCAACTTCTAAACAGCGAAGCGACTAAACCTTTCGATTCACCGATTCACCAATTCACCGATTCAACAATATGAAAATAGATATTCGTCAGCATATTCTTCATTTTAAGCAGCCTGCGGGCACTTCGCGAGGTGTTTACACCGAGCATAAGGTCTGGTTTCTGCGGATGCAGGACGACCAAGGTCGCGTTGGCTGGGGCGAGGTGGCGCCGCTGCCGAACCTAAGCTGCGACGATGTGCCTGATTTTGAGACGGTTCTGCACGATGTGGCGGCCACTTTCAACGGCACAATCGACTACGAGCAACTGCGCAACTATCCGTCGATTCTGTTCGGGCTTGAGTGCGCGCAAATGGCTTGTAATCAGTTTGCTGCGATGGATTTAACCACACCTTTCGCCACTGGCGCCGACGGCATAAAAATCAACGGCCTGGTGTGGATGGGCAGTTTCGACGAGATGAGCGCTCGGGTCGAGGAGAAGCTGCGGCAAGGTTTCAGCTGCATAAAAATAAAGATTGGCGCCATTGATTTCGAGAAGGAATATGAGCTGTTACAGCTTGTGCGTCAGCATTTTCCGGCCGACAAGATAACCATTCGCGTCGATGCCAACGGCGGTTTCAGTCCCGACAACGCGCCGCTGAAATTGGAGCGGCTGGCACGGCTTGACATTCACTCAATTGAGCAGCCCATAAAGGCCGGACAATGGGCTGCAATGGCCGATTTGTGCCGCACTTCGCCAATTCCAATCGCTTTGGATGAAGAACTTATCGGCATAAACGACACACGGCGCAAAATCGAGCTTTTAGATGCCGTTAAACCGCAGTACATTATCCTGAAACCCACGCTGCACGGCGGTTTGAGCGGTTGCAACGAGTGGATTCGGCTTGCCCGCGAACGCAGAATCGGCTTTTGGGCAACGTCGGCGCTGGAGTCGAATATCGGGCTGTTTTACATTGCGTTATGGGCTGCGGGGCTTGGTATCGACATTCCGCAAGGACTCGGCACCGGCGCTCTCTACACCAACAATATCGATTTGCCGCTGCAAGTCGTAGGCGAGAAGCTATGGCTGAAAGGCGGAGTGGAAAGCATTGATAATTTAGAAGTTAGGATTTAGAAGTTAGGATTTAGAATTTAAGAATAAGAAAATGGTGTTAGGTGTATGTAGGGACGCGATTAATCGCGTCCGTCCCAATAAATATTAGGAACGATTTACCGGATTCACCGATTAAACGATTAAACAATTCACCGATTCACCAATTAAACAATCCCCCAATGTCCCTCGACGATTTTTTAGCGGAATGGAACAACGCAGCCGACACCGTCCTGGTGCATACAAGCGGCTCGACTGGCGCACCAAAACCAATGCGCGTTGAGAAACACCGGATGGAAGCCTCGGCACGCATTACGTGCGATTTTCTGGGACTCAAACCGGGCAATACAGCGTTGCTATGTCTGCCGCTCGACTATATTGCCGGTAAAATGATGGTTGTCCGCGCCTTGACGTGTAACTTGCAGTTAATCAGCATTGAACCCACCAGCCACCCGTGCCTGACAATGCCCGATGGTATCGATTTTGCGGCAATGACGCCTATGCAGGTCTATAACTCGCTGCAAACCAACGACGAACGTCAGCGGCTGATGTCCATTCGCCACCTGATAATCGGCGGCGGTGCCGTCAACGACAAGCTGGCGGCAGAATTACGCACTTTCCCAAACAACGTCTGGAGCACCTACGGAATGACCGAGACGCTCTCACACATTGCTCTGCGGCGGATTAGCGGCAGCAGCGCAACCGATTGGTACACACCGTTCAGCACCGTGCGGGTGTCGCTCAATGCCGATGGCTGTCTGGTTATCGATGCGCCCGAAGTGTGTGCCAACACACTCGTAACCAACGATTTGGCCGAGATTTCCGCCGATGGTCGTTTCCGCATTATCGGCCGCCGCGACAATGTGATATGCTCAGGCGGCATAAAAATTCAGATTGAAGAAGTGGAGCGCGAACTTGCAAAACTCACTGATATTCCGCTCATTATCACCAAGTTCCCCGATGAGAGGTTAGGAGAGTGCGTTGTTCTGCTCACCGAGTCACCCGACACCGACACCCTGCGCCAAATCTGCACAGAGCACCTTCCGCGTTATTGGCGCCCGCGTCACTACCTGACAGTCAGCAAGTTGCCCACAACCGCCACAGGCAAACCCGCCCGCGCCGAAGCGCAACGGTTAGCAGCAGAATTTTTAAATCAGAGATAATTGTAGGAACGTGGCGCGCCGCGTCCACAAAATGCGCTTTTTTGTGTCAAGTGTAATGTGGATAAAGGAAAAATGTCCGTCAAGCGAGCGACGTGAACGTCGCACCCAACATAACACCTAACACCCAACACCTAACACCCAACACCTAACACCTAACACCTAGTGCCTAACACTAGTGCCTAATGCCTAGTGCCTAGTGCCTAACATCCACCACAATATTCGTCATCTGGCTGACATTGACAAGGTCGCCGTTCTCGTTTCTGATTTTTATCTCGCAAACGTGAGTCGTGCGGCCTTTGTGTAGTAGCGTGGCACGGGCCGTAACCACGCCTGTGGCGGCTTTCAGGTGGTTGCCCTTGATTTCCAATCCGCGCACATCCTGTTTGGTTGTATCGACATTCAGAAACGACAAGCCGCTGCCAACCGACTCAGCCAAAGCCATCAGCGCGCCGCCGTGCCCGATTTTTGCCGGTGTGCAGCTGCGCTCGTTAATCGGCATTGTGGCCTCAAGAAAACCGTCGCCACAGTTGGTGAACCGAATCCCCAGGAATTCCATCATTGTTCCTTTGCAGCGTTCGTTCATTATGTCTATCGCGTTCATATTCTGTAAGTTTATCATTTGTTCCAATATTCAAATCGCTTGGCAACAAACTTAATATTTGTCCCCTTGAATTGCGTCTTCGCAATTCAAAACCCCATATCGCGCCAAGCCAGATGCAAAAATACACTTTTTCGCAGAGCGGCAAACCTTCACATTCACAATGCGATTCCGCCGCTTGCGCTTTTCCCGAAAAACCATTTTCTTTGCCGCACAAAATAAAACGGATATGAAAGTAGAAAACGGAAAAATGGTGTCGGTTACTTACGAGTTGAAGTACGATGACGCTGATGCGAAACTTATTGAGGTGTGCGAGAAAGACCGCCCACTGACATTCCTCTTTGGGGCGGGGATGATGCTGCCTCATTTCGAGAAGAACCTTGACGGCCTTGAGTGCGGCTCGTTGTTCGACTTTGTGCTGACTGCCGACCAGGCTTACGGCCAGGTGACCGAAGACGCCATTGTCGATGTGCCAATCAACGTGTTCCAAGACGAGAAAGGCAACGTCAACAAGGAGCTGATAACCGTCGGCAACACCATTCCAATGATGGACGCCCACGGAAACCGTCTGCACGGTGTGGTTGTGTCATCGACTGACGAGGCCGTGAAAATGGACTTCAACCATCCGCTTGCCGGTGCCGATTTGCATTTCAAGGGCAAGGTGATTGAGGTTCGCAATCCCACAATGGCCGAGCTTGAACGCAACTGCGGCGGCGGTTGCGGCGGTGGCTGCAATTGTAGTGACAAAGGAAAAGAAGGCGGCTGCAGCGGTTGCTGCTAATCTGGCAAGCCAATATAAAAGGCTTCACATTCCTCGGAGTGCGAAGCCTTTTTTGTATGTGCGAAAACATCCTTTTAACCCTTCATCCCGATATCTATCGGGACTTCAATCCTTCAGTCCTTCAATCCTTCAATTATTTGATATACGGCAAATTAAATCCGATATTGAAGTAATAGTAGTCTTTTTGCAGATTGGTGTCGGTGCCGTTCATAAAGCAGATGGGGCCGATGGGCGTGCGGATGAGGATTCCGGCTCCCAGGCCGATTGTGCTCAACGACGGGTTACCAAAGTCAGTCAGCTCATCGTAGGCGGCTAGGGCGTTCACGCGCAGCACGGCGTTGAAATACGTGTGAAATTCCTGCCTCACAGTCAGACCGATAGCACTGAAGTTGTCTGTGCACACCTGATTGGGTTGCAACCCGATGAAAGGCGTCTGGCCGTAGCGCATATTATACTCAAAACCACCAAGATAGAACTTATCGGGGCTGATAATCTGCTTTGTGCTGATGCCTGCAGCGGCCCACGGAACCAGTGTTGTGGAGGTGTTCTTCCATCGTTTGTAGTTGAATGTGAACGCACGCTCGTAATTTGTGCTCAGTTTCAGATATTTACAGTTCTTGTTTACGACATTTTTATTAACATCGTCGTAACCGTCAATCTTTTCTTTGGCATTGAAGATGCCCTTTGCCTCGAAGTGCCAGCGCGAGCCGTTTTTGGGGTAAAGATTATTGTCTAAAGTGTTGTGTTTCACCGCCAAGCGGATGCCTTCCTGGAAACAGCTGGTATAGGGGGGAATATCTTTCGAAATGTTGTTGTCCTCATCGCTGTCGAGCAGTAAAAACTCAATCAGTGGCGAAGCCTCGGCCAGCGTGTAGTTGCCAATGGTGCGGCTGCCGCCGGCCAAATCCCAGCTTGCGTGCATAAAATCAAGGTCGCCACGGCGTTTGCTGCCATCGTAAATAGTCTTGTAATCGCTGTTCCATTCGGCTTTCGAGTAGAGCGTCCAAACATCTTTTTTGCCAACGTTTCGACTGATTTGCACCTTCGCGCCCGGATATTGGTTGATATTGGCGAAAATGTATGCGTCGTAATGCTTCCAAAGGAAGTTGCGCTGGCTGAATTTCAGCGTCAGACCCACGTTGTAGATATTGTCGTAGTAGCCGCCTACACTGAATTGTGTCAGGCCTTTCTCTTTCACATTGAACGTAAGCGTGATTTTCCCGTCGTTGCCCGTGGTGATGCTGTAATAGATTGATTTGTAGAGCAGTGTGGCATACAACCTGGTTATTGCCTCCTCAATCATATCCGACGTAACTTTCTGGTTGTCAGTAATGTCGATAATTCCATAGGCTGTCTCACTGTTTGTGTACTCCAAGCCGTTGATAACCACGTGGTTGACAACAATAGTATCGTTATTTATCAGAGAATCAGGGCGTTTGCGTGGCTCGATGGCGTTAAGTGAGTCGGCCAGTTTTTTCAGCTCGGCAAGATGCTCATTTGCAGCGTCTTCGCCACGTTTGATAATCTTGTCGGCTTTCAAGAAGTCGGACGGCTGGATGCCTTTCAGGTCGGGGGTGATGAGGTAGTCCACCTTTTCCACTTGCTGCCGCGAGTCGGTAACGCCGCCGAACATCAGCACACGTCCTGTGATTTTGGTAATCGAGTTCATCTCGTCGGCCGTCACCACGTCTTCAAAGCCAGTGTAGGCGCCAATCACAATGTCGGCACCCATTTTTATCACATCGGTAACCGGAAAATTGTGCATTACGCCACCATCAACAATCAGCATTGTATCGGTCTGGTTTTCAATTAGTACCGGTGAGAAAACCAACGGAATGGCCATACTGCCGCGAATGGCGCGCGCAAGGTCGCCCTCGCTGAACTCAACCGTGTCACTTTTCAGAATATCAACACCATAGCAGCGGAACGGAATGGGGTAGTCGTCGAACTTGTTGATGCCCGCCGTTCGCCACGTTTTCTTTGAGAAGAAATTCGACAGATTGGGCGCCTCCAACATTCCCGACGAAAGCACCGGCTTGTAGTCCTCGAACGTAAATTCGACCGGCCACCAGCCGTAATCGTCTTTCTGTCTGATAGATATAAGCTTCGAGTCGAGACTATTCGACATCATTTCCAACCAATTGGTAGTTTTGGCAAATTTTTCCAATTCATCAATGCTATAACCGATTGAGTATAAGGCGCCTATTATGCTGCCCATACTTGTGCCGGTAATGTAGTCGGGGTAGAGCCCCACTTCCTCCAGTTTTTTCAGTATGCCAATGTGCGCCATACCTTTCGCACCGCCACCCGACAGCACAAGCCCGACTTTCGGACGTTTCGATACACTTAAACTATCGCTTTCGGCAAATGCGGCTGAACTATTGAAAACAAACGCGATAACTAACGCCGCAATACAACTTCGTAAAGACATTTTTCTTGGTTAATTGTTTATCCGACAAAAAACACAAGGACTCCGAAAAGGAATCCTTGCGCTTGTCATATTATTTGTGATAATTTCATTCTAAAGTCAGCAATATCAATTATTTGCTCAACTGCTCGCTCATATCAATAAGCATTTTCAGCCCGATTGCGTCCATTGCATTCGAGTTGCCGTTACCACCTGTCGATACAATTTTTGGCAGCGAAACCTTGCTAATTGCTTCAGCTACACCAACTTTGGTCTTGTAATCCCATTCGGCGCGCTCCTGCGGCGTCAAGCCGGCGGCAACTTTCAAGCGATTGGCTTCAGCCTCGGCCTGACCTTCGGCAATAATCTTCTTCTTGTCGAACTCGGCTTTCTCAGCTGCAAGGCGAGAAACCTCACGTTCCTGCTCGGCCTTGGTAACCTCGGTAGCTTTTATACGCTCCTGTTCCCACTTGGCCTGAGCGGCTTTAGCCTTACCTTCCTCTTCGGCGCGGATGGCTTCCTGAACAGCGGCTGCAGCCTTTGCCTTCGAAGTTTGAATAAGCATATTGGCCTCTTGCTGCTGCGAGATCTGCTGCTTAACCTTATCGCTGTAATCTATCTTACTTACAGATACTTGGCCAATCTCAATACCGTAATATTTGAAAGGAGAGGACTCTGAACGTTTGAAGCCGCCGGGAGCGTTCTCGTCGGGAACGAGTGTTGCAACCTTGGTCTGCTTTTTCTCACCAGTGATGGGGTCGATGGTCTCCTCAGTTTTGACGGTAGTTTTGTATACGCCATTGTTCAGCTGGTCGGTGATGTACTCAATCAGGTCGTTTTTCTTCTCGGCATAGCTTTCGAATGCCGACATCAGCGGGCCTGACGCATATATAACTTTAGTAACAGTCTGTTTTACAAGGTCGTTCATCAAGCGGTCCATACCGTTGTAATCGGTTTGGATGCGCGACAGGTGCTCAATGTCGGTCGGCAGTTTCACACGTAACGAACCGTAAATCAGGCCATCAGAAGCATCGTTGAAGATAACCGGGATAGGAGTGCCGTTCGGGCGGTTTCCTTCGTCGGTGGCACCGAACCATAACTGCTCGGTCTTGTGATAGACGGTTGTCTTGCCAAACCACTGGCCGCGCCAGCCTGGCGTTGTCCAATAGTCCATACGTCCGGTAAACGGAAATTGGTTGACTACAATTGTCTCATTCTTAACATCTTCGCCTATGCGTCCAAGCATCGACAAAACTACTATTCCGAATACAGCGAGAACAACGCCCGCCAATTGTCTTTTTGAAACTTTTAACATAGCATAATGGTTTAAAGGTTATTAACTATTATTTCTTAAAGAAATAGTAAAAAGGAATCAGCATTTTGGGGAACGATATCTCCTCGTCTTCAGATGTGAATTTGATTAACCCGAACAATTCCAGAAGACATACCACATAGTACAAGAAGCAGGCTAATACTAATGCGCCAATAAAAATCTTAAAAATCATAATTTCAAGTATTTAATGTTATTATTCCGATTCAATTCAATCATTCACACCAAAAGCTGTCGGGCTTCAATCCTTCTAACCTTTGCTTGAGCAGTCCCAGCAGTGGGTGCAGAGTTTCTCTTTCGGCAGGCCGATAGCCTCAATCAGGTCTTCAAGACGTTGGAATTTGAGCGATGTCAGGTTCATATCCTTGCGCATCTGCTCAACCATATTCTTGTATTCCTGCGAGTCGGGGTCGGCGTACTTCGAGAAATCGACATCTTCTTTGCCTTCGAGCTTAACAATGGCCTTGCGTGTGGCCAGCTCGAGCGACGAGCGCGAACGGCTGAAATTCAGATACTCGCAAGGGTAGATGAGCGGCGGGCAGGCAACGCGCATATGCACTTCCTTGATGCCAGCTTCCATCAGGTCTTTCACATTGTCTTTCAGCTGCGTGCCGCGCACAATCGAGTCGTCAAGGAAAATGCCCTTGCGGCCGTTGATGACCGATGCGTTCGGAATCAGCTTCATCTTGGCCACCAGGTCACGCTGTTTCTGATTTTGCGGCATAAAGCTGCGCGGCCAGGTTGGCGTGTATTTTGCGTACGGACGCATATACGGAATGCCCGTGGCGGCACTGTAGCCCATTGCGTGACCAACGCCCGAATCGGGGATACCTGCCACAAAATCAGCGTCTTTCACATCGTCATTCTCAGCAAGCTTCTGCCCGCAGCGGTAACGCGTTTGGTCAACATTGATGCCCTCGTAGCAAGCGGGTGGGTATCCGTAGTAAACCCACAGGAACGAGCAAATCTGCATCTCTTTATCTGCCTCACGCAGAACAGAATAGCCGTTGTTGCGAATCGATACAATCTCGCCCGGGCCAATATATTTCTCAATCTTATAGTCAAGGTTCAGGAACGACGATGTCTCGCTCGCAGCGCAGTAGGCACCGTCTTTTTTGCCGATTACGATAGGGGTGCGGCCCAGTTTGTCGCGGCCGGCAATAATCTCGTCCTTGTTCAGAATCAGCATTGAGCACGAGCCTTTTATGCTGTTATAGACGTTCTCAATGCCCTCTTTGAAACTCTGCTTCTCGCAGATGAGCATTGCAATAAGCTCGGTGGGGTTGATGCCGCCCTGGCTGGTCTCTGTAAACGTTTTTCCCTCGCGCAGGAAACGGTCGGCCAGTTCGTCAACATTGTTGATTTTGGCCACTGTGGTGATGGCAAAACGCCCCAGGTGCGAGAAGATGACCAACGGCTGCGCCTCGTTGTCGCTGATGCAGCCAATGCCCGACTCGCCGCTGAAACCGTTCATATCGTTCTCGAACTTGTTTCGGAAATAGCCGTCTTCAAGGCTGTGGATGGCTCGCTGATAGCCTAATTTTGTCGAGTAAATCGACATACCCGCACGTTTTGTCCCCAGGTGGGAATGGTAGTCGGTACCGTAGAAAACATCGGAAACGCAGTCGGTATTGGTGACTGCCCCAAAAAATCCGCTCATAGATTTGTTTATTTTATTGCGTCAAAATTATCTAAAAATCGGTAGCCCACGGAATAAGTTGTAAACGTAATTTGAACCGGTTTTCAGATTGTAAGTGCTCAATCTTTACAAATCAACCTTATTGAAAAAGCAACTTTCAGAGCCCGTATGGCAGGCGGGGCCGCAAGGTTCGGCTTTCACAAGAATGGTGTCAAGGTCGCAATCGAGAAATATTTGCTTGACCATCATAAAATGGCCCGAAGTCTCGCCTTTGAGCCACAACTGCTTGCGGCTGCGCGAGTAGAAGGTGGCCTTGCCAGTTTTCAGCGTCAGTTCGTACGATTCGCGGTTCATATAAGCCAGCATAAGCACCTTGCCAGTATTGGCGTCCTGAACAATTGCAGGCAGCAATCCGTTCGGGTCTTTATTAAAATCAGGGGTCATATTAGTTTTAAGTTTTAAGTTGTTGAGTTTTAAGTTTAAAGGTTGAGAAGTTAAGAAGTTAAGACGCTTCGCTGTTTAGAAGTTTAAAGTTTAACAGGTTTAATAAATCCTAAATCCTAATTCGCACAAATCAAATTCTCACGCTTATCCCGTTCTCTTTCAGATATTTCTTCAAGTCGGCAATCTCAATTTCCTTGAAGTGGAAAATGCTTGCGGCAAGTGCGGCATCGGCGCGGCCTTCGCGGAAAACATCGACAAAATGAGCCATTGTGCCCGCGCCACCCGACGCAATCACAGGAATGTTAACCAGTTGCGATATGGTGCTTGTTATGTCGAGCGCAAAGCCGTTTTTGGTGCCGTCGTGGTTCATACTTGTGAGCAGAATCTCGCCAGCGCCACGGTTGTAAGCATCTCTCGCCCAGTCGGTTGTGCGAATGGGGGTGGGGCGTGTTCCGCCGTGGGTGTAGACGAACCATTCGCCGTTGTCGAACTTGGTGTCAATGGCCAGAACCACGCACTGCGAGCCGAACTGTCCAGCCAAATCGCTGATTAGTTGCGGATTGCGCACCGCCGCCGAGTTCACCGTTATCTTGTCGGCACCAGCGTTGAGCAGCGTGCCCACTTCGCCCACGCTGCCGACTCCGCCGCCCCCGGTGAACGGGGTGT
>JAEEGK010018506.1_pt1 | contig 15063 bp, 14 predicted proteins | sample 8958771 | NCBI WGS metagenome assembly JAEEGK01 (sample SAMN16246547, study PRJNA631951) | gut metagenome | biome: gut microbiome; feature: rumen; material: SC-attached | host: Bos | place: Iran: Karaj | collected 2018-10 | reverse complement strand
ATAGCTGCAACTAATTCTGTTTTGTTCATTATGAACTCCTCCTATATACAATATTTTGTGCTTCGTTAGCACTTATATTATTTATAGTGTTTTTTCGGTCATTTGTCAAGGAAAAATGCCTAAATATGCGTATTTTTTCACACTTTGGGCACATAATATTGTGATTTTTCGGGTTTTCGACATCATCTTTCCTGTATATGTCCCTCAGGTGTCTTGTTTCGCCCGTTTTGTCCGCATTTTTCGGACTTTTTTAAAGTTTTTAACTCCCTTTATAATAAGAAGTATTTTTCCCGGATTTTTTTCGTAAAAATACTATATTTTGTAGGACAATTTTTAAAGGCGGTCGAGGAGAGATGTTCCCTCATCCTTAAGCTGCTTTCGTAAGGCTTTGTAATCCGGCAGAACCTTTCCTACCTCGGCCCAGAAACGCTTCGAATGATTCATTTCCTTTCTGTGGCAAAGCTCATGAACAACCACATATCTCATAACTCGTTCGGGAAGAAGTATAAGAAGGCAGTTGAAGTTTAAGTTTCCTTCTGCCGTGCAGCTTCCCCAGAGGGTTCTCTGTGCCCTGATGGAAATGCGTCCGTAGGTCACTCCGATTTTAGGAGCGTAATAATCCACCAAAATCGGGATTTCTTTTTTCGCTTTCTTCTTTATTATTTTAAGTTCCGTTTCACTGAATTTCTCGCCCGGAGGATTTTCTTCTTTTCTTTCCTCAATCTTTGTAAGCGTCTTTCTGATCCAGTCGGCCTTGCTTTCGATAAACCTCTTGGCCTCGGCATCGGATACACGGTACGGAATTCGAAGAAGCACTCTTCCGTCGGGCTTTATTTCTATGCTCATCGTACGCCTGGAACTGCGGATAATGGTATATTCTACTCTCATTTTTCCTGCTCACTTTTTTCTTTGAAGATATTATACCACATTATATATGATTATTCTTCTCATAAAATACAATATCTCGTGTTTTTTCTGTGATTTTTTATCTCTCTTCTACTGTGGTCGGTTGTAATCGTTTCCTTATTTTGATATAATTTATTGGATTATGTGGAAAAATAAGGAAGTACTATGATTTTACAGTTTGATTCGACAATTCTTTTATGGATTCAGAACGTGGTTAGAAATCCCGTTCTTGATGTGATTTTTAAATTCATAACCCATCTCGGAGACAACGGATATTTCTGGATTGGTCTCGCATTAATCCTCTGTATTCCCAAGAAAACCAGAAAAGCGGGAATCTTTGCACTCCTTGCACTTATTTTCTCGGTTATCGTCAATAACGCAATCCTTAAAAACGTAATCGGCAGAATTCGTCCCTACGAAATCATTGCGGGACTTGAATGCATCATAAAACATGCGCACGATGCATCCTTCCCTTCGGGACATACGGGATCTTCCTTTGCGGCAGCAACCGTTTTCTTAAAGAAGCTTCCCAAGAAGTTCTCGATTCCGCTTTTAATCATGGCATTCCTTATAAGTCTTTCGAGACTTTATGTCGGAATTCATTATCCGACCGACGTTATCGCAGGCGCAATTACAGGTACCGCGCTCGGTATTTTAGCTTGCCTTCTCGGAGACTTCCTTATTAAGAAGTTCAGAGAGAAAAAGCCCGAAACATGCGACAAAATATTTGCTAACGAAGAAAAGACTCCTGCAACAGAAGCAGAAAAAGAATAAACATGAACGCTACAGTAATAATTCCGAGTTTAAACCCGGACGAAAAAATAATATCGACTGTCAAAAGCCTGATTGATGAAGGCTTTGATGATATAGTCCTCGTCGACGACGGGTCCGATGAGGATCACAAAGCACGCTTTGAAGAAGCATCGTCTTTCCCCGGCATAACCCTCCTTGTTCACGAAGTTAACAAAGGAAAAGGCCGCGCCATGAAAACGGCTTTCGAATACATTTTAAATAACCGTCCGAACCAACCCAATGTAATCACGGTTGACGGCGACGGACAGCATCTTGCGCCCGATGTTAAAAAATGTATCGAAAAACTCCAGGAAAAACCTCATTCGGTTGTTCTCGGTGTGCGTAATTTCAGCGGTAAAGACGTTCCCGCCAGATCCAAGTTCGGAAATGTCTGCACCAGGATGGTCTTCAGACTACTCTGCGGAATAAAGGTTTCCGACACCCAGACCGGTCTTCGCGCCATACCTTTTGAGCATTTAAAAATGATGACCGAGGTTGACGGCGACAGATACGAATACGAAACCAACCAGTTCTTCGCAGTAAAACATGCGGGTATTCCTTTTGAGGAAGTCGTAATCCAGACCATTTACCTTGAAGAAAACCAGACCTCGCATTTCAGACCGATTCGCGACTCCATCAGAATCTACGGTATTATCATAAAATATATCGCAAGTTCCTTGGCTTCAACGCTCGTGGATGTTACGCTTTTTACGGTTTTGAATCTCTTATTCGGAAAACTCGGGTTCTCGGACGAACTTCGTATTCCGCTTGCGACCGGCCTTGCCCGTCTTACCTCGTCTTTTGTCAATTTTTCGGTCAACAGAAAAGTTGTTTTCAAATCAAAAGACGCATACGGCTCCACAATGGTGAAATACTACATCCTCTGCGTATGCCAGTACATCGCATCCGCCGGACTTTTGTATCTTTTCTCAACCCTTGTGTTCCGCCTAAAAGACGGAAGTATCTTCGATACGTTAATCAAGATTGTCGTTGATACATTCCTTTTCTTCTTAAGTTTCAGAATCCAGCAGAACTGGGTTTTCGTTAAGAAGAACAAAAAAAATACAGATTAAAAAATACCCCGGAGGTTTTTTACTTACATGCCTTTTATTATTTTTGCAGTTCTGATTGTTTTAATGATTGGAGCAATAGTATTAATTTTTATGACATCCGGCAAAAAGGGCGCTGCCAAAAACGTGCTCGGAATTGTCGGAAGAGCAGCTTTGGTACTGCTTGTAACATTAACTGTTTTCTTCGGAACTTTTTACATCGTTCTCCAGAAATGCTGCAACGGTCCTTCCGAAGCCGCAAGAACACTTTTTATCACAACCATTCTTGAAACCGGACAGCTTAAATTCCTTGCAAACTGGGTTTGCAGCGATGAAGAAATCCAGGAAATCGTAGACAAGAATAAAATGGAAAAGGTCGACACCACAGTCGATACATCTCTTATTTCCATCAATACAGCAACTGATGATCCCGAATCTGGCGAGGAAAACCCCTACGCAGACGAAGAATTTGACGAGAACGGAATCCGCATCGAAGAGATTTCCGGTCGTACTTTCTTTGCAAAGATGATGATCATAAAAGATCCGTCCCAGGTTGTAATGGCTACAACCAGCGAGAACGGAAACTGGGGTGAATACGGTAAAAACCTCGACGAAATAATTTCCGACAGAGGAGCCATCGGCGGTGTAAACGCAGGTATCTACGTTTCCGTCGGCAACAAGGGCGGCAAGCCCCTCGGCGTAGTAGTTGAAAACGGCGTAATTACATACAATCAGCCTTCAGGTCTGACAGGTCTTTACATGATCGGCTTTAACAACGACAACATTCTGATCATAAAAGACTTAACCGGAATGTCGGCTGCAGATTTTGAAAATTACGTAAAGACGGAGGGTATCCGCGACGCACACTGCTTCCAGGAAGAATCCTCCGATTCAAATAACCATTTTGTTTCGCTTATTTCAAACGGCGAAGCCCGCGTACTTAACGGTACAGGCTCCGGCGCAAATCCCCGTACAGCCATCGGTCAGCGTGCCGACGGTGCGGTTCTTTTCCTTGTAACTGACGGACGTGGTGCAAGCGGACATCTTGGTGCAACCGCTTCCGACCTTATCGGAATCATGCAGGAATACGGCGCAGTTAACGCTGCCAATCTCGATGGCGGAAGTTCATCTTCCATGGTCTATAAAGATCAGTATGAAATGTCGAGCGTAACCTTCTATTATAAGAATTCATCATGGAAATTACCGACAGCATTTGCGGTAATGCCCAAGAACTAAGGAGGTGCGACATGGCAGAAAATAATACAAACAGACAAAATAATCCTCAGCCCTCCATGCGTGAACTCGCAAACGAGCGAATGAGAAAAATGCGTGAAGAACGTGCTGCAGAAATTGCATCAAAGCAGTCTTCTGAGACAAGACGCACACAGACTTCTTCACAGCGCACTTCTTCAGCAGGTACTCAGCGTACATCAGGCCAGGCAAGACCGTCTTCATCCAGACAGATTCAGCCTGAAGGAAGCCAGGCAAGACGTCCTGTACAGGGAAGCTCATCCGAAAGAACAGCTGCATCAAGACCTTCTTCTTCAGGTGCAACAAGACGTCCCTCACAGGGAAGTTCATCGAGCGCACAGAGAAGACCTTCGCAGAGCAGCAGTGCTAAGAGACCTTCTACTTCTTCTGCAACCAGAAGACCGACGCGTCCCGTGCCCAAGAAAAAACAGTCACCTGCTTTCTGGGTCGGCCTCGGATTTTATATCGCAATCCTCGTTGTACTTGCATTTATTTTCTTAAAATATACAGACAAGTGCTTAAAGAGATATGAGAATTCTCAGCCCGAGAACTATATCGCTTCTTTCGTGGAAACCTTTGAAAAGAATGCGAAAGAAGGTTCTCTGACACCTTCGGACTTCACATTTGAAAGTCTGGATTTAACATTTGTTGACAGCGAAATCCTGCTTGAAGATTATATCGATTCACTCGGTACTTACTCTTCTTTTACGGCAGAAAAAGATCCGACCAGTTATATTACGGAGGCTCCCGTTTACAACATTTCTGCTGACGGTACACCGATTGCAAGAGTTACTCTTAAGGCAATTAGCCAGACAAAAATTTATGCAATCCTTACGATTATGGACTGGGATGTAGCTACAATCGAGCCTGTTTGCAGCATTGATTTGACCAACTACACATTCTCAATCCCCGACGGTTACACACCCGTAATTAACAACCGTCACGTGGATGCATCCTACAAAACGGGCAATGTTGAGGATATTCCCGAATTTGCTTACGTTTCAAACTATATTGACATGCCTGAATATGTGGAATACAAGGTTGAAAACGTACTCGCGGATTCCGACATCAAAGTTTTAAATACAAACGGCGAAGAAGTTCCCATCGAAATAAACGGCAGCAAAGTCAAAGCCACATATGCTTCAGCCGCTTCCGAATTAAGCGAAGAGCGTAAAAACGAAGCTCTTTCAATGATTCAGACCTACGAAGACTTTAATACCGATGACTTAAGCGGCGCAAACCACGGTCTTGCAACCGTTCAGTCCTTCCTCATAAAAGATTCGGATTACTGGAATATGGCAAAACAGTGGGCAGGCGGCGTTGACATTACATTTACTTCGGCTCATAAATTTGACGATCCCAAGTATACAAATATTGTAGTCGATAATTATGCCGAGTATTCGGACATCTGCTATTCGCTTCACATCGCATTCTCCAAGAATATGATTCTGACCAGAACAGGCGAGAAGATTTCAAACGACTTCGACTCAACCGTATTCTTCATTTACTACGATGATTCGGATGACGGTGTCGACAATCCTCACTGGTGCATCGCAGACATGATCGCAACTACAAAATAAAAAAGCCGGATTTAAAAATGGAAAAAATAAAAACTCTTTATAAGAAAAACGAAGAAATAATTGTATACCTTATCGTAGGTGTCCTGACCACCATCTTTTCATGGGTTGCCTGCTATATAGCAAAGTATTTCCTGGACTCCACGGTAGGATGGCAGAACTTTATCATCAATACCATCGGATGGGTTGCGGGCGTCTGCTACGCATATCCCTTAAACCGCAAATGGGTTTTTAAAAGTACAAACAAACATATCATAAAAGAATTCTGGGGCTTTTCGGTATCAAGACTCAGTACTCTGATTTTGGACCTCGTTATCATGTGGGGTTTAGTAAACAGCTGGCTCGGAAGCGTGGTAATCCGCGGATGGTTTGAGGCTCTCTGCAGTAAGATAAGTGTCCTTTCGGAAATGACCGATACCGTTCATTACTGGTTCGTAAAAATCTTTATTTCCGCAGTGCTTGTAACCATTGCAAATTACATATTCAGCAAGTTCCTGGTATTCGGAAAAAAGAATAAAAAGAAAACCGAAAACAAATAAAACAAAAAGCAGTTCATCGTGAACTGCTTTTTTTATGATTACAATTTGAAATTATTTCTCTTTGAAGGATCTCTGTAAACCCTGTCTCTTTCCTTACTCTTGTTTCTGATTTTCTTCTTTCTCTCGCGTTTCGCAATAACAATCTTTCTGTAAATTATGATTGCAAGCGAAACAACCAGTACAAAGACAACTAAGGAAATCAGAATGTATTTTATATTAACGAAAACCGATTTGCCGTCCTTGTTGGATACGTAGGGTACATCTTCCTCGGTGATGGTCTGGGGTGAATCCTCAAACAGCGTGGTCTTCTGCGTATTTAACAAAATGTCCGCATATCCGACCACATTTCCGTTGTATGAATACTCGGCCTTAGCCACGGCGTTCACATTGTCGGTATCGTACACAACATTCATTTTAAGATCGTCAAAAGTTGCATTCGTGGGAAGTACTACTTTTGCGTTGTCGTTTAACATCAGAATGTCTACCGAATCTCCGAAAATATCCGTTCCGGTCTTAAAGAATCCGCTCTTGTTTGAATCAAAACTGAATTCCTTGCCTTTTATGGATTCGAGTGTGAAATTGTTAAAGCCGTATTCGAAAAGTGCTCTTGTATCGGTAAACTGCGTGGGCGATTCTTCCATTAATACCACGCAGATTAATTCCATACCGTCCTTCTTTGCACAGGAAACAAGTGTCTGTCTGGCTTTGTCGGTATAACCGGTCTTGGAACCTACGAGATATTCGTACTCGTATTTTTTACCGGGTAAAAGAAGGTTCTTTGAATTTATCGTAAATTCGTCGGGCTGGGTGGCCGTCGGCGTAAAATCAATCTTGGGCGTTCTTGCAAGTTTGCAGAGGATTTCGTAACTGAAGAAATCTTTTGCGATTATCGCAAGATCATAAGCCGATGTGTAATGATTGTCGTCGTAAAGACCGTTCGCGTTGGCGAAATGTGTATTTTCAAGTCCGAGCTCTTCGACACGTTTGTTCATCATATCGACGAACCCGTCCATGCTTCCTGCCACATGCTCCGCAACACCGTTTGAAACTTCGTTCGCACTGCCTACGAGAATGGCTTCGAGAGCCTGTTCCATCGTAATCGAGTTACCGGGGTCCATTCCGACTTTCGAGCCGTCCCAGGGAACGGAATTGATGGCCTCTTTTGAAAATGTAATCATTTCGTCAAGGTCACAGTTTTCCATTGCGAGAGTACAGGTTAAAATCTTGGTCGTACTCGCGGGGTAAAGACGCTCGTCTATATTCTTGGCATAAAGTATTGCTCCGGTTTTGGCTTCGATAAGAATTGCGCTCTGTGCGGAAACTTCGGGCCCCTGCGGCCAGTCTGTTATGGCGTTCGACTGAATAGGAAGGGCTTTTCTGGCTTCTGCCAGAGCTTCATAGTCGGGCTCATCCGCCAATGCATTTATCGGTAGCGCAAACGCTGTAAGAACTGCCAAAGCTGCCGGCAGAAAGCGCTTGCATAAGTTCTTAAACTTCATGATTTCCTCTAAACTTTTATTTTCTTCCAGGTTTTATGTCGTATTGTGTTTTTAAACACTATATATATTACTATATTTATATGCTTTACACAAATCCTATGCTCTATTTTGTTGACTTTTCTTTATCGTTTTGTATAATGAAATCAAGAGAGGTGCTACCGATAGACGGTTGCCCTTGTTTGGTTAATTATTTAACCGCCATAGTTAGGGCTGTGGCGGTTATTTTTTTATTTCCTTGATAATCTCAAAAATGAGAGCTACCAGTGCAATTATGAGAATGCCTATCTGGTTGTGATATTAAACAAACTAAAATCCCAGGTTGTCATTTACAAGAATCACATGAATTCTGTCTTTGTGACGTGAATATCTCGTGATTAGGAACTGGCAGCAGATGGTGTCCGGAGACTTGCAGTTAAAGCAGGAGCCGGTTTTCGAGCAGGGTGTATCAAGACCGAATCTCTGCGCATTGGTCGGTGCAGCTATGTTTCTTGCTCGCTTGAGTGCCGAATCGACGTCTCCGCATACCTTGTTCATGCCGACGATAAATACAACCTTCTTCGGGCCCTGTGCGATTGCGGATACTCTGTTGGCATTTCCGTCAATATTGATAAGAACACCGTCATCACTTAATGCATTAACGCCCGATAAAAATACATCTGCATCATATGTATCAAGCATTGCTTTTCTTTTATCCTCTATTGCATCCCTGTCGATAAAATTATAATTACCGTTTTTCAAAGCATCCGAAAGGCCGATTTCGTGCACGCTCATTGCACCGCCCATTCCGATGCTTGAGCCCTCGGGTATTAAACTAAGTGCAATTTTTAAAGCCTCTTCTTTGTCTGCGGCATAATATCCGCTCATGTTTCTCGACTCAAGACCTTTGATAACCTTCTGTGCCAAAAGTTCGTTTCTTTTTACGATGTTTTCGTTCATAAAATACCCCCTGTATTAATCCGGTGACTGGAGCTTGTACCAGCCTGTTGTATCCACGTTCCATCCCTCATAAAAATCCGAGAAAAGATCCAGACATTCACCGACGGTTGCGCCATCCTTACAAAGTATAAAAGGATAACCCTTTTCGTCTTTTTTATTTAATCCTGCTTCGATATGCATCTTATCAGAGTTGCGTTCTGCGCAAACCTGCATAAAAGCGATTCCTTTTTGCGGAATTGAAGGCTCGACTACCAGGAATTCCTCATGACCCATTTCAACAGTCGTTAGTGCCTCATCGAGACTTCCCTGGAATTCCTCGTAAGAATTAACCGTAAATTCGTAGTCCGTGATTCGCATACGCCATTCGACTTCTGATTCAGAAGCCTTTTCCTGTCCGGCTGTCTGAGAAATCGAATTCCTTACAATTATATCAAACCATTCCTTTTTAAATGCAAATTCTTCTTTAAGCATTGCATTATAATCGTATTTTTCAGGCAGTTCCTTGCCCCACTCGAATGCCATTTCGGGAACGTTGTAGTTAAATTCCTTTTTGTTCATAATACCGTGGCAGGTATCACCCATAAGATTTTTCAGGTCACAAACCGCATAAATCGGCGTATGCAAATAATCATTCGGAAAAGCAAATGCAAACAATATTTTTGATTTGTCTTTTAACCATAAAAGAATATTAAAGTATTCAAATATCAGAGCATTTTCGTCAACTTTATTCGCCAAAATAAGCTCTGCGTAATTCCAGGCAGTCTCGGGAACATCGCCCGTAACATATTTAAACACAGAATCCGAAGTATAGATTTCGTCATATTCTTTCAGTGCTGCGTCAATTGCCGCCTTAGTGGAATTCTTTATGAATATATAAAAATCATATCCTAAAAGATTATTATCTGTTTCTTTCGTTTCTGACTGGCTGACTTCTTTTTTATCAGTTTTTTCTGCAGAGGGTTTTTCTTCAATCGTCTTTTCTGAAACCACAGGAAGTTCGCCGTTTTTTAACAACGCCTGCAGATCGCCGTTAAATATCACAAATCCTTCATCCCCGAGGAAATCAAGATTTACTTCCTTCTTTTTACCTGCGATATCAAAGATAAGTCCTCGAGTAATGCCCTTTGCATATTTCGTGTGAAAAGTGTTTTCATAGGACCTTTCATAAGTCGCAAGCGAATAAAGATCTCTTTTACCGTTTTTATGAACGATTTCAAAATTCTTTTTATCAAGCTCTACGAAATCAATGTCAAATACCAGAAAACGGTAATAAATGAAAATACATAAAATACCGAGAAACTCGATTACAGCAATCGCAATCCAGAGTTTTATTTCCGGAAAAAGAAGGTGAATCATAATAATCGGGAAACTCGGAAGCACAAACAAACACATGGAAACGAGCACGAAGAAAATCGCCACTCGTGCCGACTTTGAAAAAATAACCGGATAATAACGGTGTTTATCCTTATCCGTTCTTTCGAATTCTTTTTGTGTCTTCTTCTTGTACTGAGTCAAAGCAATTATCGTCGGAACAATCGGAAGAAGCACTATTAAAATCAAGAAAAAACAAAATCCCAGTTCACCCATAAAAACTCCCCATACATCAAATGCTGTTTTTTATATCCTTTTACTCATTTATCTCATAAATCCAGGCTTTTGCGCTGAAGTCGGTTTCTCCGCTTCCGAATTCAGCCAGTATTTTACATCCCTTAGGAAACTCGGGAATCCATTTCTTTGAATCCTCGAATCGATGCAAAATCGCCAGTCTCTTGTTTTCATATTTTCTTATCAGAAGCTGCTGGCCTTTCGGATTATTGTAGGAAGTGCTTTCCACACGGTGCACGATGGTTTTGCCGTTTTTTATGATGTCAGCCGCTTTCTTATAAAACTCAATTCCCTCGTCTACCACAGCCCACTGTTCGTCGCTTAAATCATAAATATCTCCGCTTAAACACATACGTCCAAAGAACGTTGCGGCAAGTGAATATTCGATTCTTTCTTTGCTGTCTGCCACACGAAGCACTGCCCATATCTGGCTCTGCTCAGGTCTTATAACTCTGTGAAGATTTGCCGCAATCAAAGGAATGCCCAAGGTTTCATGCGCATCCGAAAAGCTTGCCATCGAGCAAAGCTGCATCATCGAGGGCTCTAATCTGTGACCGCCTGCCGAACAGTTTTCTATCACCAGGTCCGGAATTTCTTTCTTCATCTTTTCAAAGAAACGCTGTGTGGCGGATATTTTAAGTCTTAATCCTTCACCGAGGCTTTCCGCACCGTCACAGCCGATACCGTAAGGCTCGTTGTGGTCGATTTTTACATATCCGAAGCCCGAGTTCTTTAACTGATTAATGACTTTTTCTTTTAGGAACTTTTGAACCCACTTATCTTCCAGATCCCAGAATTTTCGACCGCCCACGATTAAAGGCATGCCGTCTCTTTTAAGGATATGCTTCGTATCTTTAAAATGTTTGCTTTCGGAAGTGATTGCATCCATTTCAAACCAGACTCCGGGAATCATTCCTTTTGATCTGACGTAATCGCAGATAGGCTTAAGTCCGCCGGGGAAGCGTTTTTCGTTTACGTCCCAGTCTCCGAGGTAATCCCACCAGTGAGTGTCCGGATCTATGTACCAGCCTGAATCGATTACCAGATATTTTATGCCCCTGCCTTCGATTTTGTCGGCAACTTTTTTAACCTTTTCATATGTCGGATCGCCCCAGGTCGCGCAATATTCGTTAAAGATAATTCCCATATCTTCGTCTACGGGAGAGATATTCGGGTGCTGTGCTTTTACGAGCGTATCGCAAACATCGTATAACGATTTTCCGCGCGCAATCACAGCCTCGGGAGCCTCGAAGGTTTCGCCGATTTTAAGAGTCTTCATCCAGTGTCCGAAATCCCTGTCGGCGATTCCGCCCGTAACGGTCAGCTTTTCATCTTCCCTGCATATTATTTCCATCTGCCATGAGGACGCTAGATAAAGCTGCATTCCGACAAACTCGCCGGTTTTGGAATCCTCTAAAGCAAGGAACGGGAAATACTTTCTCACGGGCATTGAGCCCACGCTTCCGAACTTTTCAACTCTGACTCCCCAATGCATCCACGAAGGTTCCATATTCATTTCTTCGATGGTCTCGGATTTTAACCTTCCTTCTGCGCTCCAGAACGACAAAAGTCTGTGCACTTTGTCGGCATTTATTTCGGATAAGCAGAAGCTTGTGAGCATCTCCATGGTTACTTCTTTATCGGAGTTGTTTGTAATCGTGGTCTTTATGCGAAGCGCATCTCCGTCTTTTGCTTTGTTCACAATTAAAAGAAGACCCTCGCCGTTTTCATACGCCGCGATGCCTTCTTCAAATTCTTCACTGCCTTCTGTCAGAGTAAAATTTCTCATCGTCGCGCTGTCATGCATGGTCAGACCGCAACTGTATCCTCCTAAGAATTCGTCACCTGTTAATTTTAATTCGCTTGATATTTTCATAATTAAATTATAATTCGTTTGGCCGCGAATAACAAATCAAATGATGGAAAAACCTTACCCGATTTGATAATATTTTTTTAGGAGAATAATTATGGCAAAATGCGAAGTCTGTTTCAGACACTGTGAAATTAAAGAAGGCGGCCTCGGCTTTTGCGGAGCACGGATCATAAAAGAAAAAAAAGTTGTCGCTGAAAACTACGGCAAAATCACCGGCATTGCACTCGACCCCATCGAGAAAAAGCCCTTAAAACGTTTTCATCCGGGAAAGAATATTCTTTCCGTCGGAAGTTACGGATGTAATCTCCGCTGTCCTTTCTGCCAAAATTCCGACATCTCCTGGGGTTTGGAAGTTTCCGAATGGAAATACGGAGCGAAAGAATTAAGTCCGGACAATCTGGTCGAACTCGCACTTTCAATGAAACCCCACGACAATATCGGTATTGCTTTTACATACAACGAACCTTTAATCGGTTACGAGTTCGTCCGCGACACCGCCAAACTTTCGCACGAAGCCGGCCTATTAAATGTTCTGGTCACAAACGGAACTGCAGAGCTTTCTGTTTTACGAGAGCTTGAACCATATATTGATGCAATGAATATCGATTTAAAGGGATTTACCGCAGAGTATTACAAAAAGACTTTGGGTGGTGATTTGGAAATGACGAAACGCTTCATCGAAGAAGCCGTGAAATTCTGCCATATCGAGCTCACCACTTTAATTGTTCCGGGCGAAAACGATACCGAAGAAGAAATGCGTAAAATCAGCTCCTGGATCCGCTCACTGAAGGACTCAGCCGGCAGAGAAATCGGAAAAAGCGTTCCACTTCACATTTCCAGATTTTTCCCGCGCTTCCATATGCGTGATAAATCTCCGACGGACGTTTCGCTTGTATATCATTTAGCCGAAGTAGCAAGAGAAAATCTTGAATTTGTTTATACAGGAAACTGCTAAAAAATACCCCTGCAATATTTGCAAGGGTATTTGTATTTTTTGAAAATAAAAAGCAATATTATTTCCGTCCGTTTTACCGGAATATTAATACAAGAATATCAGGCAGAATAATTATTACAAAGTTTACAACAGACAATGCAAAAGGTACACGACTTGAAACTATCATTGGTTTTGAGCCCTTTTTAAATCCGGTGAGCAAGCATATTATTCCCAAAAAAAAGAATAAAAGCATAATTAAATATGCCGGTAAAAATAATAACGAAAACGGAAGACATAACAGAAAACAGGAAATATGAAAGCCTGAAATGAGTACTCTAATCAGAAACATCGAAAATAACGAAGAAAGTGACAATACAAATCCTATTCCCCATAATATACGATTTTCCGATTCGCCATCCGACAAACTCTGCGCAGAAAAAACAATTCCTATAATTGATATTAAAATACCTGTAAGCGCAATTAAGTTGTATAATAATCCAAGCTTATCAAATCCAAAATACAAACTGTCTTTATAGGGATCAAAACTCACTAAATATATTAAAATAAATAAAATTGTAACAACACTGGTAATAAAGGGAATAATTAATTTGATTTTATTTGACATTCTCAAAAGATATTCAACCCCCTCGTTAGTATCTAAATCGAATTTACCATACTGACAAATCTTATTTTAACATATAATCCGGTTGATGCATAATTTAACATCGAACCTAAGATTATATGTTTTTATATAAAATAATATTGAATTATATAATCTCGCAATGTATTATATGTGGGAATCCGATGAAAGGAATAACTATGAGACTTAAAAACGTACCCGGCTCAAAAGAATATATCGCAGCGAGCAACTTTGTAATACATGACGAAACCGAAAGAAAAGGAAAGGTGCGCGAGTACTTTGCCAACGACAAGCCCATACAGATAGAAATCGGAATGGGCAAGGGCCAGTTTATATATGAAATGGCACGCAGGAATCCTGATATAAACTTCGTCGGAATCGAAAAATATTCATCGGTTCTTTTACGGGCTATTCAGAAAATGGAAGAAGAGCCGCTCCCCAACCTAATTTTCATAAGAATGGATGCGGAAGATATCACGGACGTTTTTGATGAGGGCAAAATCGACAAAATTTACCTAAATTTCTCGGATCCCTGGCCCAAGGACAGACATGCTAAAAGAAGGCTTGAGAGCAGACAGTTTTTAAAACGCTACGAAACCATCCTAAAAGATGCAGGTTTCATCGAATTTAAAACCGACAACAACGACCTTTTCGATTTTGCACTCGAGGAAGTCGAAGCTGCCGGCTGGAAAATGATTGCATTCACCAGAGATCTTCATGCAGATGAAAAACTCTGCGCGGGAAACATCATGACCGAATACGAAGCAAAGTTTTCAGCCATGGGAAATCCCATCAATAAATATATTATTCAGAAACCATAAAAAAGAGCCGGGATTTATCTCCCGGCTTAAATTATTTCATCTTAAAAATCATATTCAAATCATCTGTCATCTGTATTGTCATAATATCGCCGTTGATGGTCGCCGTGCTCATCCGGACTTTATTCGGACCGCTTGCGTTATCCCAGTAAAGTTCGTATATATCGCCGTTTTTTACAACGGTTCCTGTGTGATCTTTTCCGCTCATGGAAAATGTGAAGGTGTTGCCATCCGAATCAAATTCCGGAATCTTGGTTCCGCTTACCTTATCCCATACACCCCAAAATCCGGTAAAGCTTGTAGTTGTATTGTTAAACGTGGACGAAACCACTTTCCATCTTGCGGTAATCGGGTCTCTTCCTGCATTATAGCCACAAGCACAAAGGCTAAACACCATAAAAAACACAAGAATAACACTTATACTCTTTTTCATTTTATCCCTCATAAAAGAATTAAATTTTATCTTATATTATTTACCACTCCGACAGAAATGTACTTCTCAACGACTGCTCTGAAATCCGTACCGTCCTCGGCGTCTTCGTTGTAAATACCGTCCACTATGTAGAGTCTGGTACCGTCTTCTTTTTCTTCGAGCATTTTGTAGCGGTCGTGATAAAATGAATCCGAGGATGTTCCGACATCTC
>JAEEGK010018503.1_pt1 | contig 15065 bp, 12 predicted proteins | sample 8958771 | NCBI WGS metagenome assembly JAEEGK01 (sample SAMN16246547, study PRJNA631951) | gut metagenome | biome: gut microbiome; feature: rumen; material: SC-attached | host: Bos | place: Iran: Karaj | collected 2018-10 | reverse complement strand
AAATTAAAAGGACTGAGTCCAGTTCAATATCGGATTCAGTCCCTTCAACAGTCTATTTAGAAGTGATATGATTGTTGAAACATTTCAGTCCAACATATTGGGTTCACTTCAATGTGAGGCGCTTTTATTGTTTTAATTAGTGGAATAAATAGATAGGAATGCTTGGAGCATACTGATATCCGCAGAATGAACCGTTGTAGTATTCAAGATACACATTAGAAGCATTCTTCATTGTGAATCCTTTGTTACTTGCGGTGATATTCCATGATAAGGAGCCACCACCGATAGGTGTGCTACCCAAGCCAATATCGTAGTACTTACCTTCTATGTAGCCGAATAAATACTTATTATTCTCTTTGTTTTGAATGTAGTAGCTGCCATCACTTTGTTTAATGAACTTATAGTGTTTTAAAGTCGCACCATCATTAGCGATAAGCTTTGTTTTATCACTATTCACTGAACAGGCGATTGGCTTGATGTAATAGGATAACTTATCTGATTTTGCTTCGTTATCCATTGCAAAATAAGAGAAAGATGAAGTGGAATCACTAGAAGCAATAACATATTCTTTACCATCTAAATTGCTAAGTGAACTTTCGATATTTAAACCATTTTTGAAGTCATCTTCACTAGGTGGGATTTCGCCACCGATCAAACCATTGTTATTCCAAATATAAGAAGCATATTCTGGATGATCAACAAATGGATTACGACCATAACCATTATTGCTCAAATAGTTATTAACTTGGATTTCAATTGGTGTTGGAGCGTAAGCAGTATTCCACGCTAATAAGTTAGAAAGAGTGCCCATTGTTTTTAAACTAGTGGCATCTTGTGGATTATTAGAGAGTGAGAAACCATGGCTCTTATAGTACATAGTTGCAGCGTAGAGAATTACTCTAGCGGATTCGCCACGTGCGGCTTCAAAACCACATGATGCTGGATCCCATTCTTTATTAGATTTACCTCTAGTGCCATAGAAATAGTTTGAACGGTCACTATTTTCACTCTTTAATGTTGGTCTAATGATAAATGGATCAGCACCTGGACCAGTTTCTCCGCTTCCTCTAGAATTTGGCCAAGTATGCTCTCTATTACAATCACTAGTAGTGGTGATTAAAGTAGAATCATGATAGAAAGGCACGAACGTTGATGAATTAGCGTTTGGATATGCAGCTGCTTTAGCGCCGACACCTAAACATTCACTGTACGAAATTATTTTGGTCTTTTTGCCTGCCATAATTTTTTGTAAGGCATTTCTAAATTCTGCACCTCTTAAGGAAATATTAATGTTCCATTTAGTATCTCCACTAGGTATATAGGATGAACTAGTGGTGGAAGATGAACTGCTACTAATTACTGTAGAAGAACTTGTAGTAGTGGATGTGGAAGTGTTAGAACTTGTAGCGGAAGTAGAAGTATCACTGCTTGGATTACTACTTACTTCACTTGTTGTACTTGGAGTACTTGGGGCAATACTTGATGATTGTGTATTACCAGTGCAGCCACTCACAATAAAAGCGATGGCTGTTAAAATTGTTAATATCTTTTTATTTTTCATAGCCCATTAATTATACACATATGAAACATATAAAAAAAGACCGTATTAATTACGGTCTAATTTGTTTTGATTAATGCTTACTTTCCGGAAACAACAATCTTTTTAATTAATAATGATTCAGCGGAAACACCACTTGGTGAAACGGTAACATCATTACCAACTTCTAAGACATCTTTGAAGATTTCTAATAGGTTACCAGAAACAGTAATTAAATCTAATGGTTTACCTTTCTTACCATTTTCAATCATGAAGCCAGTGGATTGAAGTGAGAAGTTACCAGATTGTGGATTTAAGCCAGCGTGTAAACCAGAAACATCAGTAATATAAACACCATTACCAACTTCTTCGAATAATTGTTCTAATGACTTCTTACCTGGTTTTAATGATAAGAAGGAAGAAGAAATACCACGTTTAGAACCGCCACCATAGCCATTACCGGTTGTTTGAACACCAGCCTTAGCAGCAGTGGTTAAGTTATATAAGTATGTTTCTAATCTACCGTTTTTGATGATTGGTTTATTGTATGTAGCAACACCTTCATCATCAAACCATCTAGCAAAGACATTCTTTTGCTGTGGTTTATCTTCAATTGTCACCTTACTTGAAGCAATCTTTTGACCAACTTTACCAATGAATAAGGAAGAATTCTTTTGTACTTCTTCCGCATTGGCATGGCCAATATACGCTCTCATAAGACTTGTGACAACATCTGGATGCAAGACTGCTTTATATTTGTTGGATTCACAAGCTTCACCACCTAATTGACCAACGGTTAATTTAACAATCTTCTTAGCGAATTCTTCAGGATTAAATTCTTCGAATTTGTTGCTTAAGAAGAAGTCATAACCAGACTTTGTTTGTTCGCCTTCTTTAGCGACACATTGTGCGACATAGGTGAAGTAATTGCTCTTTTGCACTAAGTTAAGGCCATTGGAGTTCACTAATGTGTGCTTTTCAGTAGCTTCGCTATATTCAGCACCTGCAACTTCCACAATACGTTTATCAATACTCTTTAAAGCTTTTTCTAAAGCGTAAAGTTTATTCATCTTTTCATCGATGGAAACTTTTTCAAAGCCTTTGTTATAGGTATTAACTTTGTGGTATTTTTCACTACCTTTGAAGATGAAGATTGGATCATCGTTTTCGATGACTTTCGCATTAGCAACGATTTCTTTAACTAACCAAGCTGCTTTATCTTTATTCCAAACATCACATGAGGCAGCACCACATTTACCGTTTAAGATGCCTCTCGCGGCAATGGAATAACCGTTATTATCTTTATATTCATCAACTTCTCCATGGAATAAGGAGATGTTTAAACTATGGGATTCGGAGATAACGAGTTCAACTTCTTCGAGTCCAGCTTCTTTTGCTAAAGCAAAAAACTTATCATATTTACCCATTATTTTAATTCTCCTCCTCTACCACCAACGGTCACTTCACTAACTCTTAATGTTGGTTGGCCAACGTTAGTTCTAATAGAACCAGACGAAGCACCACACATACCTTGTGCTAAATCTAAGTCATTAGCGACCATATCAATTTTCTTTAAGATTTCAAAACCTTTACCAATTAAGGTTGCACCTTTAACTGGTTCAGCGATTTTACCATCTCTAATGATATAAGCTTCAGAACAACCAAAGTTAAATTCACCAGTAGTTGGATCAACAGAACCACCGTTGAAACCAACAGCATATAAGCCTAATTTAGTGGCTTTAATGATTTCTTCTGGAGTGCTCTTACCATTACAGATGTAGGTATTAGACATACGAGATGTTGGGATATAACGGTAGTTTTGTCTGCGACAAGCACCGTTACCTTGTCTATCCATACGACGACCATTTAAGTCATCAATCATATAGTCATTGAGTTTACCATTTTTAATGAGTAATCTCTTTGTACCTGGGTTACCTTCGTCATCGATATCAATTGAACCCCATTCACCAGGCATAGTGGAATCATCCACCGCACTGACGATTGGAGAAGCAATATAATCACCAATCTTATTTTCTGAGAAACAAGATAAGCCTTTAGCGACCGCACTTGCTTCTAATGGGTGACCACATGATTCGTGGAATAAGACGCCACCCCAACCATTACCAATAACAACTGGCATTTTGCCGCTTGGGCATTCTGCTGCTGTTAACATCTTAAGAGCGGTTTCAGCGGCTTTTCTTGCCACTTTCTTTGGATTAACTTTTTCAGTTCTGAAATAATCAATCGCGTGTTGCGCACCAGGACCTTCAAAACCTGTTTCAAAACCATTTTGATCCGCAGCGATAACTTGGAATACCATTCTGCCAAATTCAGTAGTGCGTTTGAACCACTTTTCTTTGGAATTGAATACCGCGACAAAACGTTTGTTATCGGCGAAGACACCGAATGTTCTAACAATACGTGGATCTTTCATGGATTGAATTTCATCAATGCCTTCACGGATTAAAGCAATTTTTTCTTCAACTGGAACATCATCATAGCTACGTGTAACTGGGTTACGATTTTTGCATTTAATCATGTCTAGTTTGCTAACTGTAACAATTCTCTTATCGTGGAATGATTTGTTTAAGGAGTTGGCTAACGCTAATAAACCTTTTTTGGTTAATTCGTTAGTATATCCATACACGCATTGATTGTTTTTAAGTAAACGCAAACCAACACCACATAAGGAATTAGAACTAGTAGTTTCAACTTTGCCGTTTTCAATCATCACTGAATGAGCGCTACTATCTTCATAAAAGATTTCAGCATAATCAGCACCAGTTTCTAAAGCAGCGTTGAGAACTTCGATAGCTAACTTTTTACTAATCATATATATCCTCCTCTGTTTATTAATTTAATTACTGACGCAATATTAACACATTTATTATCTATAAGATATTAAAACAACCTATAGTTGACAAAATGACGTCTCTAATATGCGTACATATTATATTAAGGATATATAAGGGGTTGCCCGTTATCGTAGTGGTGGTATAATTAATAACTGCGACAACGTTGAAGGATAATATTATTGGAAAGTTAAAATTAACTTTCCATTTTTTATTGCCGTTTTAAAACACCTAGCGCAAATGAACGCTGATTAAAAAAGTATGAATATATCAAAACAAAATGCAAAAAATTTATTCAAAATAAGAGTTTTAATAATTTTTGCTCTCAAAAAGATAGTCAAACTATCAAAACAAGAAAAAATCAGAAATGTAGTGTAGTTTTATAAAAACTTATATTTATAAAATATAAAGAAAAATCGTTCATAAAAAGTCTAGCAAAGGTGGTTGACTGGTTAAAAATTTGCTCGTTAAAATAGACGCAATTTTATTCACGCAGTTGCGTTATATCTAGGTTATGCATACACATTAAAAAGAAAAAAAGAAAAGCGAGGACATTATGAACAAGAAGATGTGGTTCTACATCATTAAAAGATTGTTGTTAGGTATTCTAACTTATCTTCTTGTTGTGACCGTTACTTTCTGGGTTATGCAAATGGTCCCAGGTGGTCCTTGGACTAGAGAAAAGGCTCTTTCTGAAGCCACGATTGAAATTCTTAATAGAAAATATGGTCTTGATCAGCCTTTGTTTATTCAATATATCAGGTACCTTGGAAGAGCTCTAATCTTTGATTTTGGCAATTCTTTTAAATTTAAAGGTAGAGAGGTTGTTGATGTAATTAGAGATGGCTTCTGGTTATCTTTCAGATTGGGCTTTATTGCTTCTTTGCTTGCCCTTGGAGTTGGCTTGTTCCTCGGAACGTATGCGGCAACGCATCAAAACAAATTCTTCGATAGAGCGATTATGGTGCTGACTACCGCTAGTGTGGCGGTGCCAAGCTTCGTTGCATCGTTAATTATCTTATTCGTTTTTGCTGTTAATTTGAGATGGTTCCCTGCTACTCCAGTTAATGCGGACCCAATAACGCCATATATCCTGCCGATTATTGCAGAGAGCCTATATCCAACCGCATATATTACTAGATTAACTAGATCATCCACACTTGATGTTCTTGGACAAGATTATATGCGCACAGCTAAATCCAAAGGCGCAAGGCCAAGTAAAGTGCTCTTAAAACATGGTTTAAGGAACGCTGTTACTCCAGTAATCACATATTTTGGTCCGATGTTTGCCACGATTATCACTGGTTCGCTTGTTATTGAAAAGATTTTCCAAATACCAGGTATCGGGCAACATTTCTATTCAGCTATCACAGTTCGTGACTATCCAATGATTATGGGCACAACTTGTTTGCTAGCACTTTTACTCATCGTTTTTACTTTATTAAGTGATATCGCGTATAAACTTGTAAATCCACGTGTGGATTTCGATTAGAAAGGAGGAAGACTATGAAACACAATCCGTTGAGTTTCCAAATTAATACAGAAAAATTCTCCTTTGCTTCTGAAAGCGAAAAAAGAGGGACAAATTTAATGCGCCCAAATTCCACATTCTTTGTGGATGGTTTGAAAAGATTTGCAAAGAACCCAGTGGCAATGATTTCTTTTGTCTTCATTTTTCTAGTTGTTCTTGCGGTCTTCATTGTTCCTTTATTTTATCCTTATAAATTTAATGAAATTCTTTGTTTCCGTTATGGTGACGTTCTTGATAGCAAATTCACGTATTTACGACCATTCGAATATGCACCAAAAGAAATAGAGGCAATGGAAAATGGTGTATTTGTCCCTCCTCATATACTCGGAACAGATAAGGAAGGTCACGATTACTTCATTTGCTTAATTATTGGTGCAAGAACAAGTTTAATTGTCGGTTTCTTCGCCGCTATTATTGTTCTTGTTATTGGTGGTGTTATTGGTGCCTTGTCTGGCTATATCGGTGGTAAATTTGACCTTATCGTCATGAGAATCGTTGATGTGATTTATTCATTACCTGATATTTTGATTATCATTCTCTTCTCTGCATCATTAAAAGCGGTGTTTGATGGCAATCAAGGAGGTTTCTTATCACAATTAGGCTCTGGATTTGTTGCTATATTTATTGTTTTTGCTCTTCTTTATTGGGTTGGTATGGCAAGACTTGTCAGAGGCCAAGTTTTAACTTTAAGAAAGCAAGAATACGTTATGGCCGCTCGTGCAAATGGTGCTTCTACTGCTAGAATTGTTTTCAAACATTTAATTCCTAATTCCATGAGTGTCATTATCATTTCTGCGGCTTTGCAAATTCCAAGTGCAATCTTTACCGAATCCTTCCTTTCCTATTTAGGATTAGGTGTTCAATATCCAACCCCTTCTTTAGGTAGTTTGGCAAGTGCGGCGCAATCATTCATTACAGTGCCTAACTCCCCTAAGTTGTACATGTTTTTAATCCCAGCGATTACTATTTGTTTAATCGTTTTATCTTTAAATCTTCTTGGCGATGGCTTAAGAGATGCCTTCGATCCAAAAACACAAAAATAGGTGATTGTTATGGCTAGACAATATAAGTTATTAGAAGTTGAAAACCTAAATACATCATTCAAGATTGACGCTGGTAAAGTCTTATCCGTCAATGGTGTTTCTTTCACCTTGGAAAAAGGCAAAGTCCTAGGCATCGTTGGTGAATCTGGTTCTGGTAAATCCGTTACTGCCTATTCTGTCATGGGCATCTTAGATAAGAACGGTAAAGTCGATAGTGGCAAAATCATCTATAACGGTACTGATTTACTTAGAATTTCTGAAAGACAAATGAGAGATATTCGTGGTAATCGTATCTCCATTATCTTCCAAGATGCAATGACATCATTAAACCCAACTTGGACAATCGGTAATCAATTAAGAGAAGCGATTCTTACACACGCTAGAAACCCAGTTGAAGCAGCAGTTTATGACATAAAGAACGCTATTGAAAGTGATGAACAAAGACTTGTCTCTATGAGAAAAGGTATTGCCCATCACCCAGATAGTCAAAAGCTTAAAGATGACTATGCTACTATTTCTCAAAAGTTAATTGATGATAAAGCAGCATATGAAGTCGAATATAAGAAAGCTGTTGAACGCTACAAAGTAATGAAAGAGGAAGCGCGCGAAAAAAATAAAGCAGCGCAACCAGAATTCAAAGCCATCTTTGCGGGCTTCAAGAATAATCAATATGAAACTAACATTCCTCATTTTGATGAAGAAGTGGTGGTCGAAGCTAGAAGAATAAAAGCCGATATCGATAAGGCTGATGCTGATCTCCAAATCAAACAAGATAAATATAATCAAGCTTTAGCGAACCTTAATGATTATCAAAAATCAAAAGAAGCCACTAAGAAAGAAGCTGAAAAGGCTGCCAAAGAAGCGGCTAAAAAGGCTCCAAATAATAAAAAGGCTAAAAAAGAACCTAAAAAGAAAGAGCCAAAACAAGTTGATGAAAAACTTCTAGCCCTTCAAAGCGAAGTCTCTGAAGCAAAAGATGAACTCAATAGAGCTATTAGAGCCACTAAGAGAAGTAGAAGACTCTTTAGAAGACATGCTAGAAGAGCCAAGAGATGGTACTACTGGGAATGTATTTCCGAATATAAGGAAACAAGATATTCCGCTAACAAGAAAGCATTGAAAATGCTTGAAGAAGTTGGTATCACAGAGCCAAAGAAGAGAATGAAACAACACCCATTTGAAATGAGTGGTGGCATGCTCCAAAGATGTATGATCGCAATGGCTTTAGTGGAAAGACCTGACATCTTAATCGCTGATGAACCAACCACCGCGTTAGATGTTACCATCCAAGCCCAAATTCTTGATTTGTTAAAGAAATTACAAAAAGAATACGGCATGGCTATCATTATCATCACTCACGACTTAGGCGTTGTGGCCCAAATCTGTGATGAAGTTGACATCATGTATGCCGGTAGAATCGTGGAAAGAGGAACTGTAGATGACATCTTCTATAATCCTCAACACGAATATACAAAAGGCTTATTAAACAGTATGCCTAAGCTTGATAGCAAAGGTAAACGACTTGAACCAATTCAAGGTAACCCAGTTGATCTCTTCTGCTTACCAAAAGGCTGTGCCTTCTCAAGTAGATGTAAAGAATGTATGGAAATCTGTATCGAAAGATATCCAGAAGAAGTGCAATTCGATGAGAACGGTCACGCCGCTAGTTGCTGGAAGATGATCAAGAAACTCTATGAAGAAGGAAAAATTGACATCGTTAACGGTGTACCTGAAGGTAAACCACTAGTGTATAACGGTGCAATTATCGCCGATAAGAAAAAAGAAAGGAGCAAAAATGAACAAGGAAAATAAAGAACAATTTGATAAAGATATCAATCGCGATCCAAATCAAGATTTGTCTTTATTAGATCAAGAAGTCAAAAGAGTCAAACGTGACATCAAAGAAGACGACTACATCTTGGAAGTTAAAAACCTTAAGATGTACTTCCCAATCGCGACTTCTATCTTTAAAACTGTTCCTTTAAAAGCGGTCGATGATGTCTCTTTCAAGATTAGAAGAGGCGAGACATTAGGCCTTGTCGGTGAATCAGGATGTGGCAAAACTACCCTAGGTAGAACAATCCTTCAACTCTATAAACCAACAAGTGGTGAAGTTATCTTTAACGGTAAACAAGTTAAAGGCAAAGCCGCACTCAAAGAGTTTAGAAAGAAAGCCACAATTGTCTTCCAAGATCCATATTCATCATTGGATCCACGTATGACAGTTTCTGATATTATTTCTGAACCATTAGAGATTCATAAAATTTATAAAACCAAAGCGGAAAGAGAAAAACGTGTCGCAGAACTTATGGAAGCTGTTGGTTTAAGTAAAGAACACGCTTCACGTTATGTACATGCCTTCTCTGGTGGCCAACGTCAAAGAATTGGTATTGCTAGAGCGTTAGCGTCATCTCCAGAATTCATTATGTGTGATGAACCTGTATCCGCTCTTGACGTTTCCATCCAAGCGCAAATCTTAAATACATTCCAAGATTTACAAAAACAATTAGGGTTAACATACCTCTTTGTCGCTCACAACTTATTAGTGGTGAAGCACATCTCAGACCGTATCGCAGTCATGTATCTCGGTCACATAGTAGAACTCGCCAATTCAGAAGAATTGTACGATAACCCCCTCCATCCATATACGATATCACTTCTCTCATCTATACCAGAACCTGACCCAAAAAGGGCTAGGGCTAATAAGAGACAGATCTTAGAAGGCGATATTCCATCTCCACTTAAAGCTCCAAGTGGTTGCCCATTCAGAACAAGATGTCCAAAAGCAACGCCTGAATGCGCTAACAAACTTCCAGAATTAAGAGAGATTAGCAAGGAACACTTTGTTGCTTGCCGACTATTTGAAAAATAGTCAAAACCATATATAACGCCGTGTAGGCCTTATAGATTCTAAAAGGTAGGCGAAGGAACCTTTTGGAAAATAATCTAAATTTAAAAGGAGGAAATGCTATGAAATTTAGAAAATCAATGCTTTTATTTGTTACAGGCGCAGCTGCATTAGCGTTGGCAGCTTGTGGTCAACAAAATAAAGGCCCATCTTCACTTACAGTCTGTATTGCTAGCGAGCCAGATTCCATCGACCCAGCATTAAACTCTGCTGTTGACGGCGCGACAATGCTCGTTCACCTCGATAGTGGTCTCTATCGCTACCAACAAGACAAAAGCGGAAAGCTCGTATTAGAATACGACTTAGCGGAAAGCATCTCAAAAGCAAGTGCTAAAGTTGTCGACCACGAAGCAGATGGTGACAATTGGAAAGCCGTTGAGTACGAAAATGGTACAAGATATACCGTTAAACTCCGTAAAGATCTTAAATGGTCTGACGGTTCACCTTTAAACGCTGATGATTTCATCTATTCTTGGAATAGAGCAAGTGGTTCAACATTAGGCGGTGACTACTGCTATATGTTTGAAGCCATCTGTGATGGCGTTGCTCATGAAACTGATGACGCAGCTTATCCATCTCTTGCTATTAAAAAAGTCGATGATCTCACATTTACATTCGATGTGATGGTTGATGTTCCTTACATGGATCAATTGTTGGCCTTCCCAACATACTTCCCTGTCCAAAAAGCTACAGTTGAAGCTAATGACAAGGAAGCTGATGGCAAATGGGCAACAGAACCAGGAACTTATGTCTCTTGTGGCGCATATAAGATGGCAAACTGGGTTCACGATTCTTATATTACATTGGAAAAGAATCCTAATTATTGGGATGCTAAAAACATCAAATTAGACAAGATTACCTTCGCTCTTTCTGATGATGCCGCTGCTATGTTAGCCGCCTACCAAACAGACCAATATCAATTCATTGATGAAGTTCCAGTCGATCAAATCGATGAATTAAAGAAGGACTATGCTGATGAATTTGAAATCGCTGGTCAAATGGGTACATACTACATCTCATTTAACGTCAACTCTACAATCTTCAATGATAAGGCCAATAGTGAAGCTGCTAGAGCAAAAGTTAGAAGAGCTTTAGGCTTATTCCTTGACAGAAAATACATCTGCGAAGAAGTTGATAAAGCCGGTAAGATTCCTGCTAACGCCTTTGTCTCTGCTGGTGTTACCGATGCTGATGGTAAAACAGACTTCACAGCCAAAAATGGTCCTAACGGCGATGGTGCTGGCTATTTCAAAAAAGGCGAAAATGCTGATGAATTAGCAGCAAACGTTGCAGAAGCCATTAACTTATTGAAAGAAGTTGGTTATACATATGATGAAAATAATAAGAAGTTTACTGACTTCCCAGCTTTCAAATATATCTATAACAACAGTGCTTCCCACGAGGCTATTGCGAAGAATATCAGAGATACTTTAGATAAATATGGTATCACAGTTAACCTTGAAAACTCTGAATGGGCTTCCTTCTTACAAACAAGAAAACAAGGTAACTACGACGTTGCTCGTAATGGTTGGGTTGCAGACTATAACGATCCATCTTCATTCTTAACTTTGTGGACATCTATTTCTGGTAATAATGACAGCCAATTTGGTAAAGGCGATCATAAAAATGCCGCTATCTACGAAGCTGACTTAAACAACAACGGCACAATCGAAGACAATGAAAAGAACCTCACATGGGCTCAATCATTCGATGTTTTAATGGATAAGGCCGGAAAAGAAGCTGATGTAGCTAAGAGATTCCAAATTCTCCATAAAGCTGAAACATTATTAATGTCCACTGGCGCTATCTGCCCAATCGCTTATTACACTGACCTCTATATGATGAAATCTAATGTTAAGGGTTTCTTCTCCTCACCATTAGGATACAAATTCTTCATGTACTGCGAAGTTAAATAATCTTTGATAATAGTGTTTAACAAAAGGCCTCTTGCTTAATGCAAGGGGCTTTCTTTTATATATGGATATGTTTTAATATCTTCAGTCGGTGATTGACCTCCGGAAACGGTGGAATTGTAGCCGACTTTTTCTTTACATCAGTAATCCGCTATGTTTTAATGCATATAGATGATGTGTTGTCCTTGTGGACTTGCAAACTGATTCATCAGATTGACATCATCTTTTTTGTGACTTCTAAGATATTTTTTTATTTATTTTACTTAATTCGTTTTATCTTACGTTTATCGTTTGAATGAAATTTCCATTTTGGTTTTTCCGAAAAAGTTATGCAAATATACAAAAAAAGATACAATAATAAGTGCTATGGAAAAAATTAGAATTAATATGCTATCACAAGCCACATCTGTTGATGGCCAAGGTGTTGGTAGTGCGTATATCGAACAAGTTGCTTTAGTAAAAGAAAATGATGATATCTTTGAAGTGGAAGTTAACTCAAAGAAATCTAACTTTGATATCTATCATATGCATACATTTAATCCTCAATATGTCATGAGATTAAATAGACGTCATATCAACGTTACTTACGTGCACTGCTTACCTGAAACATTTGATGGCTCATTAAAAATGCCTAAACCAATCTTCTGGGCATTTAAGAAATACGTTAAACACGCTTATAAGAAAGCGGATGAAGCAGTAGTGGTTAATCCTATCTTTATCGAACCATTAGTGAAACTTGGTTTAAAAAGAGAAAACATTACTTATATTCCTAACTTCGTTGATCATGAAAAGTTCCATGAATTACCAATCGAAGAAAGAAATGCTTTAAGAGATAAATATAACATCCCTCATGATAAGTTCGTGGTTATGGGATGTGGACAAGTCCAAACTAGAAAAGGCGTTAAGGATTATGTGGAATGCGCGAAACGTAATCCAGATAAGATCTTTGTTTGGGCGGGTGGTTTCTCCTTTGGGGCAATTACTGATGGTTACAAAGAACTTAAAGCCATCATGGATAATCCTCCAGAAAACGTGAAGTTCATTGGTATTATTCCTAGAACTGAAATGAATGGCATCTTCAATATGTGTGACTTATTATTTATGCCATCATTCGATGAATTATTCCCAATGTCCATCTTAGAGGCTGTTAATTCTAGAAAACCTGTCTTATTAAGAAACTTAGAATTATATGAAGATATCTTATTCGTTGATAAAGATACATATGCGAAAGCCCCTGATGTCGATGGCTTCTGCGAAGAGATTAATAAGCTAGCCACTGATAAGAAATACTACGAACACTACCAAGAAGGTAGTAAATATATCTCAGACTTCTATAGCAAAGAACACGTTAAGAATCTTTGGAGAGAATACTATCAAAGAATCTATAACAAGTGGGCGCCACTTAAGAAATTAAAAACAAGAAAGAAAAAGAAATAAAGTTAGGGACAAAAAACCTAACTTTTTTTCGATGATATCAATAGTAAATGTAACATTTTGTTAAAGTTAATAGTCACACGTGCTACACTCTACTAGAGGAAAATATGAACACTAAATTATTTAAATATGGATATCACGATACAACGATATCTAAGACCATAATAGAAAATAACAAAGTAAAATTTATTTTTAATAAAGGTATTTATAATCTCGACGATAGTGGTAACGAAACATCATTAACTGGGCCATGCACTTTAACTATTCTTTTTGATGGTGATGTCGAGAATGCTTTTGATGTTATCACCGTTACAATCGTTAAAAAGAAAAACAGTACCTTTATGGCGGACGTTGAAAAACTCTATCAAAAGAACACTTTCGATAATTTAGAAGTCTCAGATGTCTATTTCAGTAAATTTAATAACACCATCTTGCTTGACGTCGGCAAAGATGATTACAAATTATTACTCTATATTTCTAACTGCATAGATGTGTTGTTTGATTAGAAGACTTATGCGTATCAAAATATTCAAAAACTTATATCAAACGCTTTCAGCCTTAGCAGCAATTGCTGTAATTGATTTAGCCCTCCTAGCGGGTTTTATTTTCAGTTTATTTAAAGAACAGCCTAACTATGGCTGGATTGTATTAGTTATTATAGGGGTTACATTACTTTTATATTTTATTATTGGTTTCTATTGGACTTTCCAGACAGTTGTGATTGATGAAAAAGGTATTAGAATAAAGTTCTTTAACAAAACGCTTAAAGAATTTGATATCAAAGATATTGAATGTTTTGCTATAGGAAGCATATATAGGAATCCAATAATTGCTATCCAAAGAAAAGATGGTGCGCGTTTAAATATCGATAAAAGAAAGAAAGCTTTAGAATGCTTGAAGTTTTTTAAAATCGAGCAGCGTGACTATGCTTCTATACTATTTAAATAAATGATGAAAATCATGTTATTATGATTTTATGAAGAGAAAGATTTACTTTAAGACATCAGCTTTTTCTTTAATCATACAAGCAATCATTGTCATATTTCTTTTGCTTGATATCTTTCTCGCGATATTTTTCACTTTTGGTGTCCTAACATTTAATTTCAAATTTGATTTTGAAAAACAAGTTGCCACTGTTTTTGCGGTTATCTTTTATGCCGGTATTATTCCACTTGCATATTTAGAATTAACATTCCTTTTAGGGAATACCGTTCTTGGTAAAAACAAGATATATACACATGGTGATTTTAAAATCGGACATAAGACACAATATCCTGTGGAAATGAAATACGAAGATATTAGAAGAGTTACCTATATATCGTTACGTCGAGATTCTCGTGGAGGATACAAGAGATCATTAAAACCACTCCCATATATTCTCATTGAAGGTAGAAATGGTAGACAGGTATTATTCTCATTACGTTTAATGTCTGTTAAAACCGTAGACCATCTATTAACAGCATTATCAAATCATAGTAGTGGTATAGCGATTAACGTTAATCAATTAGTCAAAGAATTTAGAAACTATAACAAAATATATAAATAAAAGTCGTGTATTGCTCAAATAATTCTATAATGTAATAGGCGTTGTTAATCACCTAGGCGTTCGAAAGAATATAAAATGAGTATCAAAAAGAAGATTTTGCGGTTTTTATATAATAAAACAATTCAACAAATCAAAAGCTATGCTGAAGGCACTATTCCAAACGACGAATTCTTTTTAACTATTCAAAAAAAGAAATCATTCAATAGGCTTTATATGAAAGTCCAAGATGACGGGCATATGATTTGGCCACTTATCAAAGAACCATTCAACAAAGCAAATAGAATTGAAGTCATTGGTTTAC
>JAEEGK010018502.1_pt1 | contig 15066 bp, 17 predicted proteins | sample 8958771 | NCBI WGS metagenome assembly JAEEGK01 (sample SAMN16246547, study PRJNA631951) | gut metagenome | biome: gut microbiome; feature: rumen; material: SC-attached | host: Bos | place: Iran: Karaj | collected 2018-10 | reverse complement strand
CCGGGGCGATGTGGGCCGGGTGAGCGCCGCCAGCGCCGCCCTGCGGGCGGAGGGCTGGCTGCTGGACGCTTCCGGCGGCACCGTCTCCGCCGCCCTGGTCTGCCCCCTGGAGGCGCAGGAGGCGGAAGCCCTCCTCCGGGCCGTGCTGGATACCTTCGATCTGGAATAAGCTGCTTTTTCGGGGCGTGTTGCAAAATGCAATTACTGCCCGTCATTCCGAGACCAGTCCGCAGACTGGTCGTGGGAATCCGTCCTCTATTCGAGGGGAAACGGATTGCCACAGCCCCTTCGGGGCTTCATTCCGCGCGAGGGGACCCGCCGCGCAGCGGTGGGCGCGCGCTACTTTGCAATGACGAGGGAGGGGCATTTTGCAACACGCCCTTTTTCTTTTGAATCAAGCACGGAAAATGACTGCATAATGCTTGATATTAACTGCGAAATCATGTATAGTGAGGACAAATAACACAGCAAGGAGGCTGCACCATGAAGACCATCAACGTGACCTTGCGCCTGGACAAGGAGCTGAAGGAGGAAGCCGACGCCCTCTTTGAGGACATGGGCCTGAACATCAATACCGCCTGCCGCATGTTCATCAAGCGGGCTGTGCAGGATCAGCGCATCCCCTTCGAGGTGCGCCGCCCGGACCGGAAGACCCTGCGGGCCATTTCCGACGCGGAGCGGGAAAAGGATCTGAGCGCCTGCTTCGACAGTGTGGACGAGCTGATGGAAGACCTGGAGAAATAAGATGGGGGAAATCCTGTCAGTCCAAGGTCTGACGAAGCGCTATGGGACGAAATCCGTCCTGGACGGCCTGAGCTTTGCCCTGGAGCAGGGCCGCGTCTACGGCCTGATCGGCCCGGAGGGGGCGGGGAAGACCACCCTGCTGCGGCTGCTGGCGGGGCTGTGCTTCCCCACGGCGGGCAGCCTTTCCATTTTCGGCAGCCGCACGGAAGCCCAGCTGCGCCGGGCAAGGAAGCGCGTCGGGTTTTTGATCGAAACGCCCGTCGCCGTTGAATACTTCTCTCTGCGGCAGAACCTGGAGCTGCAGGCTCCTCTGGCGGGCCGGAGAGACCGGGATGGAATGAAAGCGCTGCGGCGGACCCTGGGCCTCACGGAACGGGAAGTGGGGCACCGCCGGTTCCGGGACTGCGCGGTGTGGGAGCGGCAGCGCTACGGCCTGGCGGCGGCCCTTCTGGGGGACCCGGAGCTGCTGGTGCTGGACGAGCCCATGAGCGGTCTGGACCCGGAGGGCATCCGGGTCTTCCGGGAGCTGTTGGGGCAGTGGAACCGGGATCGGGGCGTGACCATGCTGATTGCCGCCTCCGATCCGGCGGAGCTGCTGGGCCTGGCGACGGACTACCTGTTTATGGAGGCCGGTCGGCTCCTCCTCCGTCTGACGGCGGTGGAGCTGGAGCAAAAGCTGGCAACAGCCCCGGAGGAGCTGGAGGAAATGCTGCTTCGCCTTCGGGAAGAAAGGAGCGCCTGACCATGGGACGGACCCGGTATACCCTCCGCAGAATCCTGGGGGACTGGAGGTTTTATCTCCTGCTGGCCCTGCTGCTGGCGGCCTTCTATTTTGGCCTGGTGAGCCGCCTCGGCACCCAATACCGCTACCGGCACTTCGCCGAGATCGCCCGTTTTGCCAATGTGCCCGCCCAGGCGGCCCGGCAGATGGGTGTGGAAGGTCAGTTCAACACCATGGAACAGGTGTGGGAGGCCTATGTGGACTCCCCGGATAAGGCGGAATACTACTATCTTACCCTTCTCTGCAGTGCTTCCGCTGCGGGAACGCTGGCAAGCATCCTCTTTTCCTTCTGGATCATCGGCCGGGGCATCCTGGGGAGGCACGCCTCCGAGCTGCTGCTCCGGGGCGCGGGCCGTCCGGCTGCGTTCTGCCAGCTGCTTTTCCCCTATCTGGGGGCGAGCCTGCTGCTCCGCTGGGGCTTCTTCGCCCTTTGCTTCGCGGTGCTGCCCATCCGGGTGCGGCAATTCCCGCCCGGCTACTTTCCGGAGACCGCCCTGATCTGGCTGCTGCTTTCGGCGGCGGATACGGCCTTCTTCGGCTTCATCGCCTTCGCCTTCCATCCCTACCTCGCCCTGGGGGCGGACATGGGGGCGGCGGTCCTTGTGCTGATCCTGCCCGGGTCCCTTCGGCGGCTTCTGCCCATGGCGGCGCTGAATGAAACCGGAATGTGGAAGATGGAGGCCCTCCCCGGTCCCCGGCAGGCGGCGGCCATCGTCGCCGGGGTCATTTTCCTGGCCTCCCTGCTCGGGGCCTGGCTGGCCTTCCGCAGGAAAGATTTGAACTGAAAACCGTCTCCCCATTCGGGGGAGCCGATCATGTCCACAGGAGGACAAACCAATGGCAAAACTCCGCTATTCCGCCCACTTCAAGCGTGATTTCCGGCAGGGCGTGAAGAGGGGCTGCGATCCGGAGAAGCTCCGAAGCCTGCTGGAGCTGCTGCAGCGGGAGGCCCCTTTGCCCCTGGACAGCAGGGACGGACAGATGAAGGGCACGAACGTCCGAGCCTGCCGGGTGGAGCCGGGCTGGCTCCTGGTTTACCGCATAAAGGAAGGAGTGGTGATCCTGATGCGCGTGCAGTATATCAAAAAGGAAAGGCCCACCGGCGCGCCGCCTATGAAGCTCTGGTTCAAGACCCTGCTGCGCAGCCCGGTCAAGACGGCCCTGACCGTCCTCCTGCTGGCGGCGGCGGCCTTCTTCCTGGGCTCCAACCTGGCGGGCTGGGCCATGCAGCAGAAGGCGGCCAGGCAGGTGGAGGAAAGCACCGTGGGGGTGCTGACGGCGGAGAAAAGCCTGCCGAAAGAGATGGCGAACCCAACGATGGGCGTCTTTCTCATCACCGACCCCACGAACCCCGGCATGAACCCGGGGAAAATCACCAACGAGAACTACCACCACGCGGCCTTCACCGCCGAGGACATGGCCGCTCTCGCCGCCCTGCCCTATATCGACGCCGCGGACAAACGCTATATGACCGCCGGGATCTCCGAAGACTACCGGCGCATGGACAACTATAAAAAGTACTATAACTACACCGACCGCTGCATCCTGGAGGGCACGGTGATCGCCAATGAGCTGGACGAATACTGGCAGAAGTTCAACGGCCTGGACGTGGCCGGTGACGGCAGCTATACCTCCTCCTTCTATGAGCCGGAGGGCTTCCGGGATATATGGCTGACGGATGTGAAGCTCCTTTCCGGCGACGAAGCCTGGCTGGACCTGATCCGGGAAAACTACGGCGGCAGGGTCAAGGTGGAGATCGACGCCATAAAGCCGGAGTATATCGGCGTCATGGGGGCGCACGCGCAGTACATGGGCGGCGGGCGGGAACCGGTCTTCTGCGCGGACTATGACGTGTCCCTGGAGGACGTAATGGGCATCACGCCGGGGAAGCGCTATGTCTTCGTCCTGCGGGAAAACCCCGTCTACACGAACACGGAGAGTCCCGAAGTCCTCCGTTACTGCCTGGGGGACGACAGCCGCAAGGGCTGGCAGCCCTATTGGACGGACATCACCGACCTGCCGGAAAACTATCTGGAAACGGAGGAGTTCGCCTCCCTCCGCAGCCTCATCGAGGTCACGGAGGCGGATCGGCGCACCTTCGACGTGGTGTATACGGACGACATGGCCTCCATCCGCCGGGTGATGTCCGGGCAGATCACAGCCACTCAGGGCCGCCTCCTCACGCCGGAGGACGAGGGAAAGAATGTCTGCGCGGTGAGCGAGGCCTTCCTTGCCGCCACCGGCCTCCGCCTGGGGGACAGCCTCACCCTCAAGCTGGGCAACGTCCTCATGGAGCAATATGCCCCTCTGGGAGCCGTGGCCGTCACCCGGGGCCGCTACGCTGCGGAGTGGACGGAGCAGAGCTTCACCATCGTGGGGGCCTGGCAGGACGTGGGGGACGGGGCCTGGCTGGACCGGGAGCTCTACTGGGCCTATTCGGACAACACGATCTTCGTGCCCTCCTCCTTCCTGCCGGAGAGCTGCGATACCGAAAACCACCTCTTCCGTCCGGCGGAGGTGAGCTTCCTGGTGGGGGAGGCAAAGAACATCCTCCCCTTCGAAGAAGAGGGCTTGCCCATGGTGGAGGAAATGAAGCTGAAATATGAATTTGAGGACCGGAACTGGACCAACCTGGCGGAGAAGATGCAGCAGACGAAGACCGCCAGCCTGATCCGGCTCCTGGCCTTCGGCGCGGCGGCGATACTGGCCGTGGCCCTGACGGTCTATCTTTTCCTCATTCGCCGGAAGCGGGAATACGCCGTCCTCCGAGCCCTGGGGAGCCCCCGGCAGGCGGCTGCCCGGGCCCTCTGGCTGCCTTTGATCGCCCTTGCGGTACTGCCGGTGCTGATCGGCATGCTTCTGGCCCGCCTCCTTTCGGACAGTGCAGGGCAGGGGAAGGAGCTCCTGTCCGCCTTCGGCCTGAGCGCCCTGCCCAGCCTGAGCCCCTTTGTATATCTGCTGGCGGCCCTGGTGGTGCTTGGCCTGATTGCCCTGGCCTGCGCGGTCTATCTCCGGGGCCTGGGGCGGAAGTCGCCCCTGGCGCTGATGCAGGAGAAGGAAGGATGAAGGGCGGCCTTGTGGGGCGCTATGTGCTGCGCCATGCCCGCCGCTCCTGGGCGAAAACGTTGCTGGCGTTGCTGCTGGCGGCCCTTCTGGCGGGCACCGTGGGTCAGCTGGGCTTTCTCCGGGCGCGCTATGCCGCCCTGGTGGACGCCGTGGAGGTGGACGTGCGCTTCTTTAACGGCCTTTCTTATTCCAAGGCGAAGATCCTGGAGAAATCGGGCTATGTCCGGGACCCGGTCTATCTCAAGTCCTACGAGGCGGCTTCCGGTTTTTATATCCCTCTTATCCTGGTCTTCACCAACCGGCTGGACAGCCTCTATTCCGAACCGGTGACCTGGCTGGAGGGCTGGGATGAGGAGAGCGCCATGGCCGCCAATGGGAAAACCTGCATCCTGCCCGCCCCCTTCATGGAGGAAATGGAGCTGGAGCTGGGCGACGAATTCCGCATCAATGAGCGGGATGTGATGTCCCATCTTCTGGCAGACGGGACGGCCGCGCCGGGGACCCCGGAGGAAGCCCTTGCCCTGCGGGACGCCAGGCGCCCCAAATACACGGTCATCGGGCGCATCGAGACTTTGGACAGTCAGTGGCTGGCCGTGGCCCCCGCCGCCTCCTTCCAGTATTACGCCAGCTACCTGGCCGCCGAGCTGTATTTCGACAGCGCGGCCTATAAGCTGTGCAGCTATTATGAGGCGGAGGAGTTCCGGGAATATGTCAGAGAGCTGCTGCTTTCCGCCAAAAACCCGCCGGATTTCCGCATGGACACTTCCGACGCGGACCGGCTCTACCGCAGCTATCGCCTGGTGGAGACCCTCTATCCCTTCTCCGTGGCGGCGGCCCTGATTTTGGGGACGGCGCTGCCGGTGCTGACCGTGGCACAGTCCCGGCGGGAGGCGGCGGTGCTGTGCGCCCTGGGCTGGCCCCGCCGGGCCCTGGTGGGCCGCTACGCCTCCGAACAGGGGACCCTCTGTCTCCTGGGCCTCCTGCTGGCGCTCCTGGCCCTGTTCGCGGTCAACGGCGGGGAATTCCTGGCGGTGCTCCGCCCGGCCCTCGGTTATATGCTGGTCCATCTGGTCCTATGCGTGGGGGCCAGCGCCGCCATCTCCGCGTCCATCCTGCAAAAGAGCCCCATGCGGCTGTTGCAGGCGAAGGAATAGAAAAGGGGCGTGTTGCAAAATGCCCCTCCCTCGTCATTGCGAAGCCCCGAAGGGGCTGTGGCAATCCGTTTCCCCTCGAATAAAGGACGGATTCCCACGCCGGCGTGCGCGCTGGCTCGGAATGACGGGCGGTCATTGCATTTTGCAACACGCCCATGGCGTCGCCGCCAGGCGCTTCGCGCCAGCTCCCTCGGAGAGGGAGCCAATCCGCTGCGGCGGGAATGACCTCTCCACCACCAGCCTCGCGTGAGACGGCTGGTGGTCCCCCTCCCCTGAAGGGGAGGCAAAAGAAATCAGGAGGTAATCTTATGTCCATCCTGTCCATCGAAAATCTCAGCTACACCTATCCCGGCGGGCAGAAGGCCGTACTGCGGGAGGTAAACGCCGAATTTGAGGCGGGAAAGATGTACGCCATCACCGGGCCCAGCGGCAGCGGCAAAAGTACCCTCCTCAGCCTTCTGGCGGGGATGGAGACCCCATCGGAGGGGGGCATCGTCTGCGAGGGGGAATCCCTGGCGGACATGGACCTGGACGCCTATCGGCGGGAGAAGATCGCCTTTGTGTTCCAGGCCTACCAGCTCCTGCCCCTGCTGACGGCGCGGGAAAACGTCTGCCTTCCCATGGAGATGCAGGGCGCCCCCACGGAAGAAGCCACCCAGCGGGCGGACGCACTGCTTCTCAGCGTGGGCCTGCCAGACACCCTCCACAAACGCTTCCCCGGTAATCTCTCCGGTGGGGAGCAGCAGCGGGTGGGCATCGCCCGGAGCCTTGCCAGCGGCGCGAAGGTGATCCTGGCGGACGAACCCACCGGGAACCTGGACGACGAGAACACGGCGGCCATCATGTCGCTGCTAAGGAAGCAGGTGACGGACAAGGGCTACTGCGTCATCATCGTCACCCACGACCCGGAGGTGGCCGCCGCCTGCGACGTGCAGTACCGCATGCACGGCGGGACGCTGGTTCCTGTTATGTTGGCATAAAACTGAAAATTCCCCATGTATGCATTTCGCCCCATGCCGAAAACGAAGGGCATGGGGCGGTTTTATGCATCGAAGCGCGAAAAAGCCTCCCTGTCCCGGGAGGCCGCGCCGGTGTCCGGGGCCCCCGATTTCCGGGAACGGCGCAATGTTTTGGTTTTTGACTCTCCCTTCTCTGCCCCTTATGCTGGTAAGGAAGATACCTGTATCGACGGAAAAGGAGGACTGGAATGAAAACCAAAGCATATCGAAGATTTGCTATGATCCTTTCCCTGGCCCTGCTGCTCCTTTTGGCTGCCGGGTGCGGGAAAACGCAGCCGCCACCGGCGACGCCTGTGCCCACCGCAGCGCCGACAGCTTCCCCGGAGCCCACCCAGACCCCGCCGCCTGCGGAGGAAGAGGAGATCGTGTATGTGCCCTCTTTTGAGGCCCTGCCTCCCTCCATGGACCCCGGCCTGGTTTTCCGCCCCGTGGAGAGGGAGGACGGCGTCTGGTTCATCCGCATTGCGGAGGCGGGAGGAGAGCTGCGTTACCTCTTCATGCACGGGGGGAAGGACGCCGAAAGTCCCGTCACGGTGCTGGAATTCGGTCAGAATTGCGCACCGGGGGCGGGGATGTGCTTCCTGGAGGAAGGCAAGGTATGGCTGGGCATGTGGCAGATGAAGGAATCGGAGGAGCCGGAGGAGCAGACCTGGGAGTTTGTCTTGCGGGAGGTTTCCTTGGACAGCGGCGAGACCCTGCGGGAGATCCCCTTCCCGGAGGAAAACGGTTCGCTGTTCGGCTTCTTCGACCTGCCGGAGGGCAGCCTGGGCGTCTGTTCGACGGACGGCGGAAAAATGCGCCTGTTCCGACTGGAAGCGGACGGGACCTTCACCGAGCTGCCGTTTCCCCAGGACGAGGAGAAGCCCTCCCAGGTCACGTTCCTGGGCTCGGCGGGCAGCGGCCTTGCGGAGGGCTGGTGCATGGCCTATGACCGGGAAGGGCTGTTCGCCTTTGTGCCCGAAACCGGGGAGCGGCGGGAACTGACGCGCTGGGAGGAGTGGGGCATTCACTACGGCACCCTCACCCCCCTGGGCCTGCGGGACGGGGCTGTGCGCCTGCTGGACTACGACTACGGAGAGTACGTCACCCTGACGCCCACGCCCCGGAAGGAGGTCCCGGTGCGGCAGGAGCTGACCATGGCCTGCCTGACGGTAGATACCGAGACGGCAAAGGCGGTGCGGGATTTCAACCGCCGCAGCGGGGAGTGGTATATCACCATCCGGGATTATTCCGGCGGTCAGTATTTCACCCGTGACGTGCGGGATCGGGCCATCACCGCCATGAATCTGGATATCGTCAATGGCAATATGCCGGACCTCCTCGCCATCCGGGAGGGGCTGCCCTTCAAAAGCTGGGCGGAAAAGGGCTTCCTGCGGGACCTGGGCCCCTGGCTGGCGGAGGAGGGCATCGAGCTGCTGCCCCAGCTCCGGCGGGCGGGCACCGTGGACGATAAGCTCCTCATGGTTTGCGCCAGCTTTACCGTCCGGACGGCGGTGGGGAACCGGGACGTGATCGGCGATCCCGGCGGCTGGACCGTGGCAGAGGCCTCCGCTCTGGCAGCTGCAAGCCCGGACTGCGCGGGGGTGTTCCCCGGCTACATGACCCGTGACAAGTATCTGGAGCTGCTGGATTTCTATTTGGAGGGCTATCTGGATTGGGATGCGGGCACAGCCTCCTTCGACAGTCCGGAATTTCGGGACGTGCTGGCCTTCGCCGCTTCCCTTCCCACGGGGGAGAGCGGGGAGATCCCCACGGAGGCGGAGGTCATGCAGGGTTTTGCTCTGGCCGACGCTGCTGCGGCGGAGATCATGCAGGGCCGGGCCCTCATCGACGCCGTCACCGTGACCTCCGTCCGGGACTGGCAGCTCTGGGACCTGACGTATATGGGGAAGCTCGTCTGCCCCGGCCTTCCCGCCGCCGACGGGGTGGGCAGCCTCCTGGAGCTGCGCTCCCCCATGGCCGTCAGCGCGGTTTCCGCCCACCCGGAGGGGGCGTATGCTTTCCTGAAAAGCCTGTTGGATGAGAAGACCCAGACTGCCTATACCGATCGCTTCCCCTCCTTGAAGGCCGCCTTTGAGAACCACCTGGCGGAGGCCATGCGGGAACCCACGGCGGAGGAGGGTTATCGGAACATCATCATCTTTTCTGTCACTGTCCGGATGGAGGAGAGCATCGTCCGCTTCTGGAACGGCCCGGAGGGAGAACGGATCCCCCGGAACGTCGTACAATGGTACGACGCCAATTCCGCCCTGGTGCGGGAAGAAAAGCTGTACGCCATGAGCGAAGAGCAGCGGGACGCCCTGCTGAATCTTTTGGACTCTGCCCTGCGCTCCACCGTCTGCGACCAGGTCATCGCTGGCATCGTCCATGAGGAGTCGGCGGCCTACTTCGCCGGGCAGCGCAGCGCAGAGGAAGTATCCCAACGCATCCAGCGCCGGGCGGAACTCTATCTGTCCGAGCAGGGCTGACGGTACGCAAATATAGAATCTGACAAAATTCCCCATGTATGCATTTCGCCCCGTGCCGAAAACTAAGGTCACGGGGTGATATTATGCATCGAAACGCGAGAAAAATGCGCATCCGCCTGATTTCCTACGCGCTGGCGGCCATGCTGGTGCTGGGGGGCTTCCTCTGGCGCAGCGAGCGGGAAAAGGCGGTCTGCCGCCGCTATATCGAGGCGGGGTGGGAGCGGGCCTTCGCCTCCCTGAGCTCAGACATGACACAGATCGACACGGCCCTGAAGAAGCTGCGCCTCAGCTCCTCCCCGGCCCTCGTGGGCCAGGCGGCCTCGGAGGTGTGGAGCCGGGCGGAGGACGCCCAGCAGAGCCTGAGCCAGCTGCCCTTTTCCGGCTGGCTGCTGGAGGACACCGCCGCCTATCTGGGCAGGCTGGGGGACTATGCCCTGGCCCTTAGCCGCCGGGCCTGGCACGGGGCCCTCAGCGGCGAGGAGCGGGAAAATCTGGGGAAGCTGGCTTCCATGGCCTCCGTGCTCAACGCCCGGCTGCTGGAGCTCCAGGCGGAGCTGGATGCGGGCGGGCTGCGCCTGGGACGGCTGGAGGCGGCGGAGCGGGCCCTGCCGGAAGGGGAAGGGCTGCTGGGGGACCGGATGCTGGAGACGGAGGACGAATTCCCGGAGCTGCCCACCCTGATCTACGACGGGCCCTATTCCGAGAGCGCCGCCACGCCGCCCGCCCGGATGCTGGAGGGCCTGGAACCGGTGTCGGAGGAGGGGGCGGTGCGCGCTGCGGCGGCCTTCACCGGCCTCGCGCCGGAAGCCTTCACGGTCCTGGGCCGTAGCGAGGGGACGCTCCCCTGCTGGCTCCTCTCCGCCGGGGACGTGACCCTGCGGGTCACCCGGCAGGGCGGCCTGGTGGCGGACATGGTGGACGCCGCCGGGGGCTGGGAGGGGCGGCTGAGCCCGGAGGAAGCCCTGGAAAAGGCCCGGCAGTTCCTGGCGGAACGGGGCTATGAGAGCGTGAAGGAAAGCTACTGGACCAGGGAGGAGGGAAGCATCCTCCTCAGCTTCCACGGCGTCCAGGATGGGGTGATCTGCTACCCGGACCTCCTGAAGCTGCGGCTGGATCTCTCCTCCGGCCGGGTGATCGGCTTTGAGGCGGTGGGCTGGCTCATGAACCACCGGCAGCGGGAGATCCCGCCCGTTTTAAGTGGGGAGGAGTGCCGCGCCGCCGTGTCCGGCAGCCTGCGCATCCTCTCCGAGGGCCTGGCCATCATCCCCACGGAGGGGAAGGAGGAGAGGCTCTGCCGGGAGTTCAAGTGCGAGGACGGCGAGGGAAAGCACGTCATCGTCTATGCCGACGCCGCCACCGGGGAGGAAGTGAAGCTCCTCCTGCTCCTGGAGGACGAAAACGGAACGCTGGTGCTATGAAATTATCGTAATACGATAAATAATGATTGACAAACGGAAAAGCGGGTGCTATGCTGGGGCCATCTGAGAACAAAGGAACGGTGCGCGATGGAACAGAAAGCGCTTTCCAAATGGCTGAAACTGGTGCTGCTGGGGGTGGGGCTCTGCGGCCTGGCGGTGTATCTGGGGATCATCCCCGCCTATGGGCTTTCCCTGCGGAGCCTGTACCCCGAGTTTTCCAACCGGTTCTGGCCCTGGCTCATTTTCATCTGGGTCTCCGGCCTTCCCTGCTATGCCGCCCTGGCGCTGGGGTGGCGGATCGCCGGGAATATCGGGCGGGACCGGTCCTTTTCCATGGACAACGCCCGCTGCCTGCGGACCGTTTCCCTGCTGGCGGCCCTGGACGCGGCCTATTTCTTCCTGGGGAACCTGGTGCTGCTTTTCCTCAATATGAGCCACCCCGGCGTGGTGCTGATGAGCCTTCTGGTGGTCTTTGCCGGGGCTGCGGTTGCGGTGGCGGCTGCGGCCCTCTCCCATCTGGTGCGCAAGGCGGCTCTTCTCCAGGAAGAGAACGACCTGACGATCTAAAGGGGGCGGGCATATGGAAGGCGAGATCGTTTTCAACATCGACGTGATGCTGGCCCGGCGGAAGATGAGCCTCACGGAGCTTTCGGAGCGGGTGGGGATCACCATGGCCAATATGTCCATCCTCAAGACCGGCAAGGCCAAGGCCCTCAAGGTCTCCACCCTGGCGAAGCTCTGCGCCGCCCTCAACTGCCAGCCGGGGGACCTGCTGGAATACCGCCCGGCGGCGGAGTCGGAGGAAGAAGCGTCGTGAAGCCCCAGCGGGGCGTTGCGCGGGGGAGTCCCTCATCCGTCAGATGCCACCTTCCCTCAGGGGCAATGTCGTGAACGTAAGCGCCAAGCGTCCCCTTACCGTCATTGCTATGAAATGCCTCCCTCAGAGAGGGAGCCAAGGGCATTATTCTTCGCTATGTCCCAAACTCTCGTCCTTCGTCCCCACCGCAGCGGAAAACCCCTGTCCCCCGTCTCTCGTCCAAAAGTGGGGAATCCAATGGGGGCGGAGCCCCCTTGGTCGTCGGGGAAGGAGTCCAGAGGGAACCGCCTCGAAATAGGTTCCCTTTGGCGTGTCTTTGCCTACTTTCTCCACGTCGAGAAAGTAGGCCGCCGGAGGCGACGGGACAATGCCGAATTCTCGTGTAGACAAACGGCGAATCCGCAGAACGCTTGGAGGATTGTCCGCTGCGGCGGGACGGGTGTTCCCCTCATCAGGCGCTTCGCGCCAGGTTCGCCCCGGGGAAGGCAGTCCGCGCGGCGGGACGAGGGACAGTCATAACAACCCCCTATTCGGAGGTGATCCTATGCTGGCGGTGCTGTTCAGCCTGACGTTCCCGGCGGCGGCGTTTTTCATCGTGTATGTGCTGCTGCTGCTCGGGGGAACGGAGGATGAAGACGCAGCGGCGGGCGGCTGGCGGGCGCTCAGCGGAGGAAAGCGCTTCTGCTATCTGGCGTCGGCGCTCCTGCCCCTTCTGAGCTTTGGCCTGCTGGCTGCGTTTCTCGACGGTGGGGGGAGCATCTGGATGTTTTCCGGCCGGCGTCTCCTGCTGCCCGCCCTCAGTTTTTTGCTGGGCATTGTGAATCTGGGGCTGGCTTTTGCCGGGCGGCTGCCGCGAAAGCACGGCCGCCTCTGGCATATCCTCCTGACGGCGTCCTTGCTTCCCTCTCTGGCCCTGGCGACCGAGGCGGGGTGGCTGTTGGCCTTTGCCGATTCCCGATGGTGAGACGGGATCGTCAAGAGAGCGGTTCTCCGGACAAACACGAATTGGAATGAGATTTGAAATGAAGCATTGGCGGGCTTTGAGCAGGGGAACGCGGGCCTATTACCTGGTGACGATGCTGCTGCCCCTGGCAGAAATGTCCCCGGTTCTGATCTCCCTGGTGTCCGGAATGATCCGGGGCCGGATGATCCCACTGGACGGCCTGGGGCCGTGGCTGTGGCTGCCTGCGCCGGGCATCCTCCTGGGGGCGGCGAGCCTCCTGCGGGTCTGGACGGGCCATCCGCCGAAGGACCCGGATATCTGGGACTTCCTGCTGCTTTTTACTTATATCCCCGACCTGTTCCTTTTGGCGCTGGACGGGTTGCTTTTGCTGCATTTCCTGTGGATTGCTGTCTTTGGGCAATGACAGGCGCGGCGGGCAGGGCGATCCCTATCCCCCGCACCGTTTTGAACCGTTCCGAAGCAGAAGAGAGGAGCGGAAATTGGAACTTATATAAGGAGGCGCGGGATGGGAATGTTAGGACTGGTTTTTGTGATAGGGGCGCTGCTGATCTGGCCGGTGCAGCTATTTTGCGCTGCTGTGATCGCTTCGCCGGTACCGCTCATCATCCGGCTGGTGACGAAAAAGAAAAGGGCGGCGATGCTCGTCTTTGCCCTTTGCTTTACGCTGGAGCTGGCGGCGATCGGGGTTGTCGCCCACAAGCCCTTCTTCCGCTGCCCGGAGGAATACAGGTCCTATGTCTCTGCGGAGGAGGAGGCGCGGATCGTCGGCTTCTACAACGGCTTCTGGTCGCCCCGCGTCCCGGTCTTCCCCGTCTGCATCACGGTGACGAAGGCGGACGAGACCTTCGTATACATCCGGACGAAGTACCTTTTTTTCGGCACTGCGGAAATGCGCATCGGGCGGCTGGGAAGCCCGGACCCGACGCCCAGTTTGCTCACCGGCCTGCGCTGGCGGTGACGCGGCAGGAGGCTCGGAGGATGAAAGACAAGGCCGGTTTGCTGCCCTTCGCAGCGGGAGGTCTCGCCCTTAGCTGCTTCCTTCTGGTCGCGGGCGCCATGGCGACGGCAGTGCAGCCCCTCTGGAGCAGGACCCTCGTTCTCCTGCTGCCGGCCCTCGTTTTCTTCGCCGTCGGCGCCGCCGCCCGGAAAGGAAGCCTGAGCCCCCGCGCCGCCGCCGTGCTGACCGCGGTTTTGGCGGCAGTATTCTTTTTCCTCTCCCTCTGCTATGTGTTCCTCCTTTCGATCTGGACGGCGACGACGGTCACGACGGAGGTAAAATACTATACGCGGGCGTTTGCGCAGATCGACAGCAACGAAGCGGTCAGCGCGCACTTTCCAGCTTCCGTTCCGGAGGATGCCCGGGACGTCGAATTTACCTATATGCCCCGGTTTCTGCAGGGGGGAGAGGTGTTCCGGCTGTCCTATACCGCCCCGGAGGACGAGATCCTCCGGCGGAGCGCGCTTCTCCTGGATGCCGCAGAGTGGAGCGGCCCCGATGCGGAATGGTTCCGGATGCACCGGCAGGTTCCCGGCGGTTCGGATTCCCTTCGGTTTCAGCTGTTTGGGAGTGGTTTCGGCAACCACGGAGAAGAGTGCTGCGTCCTGATCGATTGGGCCGCCGGCAGGATCGAGTTTTATTATTCCGATTGGTAAAGGCTGCCCTGCAATGGGTATGCCTCGTGGAAGTGCATAAAAAACGCTATGGCTCGGACCGCCGTTTGGATTGCCCGCGCCATAGCGTTATTGCGTATTCTTTCGATGAAATATTCCTTGACATATCTCGTAATTATATTATAATTACGATGCTGGTTATATGAGGTTTGAATGGGATCATAATAAGAACGAAACGAATCAGAGAAAGCACGGGATTTCATTCGATGAAGCAAAGACGGTGTTTTATGACGAATATGCCGTCCTCTTCGACGACCCGGATCATTCCGAAGAGGAAGACCGGTTTCTGATACTCGGGCTTTCCCAGCGGGAAAACCTATGCATTGTAAGTCATTGCTACCGTGGGTCGGACGAAATCATCCGGATCATTTCTGCGAGAAAAGCGACGAAGTCCGAAACTGCGTTCTACACTTCCAATCGGAGGGAGGTTTAGCCTATGAGAGACGAATACGACATCCGTGAGCTTCATCCCAGAAGAAACCCATATGCCAAAAAGCTGAAACAGCAGATCACGATCAACCTCAATTCCGATACAGTTTCCTACTTCAAGACGTTGGCAGAACAGAGCGGTATTCCTTATCAAACGCTGATCAATCTGTATCTGACGGACTGTGCCGAGAATAAGCGGCAGTTATCCATCACGTGGGATTGAATCCTGCATCGCATAATAGCATGGCGCGGACAGCCCTCTTGTGACTGTCCGCGCCTTTGTTTCCGCGCAATTTCTTTATTCGATCTCTTCCGGCACGCCGCCGTCGTCCTCGTCCTCCTCCGGCGGGAGGGTAGGCATGGCGGGGGGCACGGACCCGCCCCGGCGGGCTTCCCATTCCTCCCGCGTCAGCAGCACGGCCCGGGGCTTGGAGCCCTCGAAGGGGCCCACGACCCCCTGCTCCTCCATCTGGTCCACGATCCGGGCAGCCCGGGAGTAGCCCAGCTTCAGCCGCCGCTGGAGCATGCTCACGCT
>JAEEGK010018500.1_pt1 | contig 15068 bp, 9 predicted proteins | sample 8958771 | NCBI WGS metagenome assembly JAEEGK01 (sample SAMN16246547, study PRJNA631951) | gut metagenome | biome: gut microbiome; feature: rumen; material: SC-attached | host: Bos | place: Iran: Karaj | collected 2018-10 | reverse complement strand
TTATTAATATTATTTCTTTTTATATTATATTTTTATTTATTTATATTATATTATTTATTATTATCTTTTTCTCTTTTTTAACTATTTTTTTTTGTTTATTTATTTTTTTATCATTTTAGATTATTTTTATTTCTTTTTCTTCGATTGTAAATATATCAAATTCTTTCTTTTTTATATATTTTTTAAATATTATATAAAATATTGTTGAATATATGATCAAGTATATTATATCTATTTTAATATTTCTTTTTCCATTTTTATTATTTATTTTTCCTTTTTCTTTTTTTAAATTCTGATTAATAATTTTTATATTTTTCTTTGTATTATTTTCTGTTATTGTATTATTATTTTTAATATTTGTCTCATTTTTGGGAGTTTCAAAATATTTTATTACATTATTTAACATTTCTATTCCTTTCTTAATGTTTACTTTAATATCATCTTGAGTTAATTCTTTTATTTCCTGTTTTTCTTTAAGATTAATAAATTCAATTAATTTATCTAATACTTTTTCTTTTTGCTCATATACAGTTTTATTTTTATCTAATAGAATTACTGTTTCATCTGTTCTAAAATTTTTTGAATAATATATTCCTGGTTGATTAAAATATTTATACAAACTTGACTTTTCATCATTAATATCTTTTAAAAGTATTAAATAATTATCTTTTACTGATTTAAATCCTAGTATTTTTTTAATATTTTCTAAAAATAATTTTTCTTGTTCATTATTTTGAAATGAAAAAATTAGTATTTTTTTGTTCATTTTCAAAATTTTTGGAAGTAAAGCATTTTTAAATGTAAAATAGTATGGAAATGTATTTTTTTCAATTAATTCAATGTAATTTTTTTCTAAATTTTGCATATACTTTTCTGAAAAATTTAGTGAAATATATTTGTTATTACAATATGGGAAATTTATATATCCTTTTTGATGATTATATAAATATATATAACTCTTTTTTTCATTTAAAACAAAATATTTTAACAATTGATGATTAACTACAATGTCATTTGTATAAAAAAAATAAAAACAATATTCTGACTCAATTAAATTACCTTGTCTAGAATTTAATTTATTAAAAATTTTTATATTATTTTCATTAATTATAAAACTTTCATTATAAAATATTCCTAATATAAAAGTGAAATATTGATTAATATTAGAATACATCAAAGTTTCATTTAATAAATAATTCAAATATGTATCATTGATTTGTTTACATTTATATGAATATTGATTTTGAATAAAGTCTCTCAATTCTTTTTCTTCATGATTATCTAAATATTGAATAAATTTCTGTTCTTGATATATAAATATTTCTGGATAACCTCTTATTTGAAATTCTGTTTTGTCAGAAAATTTATCATAGACATTAGAATTAATTCTTAAAAATTGAATGTTTTTTATATCACTCAATGAAATTGAAACATTATAATATTTTGGCACAAATCTTAAACAATGCGGACAAGAATTACTATAAATAAGTAATACTTTAATTTTTCCTTTTGTTGTATTTTTTATATTTAATAAGTAATCATTATAATTTTTTATATTTGTTATATATTTATTATTATCTTCAAATTTATCAAAAGGATCTTTATCATAATCATCATAATCATAATTATCTTCGTATTCATTTTCTTCATTTTCATAATTTTCTTGACATGAAATTATTACAATTAATAAAATATAAATATGTAAAAAAAAATTTCCTTTCATCAATAAATATATAATTATAAATTAAAAAGAATAAATCATAAAATAATTAAAATATAGAAAATGGATCCTTCTCAAAAACAACAAACTGAATCATTTCCAACTGAAAATCAAGAAGAAAATGAGAATCAAACAGATAAATATGCTGGTGTTGAGCCTATATATGTAATGACATTAGAACTAGAACAAGGTAAAGCAGAACAAATAAAAATATATTCAGATTCAGAACCTAGTGAATTAGCTTATGCTTTTTGTAAAGAACATGATTTAGATTATAATGCTCATGAATATTTAAGTGAAAAAATAGAAGTTTTGCTTAATCAATATAAAGATAATGCAGAAGATAATAGCCAAATTGAGGAAGTTGAAGATGAACATGGATTAACTGAAAGCAATAATAATTCAAATAATAATTTAAATGATGTTAATAAAAAAGGAAAATTTGTTTATAGTACAAATGATGTTGAAGAAGATATAGATAATAATAATTTAGTGCATAATAATAATGGAAATCTCAATATTAATAATGGTAATATTAATAATAATAATAATAATAATATTAAAGTTAATCAAGACGAAAACAGTTTAAGATATAGTGAAAATTCAAGTATGAGAAATCAAAACCCAAAAAGAGACAATAAAAATAATGTTATTGAAAATAATAAAAAAAATAATGAAGATGACGAAGTTGTAATTAGTGAAAATACTGAAAGTGGTGGAAAAATTAGAGAAAATGAAAATAAAGATAATTTAATTCATATTAATGATGAAAATAAAAATGAAAAGTACGAACAAGAATTACAGGAATCAATAGAAGATGATCCAAAAGAACAAAATAAAAATGTACAAGAAGAATTTATTGCCACTACTTCTAATAATTTAGTAAGTGAAAATTCAAATTATAATAATTCTTCACCTAATAATAATGAAAACATTCATGTAGAAATAAATAATTTCTTATCTAAAAATAAAAATGAAATTGATAAAAAACAAGGAGTAAATTTTAATATTGAGAATAACGTCTCTTCAAATAATAAAAACAAATTAAACTCTGCTTCAAATTCAAAACATAAATCTAAACCAATTAAAGTAAAGAAAAACGATAATATTAATGAAAATATTAAAACTAAAGAAAAAAAAACTATAAATAATAATTCTCAACCTAAATTAAATGAATTTGTTCCTTTATCAAATAAAAGACCAATACATGAAAACCAAAAGAGTAATAATGTAAATCAAAATATGACTAATAATAGTTCTTTTAGTGTTCAAATGAATATATTAAATAAATGTCCTTCAAATTATAGTAAAATATCAGGAGGTTCAATTTTTGATCGTTTATTTATGGACTCAGAAATGAGAAGATTAGTCCCTAAAAAACCATGCCATTTTGGATATAGAAATGAAAAAGAAAATAATTTAAATAATGAAAATAATAGTGTCAATAATAAATTATATAAAACTCAACCAACTTCAGAAAATAAAAGAAAAGAAAAAAAAATTATTCAAGATGAAAATGGAAATAATATAAATTATGGAGAATATATGTATAATAGAGATAAAAATTTTAGAAAGAATCATTTAGACCAAATGGAAGAAATAAAGAAACAAATAGAAGATGAAGAAGTTGAAAGATGTTCTTTTAAGCCAAAAGTAAATACTGAATATAATAATAAATTATCGGAAAATCAAACTTCAATGGCCCAATCATATAAAAGACAATTATCTAAAAGTAAATTAGAAAGATTAGAAAAAGAATATAATCAAAAATATCCTTTTAAACCATCTATTAATGATAATTATAAAACTGATTTATCATTTAAAGAAAGACAACAATTTTTTTCTAATTTATATAAACAAAGACATCAAGAATTATGTAATTTATTAAATAATAATAAAGAAGATGAAAACGGAAAACCAATGTTTAGACCCACATTAGTTTCAAAACAATTAAATACATTTAATAAAGGAAATAACAATAATTATAATTTAGATGTTTATACTAGAAATTATACTATAGCAAAACAAGAAGAAGATAAAAGAGATACATTATATAATAAATATTATAGAAATAAAAAAGAAAATGCTATTCCAATTGAAAATAGTAAGAGAAAAAATAAGAGAATAATGGATAAAATACATAAATCTGTTTTTGATACTATATTTAGGGAATTAGATTCTGATCAAGATGGTTTAATTTCTCCTATTCATATAAATACAGAAAGATTACCAAATCAAATAGCAACTATAATTGAACCTTTAATAAATGAATTAAAAGATGATAATCAAACTCTTTCAAATGAAGACTTTATTCATGCAATGAATAGTTTATATAATGATTTAACAATAGTTGATAAACATACTTTAATTAATACTTATAGAAATACAAGAAAGCAAACTGCAAGTGCATCAAAAAATAAAAATGAAGACAATAAAGGGAATAATAATACAAGTAAATTAGAACAAAATAAAAAAAATATAAATAAAAATAATAGTTTTAGTGTTTTTGATAGTAAAAGAAAATTAGATATTAATACTGAAAGACTTGCAAATAATCATGATAAAAGAATGGAACAAATGTTTGATAATTATATGAAAACTTATAATAATAAAGATTATAATCAAATCTTTTTTGATAATAATAATATTCATACAATTCAAAATCCAAATTTAAATAAAAGTGAATATTTTAATAATCAAAAAAATAATAATAATAATACTTCTGTTAGAGATAATAATAGTGAATTTTCTTCAATTTGCAATTTTACTTTTGATAATTATATTAGAAATTTAAATTAAATATGATTTTCAATTTTTTTTATTCCAACAATATTTTTTTAATTTAAAAAATTAAAGAATGTTAAATAAAATTGTTTTCAAACAAAAATAAATTTTAAAATTTAATATGCAAAACAATCAAACAAAATTTTCATAAAAACATGTTGAATAGGATCACATCCTCCATGATGTAAATTCCATAATAAATCTTCATATCCATTTTCTCTGGTTAAAATTTTAGAACGACATTTATCACATATATTTTTGGATACACAATTACAACATTTCCATCTTATAGGTCTAATTGGAAATTGTAAACAACCATCACATTTAACCATATAATGAGATGCTATTTCAATTAATTTTTCAGTTTTAGAATTTTCATAAAAATATTTAAAATCTAAGTCATGATTAGTTTTAATGTTATATAATAATATAAATTTTGAAAAAATTCTATTTTCAGTTGAAATATACAATAAAAAGTGTTTATGAATCATATTTATATTTTGTAAATTTGTAATAAATTCTCCACATTTAAAACAATAATTATGATCACAAGTAGAACAATAATAAAATCCAAAATAATTATTAGCAGTAAAGATTTCATCAGCATCTTCAGAAAATTCATAAGAACCACTATCATTTAAATTATTATTATTATGAGTATTTTCTTTTTTTTGATTATTATTATTTTGATTAAAAACAATAAATTTTTCATTAGCAGTATATTCATTAAAACTTTCAATACAAGGCATTTTACACATACAACATATTGGATTTCTACTATATGGAACTTCAAAAGTTTCAACAACATTTCTATTAAATTTTAAATTGGGTATTCTATCCATTCCTTCAAAAATATAATCAAATATTTTCATATCTGAAGTATGAGCATAATAATCTAATTCAGCTAAAATTTCCCTTTTTATTTTAACTCTTCCATCATCTGTCATAAAATCATTATCTTTATTTGCTCTAAATATATATTTTATTTTCAATGTTGCTCCATATAAATGATTTGCATTTACATTTAATACTTTTTCACTTAGTCTTTTTTGTAATTGATTTCTTGATATTTTCTTTAATATTTTAAGTGCATCTTCATCTACAAATTGATTATTTAAAACACCATTTTTATTTGCTCTTTCTCTTTTTAATAAAGATTCAATTTTTTGTTCTAAATTAATTTCAAATAAACTTCCCACTAATTCAATGATACCATCATTATTAACTAAAATTGAAGCTGGATAACCATATTTTTTAGCAACATTAAAAATTGGATGATTTGGAAATTTGTTTTCATCAATATAATAATTTTCAAAATATTCACAATGAAGCATTTTAATTAATTTTTGAGCATATTCTCTATTTCTATCTGTATTTATTGTTACAAAAACTGCATTATTTTCCCAATTATGTTCTTTAAATATTTTATCTAATTGACTCAATTGTTTTTTACAGATAGGTTTATAAATTGACCATATATATATTAAATAAATTTTTCCTTCTTCAATAGTTAATTTAGCATTTTTTCCAATAGCATTTAATTTTTCTAATTCATTTATTGAATCTATTTGTTGATTTACTTGAATAATACTTTCTGCTTTAAAATATCTTAATAAACTATCATTACTGAATTTACTTTCTTGTATTGTTTGATTCATACTTTTTGCTAAATTTCCATATTTATAACTGAAGGCTTCTTCTGCAAGAATATGTCTTTTTATATCAAAATTTAATGATTTTGGATCTAATATATATTGAATTCTTTCAATAAATTTCATTCCTTCTCCTGAATTAGATACAAATAAATCATTTATAAATTGTCTACATTCTCTTAAAGAATCTCTTTTTGGAAATTTTAATGAATTTGTAGTTGATTCCATCATTTATTTATTTTCTTTATTATATATTTTTTATCCAAAAAAATTTATAACTGAAAATTAAAAATTATATAAATTATAATTATTTAATGAAAATAATACATTTTATCAATTACATTTGGATATTGTTTATTTATTATCACTCTTTCATCATTATTATTATTATTATTAATATTATAATTTATACTATAATTTACTTTCTTTCTTCCTCTTATAGACCCTTCACTTTTATTTTTAGTAATATTTGAATTTACAGAAGAATTAGATCCAAGTGAATTTTTATGATTAATCAAAGGTAACATATTATTATTATCTTTATTTTTTTTTAAATCTTTATCTTTTTCTCTTTTTTCATTTCTGACAGAATTTAACACAGAATAATAAATTTTTGAATTGATTAATTTACTTAAAGTAATACAAAAATCTTTTCCTATTTTTTTATATAATTCAATATTAAATGGCTTTAAAAAACCGTTAGGTAATTTAATTGCACTAATTGAACTTTCTAAACAATAACTAAAATCAATATTATATTTCATTTTTAAAACAGCTCTTGCAGTTTTTAATTTTGAAGGATTTATTTTATCAACACAAGCCTTTTTATCAAAATAAATATTTTCTTTACTAAAAATATTAGGAAAAACTAATTCATGATAAGAAAACTTTTTATAATTATTATTATTAATATTATTATTAAAATTATCATTTTTACTTTTACAAGAATATAAAAAGAAATTTTGTTTATTTGAATGTCCATGAAAATCACAGAATAAATAAATATCTCTTGAATTTAAAGTTTTTTGAATCATTTGATGAGAATAATAAACAGTTGGACAAGTTTTAATATCAGGTTCAGTCCACATTCTATTTAAATCTTTTCCAAGTAAATTCATTCTATAATTTCCTCTTATTACACCATCAGGATTTAACATTGGTATAATTTTAAAAATAAAATTTTTTCTTAATTTATATGCTACATTATTATTTGATAATAAATATTCTATTAAACCTTGTACTACATATGATGTATTTGATTCTCCTGGATGAACTCTACTTGTTAATATTATTGAAGGTTTTTTTGCTAAAATATCAAATGAATCTCCAAAATTTGTTATAACTAACATATGCAATAAATTTCCATTCAATGTTTTCCCTATTTCTTCATAACGAAGATAATTCGTAAATTTATTCAGTGATGATATAAAATTTATTAATTTAGAATATGGGTAAGGATAACAATAAGAGAAATATACATATTTTATTGGGGTTTCTATTTTCTTAAAATCAAATGAAAAAGTTAATGTATGAAAAAAATTTTGATTATTTATATTGTTATTAGTATTTAAATTAGTATTTAAACCTCCAAAATTTAGAGTGTTATCTTTTTGATAAGTATTGGAATTATTATTATTTAAAATGTCATTTGTAATTGGAAAATTATTTTGATAATAAAATATATCACTTGTATCTCTTGTCCAATAATTATTATAATGACATAAAACATGAATTTGGTCATTAAAAATTATAGTTTTTTTATATAAATTGATTATATTGAATTTAATTGTTGAATTTTGAAAAGAAAAATTCATCTCATTTGGTTTTACAATAAAATAAAACCATTGATAAGCTTTTAAACTATTTGTTTCTGGTCTAGTAATTAGATCATATTCATTATCAGAATGTTTTATAACCATTCTTAAATTTCCACTCTCTATATTTGAACTAAAAAGTATATTATTTTTTTTATTATAATTAATATATTGAAATTTCTTATAATTTTCTTTATTATATGGTTCTTTAATATTTAAATAATCTATTAATTCTTCAAGAGAAATTCTTTTGTTACCAAAATAAGGTTCTTCACTATAAACAATTTCAGCTTTTCTATTTTTGTAATTTTCAACATTAATATTATTCATTTCTAAAATATCTTGAATGGTTAATAAATCTTGTGAAAAAATACTATTAAAATTTGGAGGATTTGAATATAATGGTTTATCTAATGAATTTGGAGGAGGAATTAATTCAAAATTTAAATTTAATGGATTACTTATATCTATCTTGTTCATTTATTTTATTTCTTAAATTAAATTTTTAATTTTAATTTTAGAGTTAAATAATTAAATTTTATTAAATTAATTTTTAAATAGAGAAAAAAATGAAAAATTTTAGATTTTTTTAATTTCAAGTTGATTTTTCTTCCAATGGATTTTAAATGATAAATAATATGCAATTTTAATATTTTTAAAAATAAAATGATTTTTATATTCAAATATTAATTATTATTCTATATATGGACTAATTCCTAATTTTAAATAATCTTTATTAATTTTAAAATCTATATTTTGAATTGAAATATTATATATTTTTGGTAAAGTTATATTCCTCAATAAATATTCAATTACTGGGTTTGCTATTTTTATAACTAAGTCAATTTCAGTATTAAAATTATTTAATAATTTTTCATCAGTTATATTAGATACTTTAGTTTCAAGAATATGAAATTTTGCAAAATGAATTTGTTGAATTGTAATATTAAATTTCCCTTCTTTGATCACTAAATTTGAATCTAAATTAAATTTAATATCAGCATTTAAAGCAGTTTCATTTAATATAAATTGAATATTATAATTAAAATCTAAATGAAGATTATCTTTAAAAAGAGAAAGTTTAGGAATTTCTAGACTGGTTAAATTAATATCCATTGAAGAAAAATAACCATATTTTTGAGGAATTTCAGTAATTAAATTATATAATAAATAAGCTCTAATTGTATAAGAAGAGGAAATATTATTATAAATATATTGAGTAAAAAGACCTAAATCATTTATGACATAAATTAAATTATCTAATAAATCTTTTCCTACAACTAAAACTGCTGCATTATTTATTCCAAAATCATCATCTGTTACATGAGGTAGTCCTAACATTTCTTTTCTTTTATATGAATTTTGGGAATTTTTTATTAAAAGTTCTAATCCAATTTCCAATATATTTTCTGATGTTTTATTTATTTTTTCTGAATCAAAAACAATTGGCATTTCATTCATTGAATAACTTATTAAAAAAGAATAATCATTATAAATAATTGTATCTTTCAATTTTAATGCATACATTTGATTTTTTATATAAGTATTGATATCATTCAATAAATTATTATTAATTAAATCTTCTGCATATGGAATTAATGATTCAATGATATCTGGATAAAATTTCTTAAATAAAAATAAATCAAATTTTATTTTTTCTTCCTCTTTATTATTTATAAAATCAAAATGTAATTCAGGTAAATTTGGTATATGTAAATTATTTATTAAAATAGAAGGTCCATTTTTAAAAGGTTCATATAAATTTTTAACTGGATATATTGTTAAATTTAAATCTAATGATATATTTAAAATAGAAATATTACAATAAGAAGCACTATTATAAAAATTACTATCAAATTCATATAAAAAAGAAGCATTGACTTCAATATTACTAAAATTAAGTAAAATATAATAAGATATAATACTAGGATTTTCAATATTATAAAAATCCATTTTAATACTATCATTAAGCATTTTAGTTAAAGTAATATTTGGATAAGAAATATTTAATTCCATTGTCCCAATTAAATCAATATGTTTTATTATATCAATTGGAACAATATCAATAGTAGTATTTACTAACAAATAATTTATCATTATTTTATATAAATCTTCTAAATGTCCTTCATTCATTGCAAATCTTAATGAAGGTTCGTTTTTAATTGATACAAATTGTATAAGAAAGAAATATATGAAATAATGAAAAATAACCATGAAAAAATAAAGAATGATTTAAATAAATTAATAAAAATTATAGAAAAATGGAATTAAGAGATTTACAAAAAGAAGAAATTATTACTAATAAACCAAAAAAAACAAATAATGATTTTTCAGAAGATGCTTTAGGACCACCTGTAATGAAAGATTATAAAAAAGAAAGAAGTAAAAAATCTAGTGCTTTTCAAATTTTTATGTTTGAAAAGAAAAAATTATTTAGAGACATAATGAAAAAAATGTCTAAAATTCAAAAATTTTTTTATTTAATGTGTTTTTTAATTATGTTTATAAATTTCATTGTAAAATGTATAATTTTATATAGCATTAGTTATTCTTTGTTTCAAAATTTTTCTATTTTAAAACCATTTGTTTTTAGTTTATTAGAAGGAAGATGGTATTATTTAATATTGTATTACATAAATATATTATTTTTTATTCCTGGATTTTTAATATTCGCTTTTGAAGGTTGTGTTCAAGTAATAATAAGAATATATTTTCTTTCAAATCCATTTGAACATACTATAAAAATTTTAATTGGTGAAGAAATATTTTTTTTTATTTGTTTAGGTTTAATACCTGAAACATCAATGACAATGTTTAATTTTAAAAATAAAAATAATATAATAATTCCATTTTTTAAAGCAAAATTATACACTCAACCAATATTATTAATTTCCTCATTAATTTATGGCACTTTTTTATTTACAAAAGTAGCTTCTAAAGACAGAAAAAAAAAACTAAAACAACATTTTGATATTTATAAAAATATATCAATTAAATTTTTACAAATTAGAATGTTAAGATGGAATAATTTTAAAGATGAAACTAGAATAAGTAATATTAGTGAAAAAAATGATAAAAATGAAAATGAAGATGATAATATAAGAGATAGTGATATAACCGAAAAAACATCTAAATTTACTGATTTAGTTGAAGGAAAAATTTTTGTCATTAAAAAAAGATATATTGCTTTTGTTCTTTGGTTTTTTATTTTTTCTTCTCCTATTTTAAATGGTATTTTTGGTTATGGCTATTATATATTTTTCTTCAGAGATCTAACTGCATGTTTTATGTTTAAACTTGATTTAATTTTGAGATTTCTTTTTGGTTATTGTTTAATTAAAATAGTCAGTTAAAATAAAATAAATATTAATTATTTAAAAATATAAAACCATGATTTATATATAAATTATTGTATTTTTGAAAATTTTTTTTTAAAGAAAAAGGTATTAGGAGTTTTATTTTAAGTTTTTTTTTGTAGTTTTCATTAATGACTTTTTGTAATTTTTGATTCATTTTTAAATATTAAATTCAATAATATTAATATATTATATTTAATAACATTTAAACAAAAGAAATTAAGTCAAAATTTGTTTCCAAAATAAAATATATATTAATATTAAATCTATTATTTAATTACATAACAACTATTAAATTTGAGTACTTTCATCAACATTTTTATGATTATAATTATCAACAATTAATGAAACTTGAGTAAATAAATCTACTGAACTATTTTTTCTTTCATTTACAGTTTTACTATTTTTGTTTTTAACTTTTATTTTAACAGGCTTATAAAATTGATGCATTAAAATAGGAGGTAAAGTTAATTCTTTTTTCTTTTCAAAAGCCTTTAATTTTTTTCTTTCTTGAATAGATATTTTTGTTAAATCAGTAAATAAACTACTTAATATATTAAAAGAAGGATTTTTTGTTTTTTTATTTTTTAACCATAAATTAGTTATATAATCTTTATTAAAACTTTTATGCATTTCTTTTCTAGCTTTTTCAACTATTTTTAATTTATCATCTCTTTCTTTTTTATATTCTTCTATTTTATTTCTCATAAAATTTTCATATACATTTTCATCATCTTCTTCATTATTTAAATTATTATTAGGTAAATTTGGCATTGTAAAAAAAATTTCATTTGTTTTTTTTATAGATTCTCTATTTGATTGATTTGTATTTAACCTTTTTTTAGTAAGATTTATATTTTGTTTTAACACCTTTAATCTTGCTCTATCTATTAAACTTAAATTTCTAACAGTATTTAAACTCATTCTTTCATTCAATATAACTTCTTTTTCTTCTTTTTCTTTCTCTCTTTCTTCTCTTAATTTTTCATTTTCTTCTTTAATATTTTCTTGTAGAATTAATTTTGCTTTTAATATATCATCCATTTCCATAAATTTTATAACTTAATATTATTAATTAAAAAAAAAATAACTTATCCTTTTTTCAAAAAAATTTAAAAAAAAAAATATTTTTTATTTTCCACCATTTGCATATTTAAGCATAGCTTCAAAAGCTCCATCAGGTTCAACTCCTAAAGCAACTTCTAATTTTCTAACAGCTTCAGTTAATAATTCAACTTCATGTTTTAATTCATTTTTTTCTTTAGAAGCTTTAGCTAATTCAAGTTGTAATTTTAAATTTTCACTTCTTTGTTCATTAATACAAGTAACCAAATTATCATAAATATAAACAATTTTATTACTTAAATCTTTAGCAATATTACTTAATTCAATTTTTCCTTCATCATTAATATCTACTAATTTCTTAATTAAAACTTCTAAATTTTTTTTCCCTGATCTTAAGTCGTTTGCTAAATCTCTATTTAATGTTTCTACTGTATATATTACATTATTAAATGTTGACATTGAACCATCATTTAAATTTTTTTTTGCTACATTTCCTATATCTGCTGTGTGATATTGATATGGAGGAATATCTATATTTTTTTATTATATTTTATTCTAACCACTTGTTATTGAAAAAGTTTCCATTTTTTAAATTATATTTTTATCTATTTATTTTTTTTTTAATATATTTTTATATATATTTATATAATGTAAAATTTTTTTTGTATAAAAAAATTAAATTATTATTATGATTTTTTATTTCTTCTTTTTGGAAGTTTACTATTTATTTGCTTATTATTATTATTTTCATCACTTCTTTTGGTCAATTGTACCTTTGACGATGAATTTGACATTGATTTAATTTGAGGTAATTCATTTTTCTTTTGACTTTTTTTATTTAATTCACTATTATCATTATTCTCATTATTTTTAATATTTTTAACAAAAGACAAAAATTCAGAAGCAATAATTTTCCCGTCTTTATTCTTATCTGCAATATTTAATATTTGATATTTTTGAGCATCATTTAAATTTAAATCTTTCAAAGAATTTAATGCAGTAATAAATTCATTTGGTGATAAATAACCATCTTGATTAGAATCGTATAATTTAAATAATGTTAATTTATCTTTATGTTTTTGGAAATAATCACTTAATCTAGTTAAAGCTAATTTAAGTGAATGATCAAATTCTTTTTCAGGAAACATTTCTATTAATTGATTATCCTTAAAAAATTTATCGATATTTAAATACATTTCATTATTCATACATAATAAACTACCGAAAAGAGTAATATTATAAATATGTTGAAATAATAAAGTAACTTCAGATAAATCTAATTTATTTTTTTCAAATATTTTTTTCTTATAAACTTTATATGATTTAAAAGGAGAATGAGTAATTTGTTCTTTTATTTTTAAAATTACTTCAGTGGATAAAAAAATATCTCTATCTCTATTAATTGAAGGGTCGAAATTATACATTTTTTTAATATCAATTCTTTCTTCATTCATTTTGAAATAATTAATAAATATTTTTGTATCATCTTCATTTAAACCAAATCGAACTCCTAATAATGGTTTTAAATAACTTTCTTTAACTGTAAAATTATTTTTTATTTCTCCTGTTTTAGGATTAATTTTATCTAATATATCTTTTACTGTTATTATTTTCTTTGTTAGTATCATTCTAATATCTTTTGAACCATCATCATTTTCTTTTTCTTTTTCTTCTTCTTCTTCTTCTTCTTTTTCTTTTTCTTCATGATCTTCATTTTCATCTTCTTCATCATTTTTATTTTTATTAAATAAATTAATACCTTGTAATTCTAAATTATTCATTTGAAGAAATTTAACAAATTGACTTAAATTAATCATATTAGCCCATTTACCTTTTTTTTCCCTGAATATACAATAAAAATTTTCAAATAAGAATTTATCATTAGCAAAAGCAAACATAAAATTAGAATAAATTTGATCATGAGTCATATAAGAGTCAATATTATTGTTATTACATTCACTTTTAGATAAAATATAACTTTCAACTTTTTCAGGTGATTTAATAAAAACAAGATATAAGTATTGAGCACATAATTTATAATTTAAATTAACATCAATACCATAAATTTCTCTTAATCTATTAATAAAATCTGGAAAAGACATGAAACCTATTTTTTCTTTATCAATAGTTCTAATTAAACTAGGTCTATTTTCACTTGGAAATTTCATAAAAAATTCATTTAAAGATATTTTCCCTTTTGTTCCTAAATTTATTTTTCTCATAGCATTTTCAATTAATTTTTTATCTGGCAGCATTCCAAAACTTTCTCCTTCTTCTTCATTTTCATCTTCAATATCAATTTCTTTTATTTCTTCATAATCACCTGATTCTATAATATATCCATTAATCCAATCTTTTAAAGTATTTAATGAATAACCACTTTTTTTACCTTCTTTTTTACATAATAATTCAAATAATTCATTTCTATTATTATTACTTGATGATATATTTATTAAAATATTATCATGTTCTTCTTTTGAAATGTTAAATTGATTTTTAATAATATTTTGATATCTTGGTTCTGAAAAATAATCATCTGCATTTTTAAAATGTTGTTTTAATATATTACTTGCTATAAATTCTATTTCTAATATTGATGAAAATTTATTTGAATAATTACTTCCTGAATATTCATATTGAAACATTTCTAATTGTATATAACTTATCATATCATCTT
>JAEEGK010018499.1_pt1 | contig 15068 bp, 20 predicted proteins | sample 8958771 | NCBI WGS metagenome assembly JAEEGK01 (sample SAMN16246547, study PRJNA631951) | gut metagenome | biome: gut microbiome; feature: rumen; material: SC-attached | host: Bos | place: Iran: Karaj | collected 2018-10 | reverse complement strand
CCGTCTCCATCTGTGAAAACCAAAAATCCATAGCAACTCCTTTGTGTTTATCGTTTATTCAAGTTTTCCCTTATTTCATGGGAAAATTAGAGAACTTTTACTCAATCACATTTATCAATTCCACGTCTGGATCTTTAGTTCCCTGCAAGCTGCATCCCTTTTCCTTGGCAAACTCAATATATTCAATAATTTCTTTTGTGATTCGCTCCCCAGGTGTAAGAATAGGTATTCCCGGCGGATAACACATAACAAGCTCCCCGCAAATCATGCCATCTGTATCATTTACAGGCTTTTGTACTTTGCTTGCATAAAATGCCTGCTGCGGAGTCATGACTATTTCTGGTTGAATGAATTCTCCACAGTACAAATCGCTAGAATCTTTCTGATATAAACGCTTGATGTCCTCTAGGGCACCTACAAGCCTTTCAATATCTTGAATTCTATCGCCAATAGAAATATAGGCAAGAATGTTTCCTATATCGCCAAACTCTATCTGAATGTCGTACTCATCTCTAAGTAAATCGTAAACTTCAATTCCAGTAAGACCGATTCCTTGCGTGTAGATTGAAAGCTTAGTTACATCAAAATCATACACACTATCCCCGTCTATAAGCTCCTTACCATATGCATAAAAACCGCCAATTTCATTTATCTCGTTGCGGGCATACTCTGCCATGTGTGCAACCTTTTCAAAGGATTCTTCTCCTCTTAAAGCAAGGTTTCTTCTAGAAAGGTCGAGGCTGGAAAGCAGTAGATACGATGCACTAGTAGTCTGGGTTAAGTTAATAATCTGTCTTACATACTCTGCATCCATGTTCTCGCCACAAAGCAATATAGAACTCTGAGTCAATGAACCGCCTGACTTGTGCATGGACACTGCTGCCATATCCGCACCTGCAGCCATGCCAGATATTGGCAGATTGTCATTGAAATAAAGGTGTGTTCCGTGGGCCTCGTCTGCCAAAACCTTCATTCCCCTCTCATGAGCAATCCTAACAATCTCTTTTAAATTGGAACATACTCCATAGTAGGTAGGGTTGTTTATGAGGATTGCTTTGGCATCTGGATTTGCATCCATAGCTCGCTTTACCTCTTCCACTTCTACCCCGAGGGCAATTCCAATTTCAGGATTAACCTTTACCTCCACATACACAGGAACTGCGCCACAAAGTACCATGGCGTTGATTACACTCTTGTGTACATTTCTTGGTATTAATATCTTGTCACCAGCCTTGCAGACAGAAAGAATCATTGTCTGAACAGAGCTGGTGGTACCGTTCACCATCAAAAATGCGTGTGCAGCTCCAAAAGCATCAGCAGTAAGCTCCTCTGCCTCTTTAATAACTGAAACTGGGTGTCCAAGGTTATCAAGTGGCTTCATAGAGTTTACATCAAGTCCCACACACTCTTTTCCTAACAGGTCTACAAGCTCCGGGTTTCCACGACCTCTCTTGTGTCCTGGCACATCAAATGGCACCACTCTTCGTCTTTTGAAACGCTCTAAAGCCTCGCAGATTGGTGCAGATTTTTGCTCATATTTTTTCATTTCTCATCCTTTTACATTTACCAGTATTTTCTCGCTAGGACTCATTTTACTTCATGGGCGGTGCCCTGTATAGACCTAATTCATTACTATTTTTTTAGAAAAATATTTTTAGGCTCAAACCCTACACAATCCGCAATTCTTCTGGTGTTACATGACAAGACAAATTTAAAATTTCTACTCCCGCATAGGTAGCCTCTTCTATTGCAACTCCAAACTCCGGATGTGTTTCAATATTTGGTCGTACCTCAAAAACGCCATCCACCTGAATGACAAAAGCAAGCATTGCATTGTAACCCTGATGGGTGGCCTTTATTAGTTCTCTTATATGTTTAACACCTCTTTCTGTTGGCGCATCTGGGAAATACCCTATGCCATCTTTAATAAGCGTGCATCCCTTCACTTCAAGAAGGTACTTATCATCTCCCTTTTCCATGTAAAAATCGATTCTAGAATCGCCGTACTTGTACTCTGGAATAACAACATCATAATCCTGCTGCAACAACCATTCCTTCACTACCGCATTAGGTGCTTGAGAGTCAATATTCACAAGCCCTACTGGTGCCTCTACCGACACCAAATCGTACGGCGTCTTGCGCTCTGGATTTGTAGCCTTTTCTAGATAAACCGTTCTTCCAGGAACTAGTAGCTCCTTGCATCTTCCCGTGTTTTTAACGTGTACCGCTACTTCTTTTTTATCTATTTCAACCTGAGCGATGAAACGATTTGGTCTGGATATAAATATTGCTGGTATGATGTGATTATATTTCATCTATTATATTTCCTTTTTAAAATTTATTATCCTCACATTATAAAAGGACAGCCCTAAGGCTGCCCTAACATCACTAATGCCTTTTAAGCTTTACCTAAGAATCAGTTCTCTATAACTTTAACATACTGAACTTTGGTAACCAAGCCCCCATCACTTTCCATTGTAATATAGAAATCTTTAGCATTAATAGCATAATAAGTTGTATCGCCACTTTCTTCCTTAAATCCTTGAGCTTCAAGTGCCGCTACCGCATCATCTAACGACATTCCCACTGAAGCGCCGAAAACAGAAAAATTAGCTACTGCCTCTTTCTGTACAACATAAAATCCTGTTCCATTGGTACTTCCATAAATTTCTATTGCCCCATCGCATAGAAAGCAGGTGCTTTCAAACCCATCATCTGTCACATCAGCTGTTGTATTCAGCGCTGTTGCAAGACTTTTCTCAAGGCTTCCTCCATATTCTTCTGTAAACTGATGTGCAAAATCCTTCATATCTATTGTAGCTGTACTTGCATCCTGAGCCTGGGCTGCATCCTCGCTAGTCTGAGCTACTTCTGTAGTATCTGACACTTCTGGTGTCTCAGGCTCAACTACATTTACTGCTGTTTGTGATTCAGAAGAATTATTATCCACCGCAGATTCTGAACCACAGCCCGCCATCAGCATAGTGCCAACTAAACAGGTAATTAGTATTGACTTCTTTTTCATTACATCATTCTCCTTTCTTTGTGACTTTAGTCTGTTTAAACATTATAACATACATTAGATAAGGGTCGCATCTAAGCGACCCCTTTGGAAAATTATATTATTAAAAAAATGATTATTTGCTTTTATCCTTGGTTCTTCTTCAGGAACCTTTATTAGAAGTTCAATATCATTTATCTCTTTTTTAAAATCTTCGCCTTTATATTTCTTTTCCGCTTCGCTATATACATAACCATCTAATGCTAATAAATCTAATATCTTTTCATCAACCTCATATATCTCACTGTCGTTTACCAAATATAAAAATGTCCTATTACCCAACTTAAATGGCTTATTTTCCTTAAATTCAAGCTTTTTTCCATAATAACCCTCTCCATAATAAAAGCGAACACATATAACAAACTATATGTGTTCGCATAATAAAGAACGACTTCTAAAAGATTAGCTTAAAACATCCCATGACCACTCATCGCAGAACATACATGGCCATCTGTTTTCTGTGTTCTCTGTTGTGTTAACTTTTCTGATAATCATTGCAAAAATCCTCCTTTTTCTTTTGTAAGTATTATTAGTTATATAATTCCAGCGCTGTTATTATCTTTATTATTCTCTAATTTCCAAACCCCTTCGCATAGCTAGCAAAACTACAAATGCTGCTATTACTGCGAAACAAAATACCTTCCCCATAAACTCCAACACAGATGGGCTTCTACCCATTATAGGCTGCATCAAAACTAGTAATATGACAGATACAACTATTGTTAGTGATGCAGATCTCTTTAGTAAACCTACTGCAAATGGAATTAATGAAAATATACAAAGCACTATCAATTGCTCGGCCATCTTTGCCAATCCCTGATAAACGGTACTTATATTTACCGAGTCAATTAAAACATCAAATTTTATCTCTGCTATATGCAAATATATGATGGCTGCAATAAAGGCTACAATCATTGATATTCCTACAAAAACTGTAATTAAAATCACTTTTGCTGCCACTAACTTTTCTCTTTTTATAGGATAAGAATACATGATCAAAACCATTCGATTTTTATATTCTCCTATCACAATCTCTGCATAAAGAACAGCAGACATTATCAAAAATGTACCTGTTATTAGTAAGCTTGCCATTCTCAACATACTTTCATATGCATCTTTTGTCTGCTCTGGGTCTGTAGCTGAATCATATAGGGAAATTGTCATAAATAACAGAATACATATTATGCTTACGATAGAAGCAATTATATATTTTCGTATTCCCATTTTTCGTATTTCTAGTCTTATTAATCTAGACACAATTAACACCTTCCTCTATCAAGAAGAAATAATCTTCTAAATTATTTTCTTTCCTACATATCTTATTAACGCCAATATCATTTTTAGAGAAAACTTTATTTATTTCTTTTATCTCTACATTAAAATCGTATATACGTATTATGTCTTCAGACATAACCTTGAAATCCTCAATCTTTAGTGTGTTTTCTAATAAACCAGTTGCCTTTTCTACACTATCCACCGAAAGCTCAATATATGCAGCATTCTTTTCAATGATATCTTGCATCGCTATTTCTTCCAAAATTTCGCCCTCTTTTATAAAACAAACCGTATCTGCAATTTGCTCTATTTCAGAAAGTATATGGCTTGAAATAATAACTGTCATGCCAAAATCTTGATTTAATCCCCTAAGGATTCTTCTCATATCCAACATTCCCTGGGGATCCAAACCGCTTGTTGGCTCATCCATAATAAGTAATTTGGGCCTTGAGATTATGGCTCTTGCTACAGCTAATCTTTTTTTCATTCCAACAGAATATGCAGATACTTTTTTGCTATAATCAAGTGGCAATGAAACTATCTTCATCGCATCTTCCACTATCTTTACATCGTTTAGCCCCAAATACTCCATGTGAATAATTAAGTTGTCCATTCCAGACAAATTTTCATAGAAGTATGGATTTTCGATTAGAGAACCAATTTTTGACAAGTACTCATAATCTTTTGCATTAATAATTTTTCCGTCAAAAATAATCTCTCCTGAATCATGTGGTACAAGGTTTAGTATCATTTTCATTATTGTACTTTTTCCTGCACCATTAGGTCCGACGATACCGTATATTTCTCCTTCTTTTACATGAATGTTGGCACCATCAACAACCCTATGTTTATCATATTCTTTTACTATATTGTGACATTCTAATATGTTCTTTGCCATAATGCTTACCTCTCTACAGACACATAGTAGCATTTAAAAATCACTTTTTTCTCACAAAATAATAACTAATTACTTTTTTATTTCCCAGCAAAAATCTGTGCCCGTTGGCAAGCTGCTAGATATATATAAGTTTCCATCCATCATCTTTGCCAGATTCCATGCAATAGAAAGTCCTATACCACTATTATTCCTAGCTTCATTCTCATTTCTAAAGAAATACCCTCTCTCAAAGATTTTCTCTATATTCTCTTTACTTATGCCTTTTCCTTTATCTATTACGTGTACTTCAAGAGCTTCTTGCTTTTCCTTGATTTTTATACCTATGAATTTTCCATCTTTGGCATGTTTTAAAACATTTTCTATAAGATTTTTAAGTATTCGCTCTGCTGCATTAATATCGATTTTTAATTGCACATCTGGTGTTAAAGCCTTGATTTCTACATCAAAGCCTTCTTGCTCAAAGACATCATAATAATCAAGGATTATTTTATTGCAGAATCCAGATATATAGGTATCAGCTAAATTAATTCTATAATCACCAGAATTAATCTTGCTCATATCCAACATTTGATATACGATTCTTCCAAGAGATTTAGCCTTTAAAAATAACTTCTCGGCTACACGTTCAATTTCTTCAATTGCTTCGCGCTTTATTACCTTTTCATAAAGCATTTCCGCATATCCCATTATTACAGTAAGCGGCGTGCGTAAATCGTGAGAAATGTTTGTAAGAATTCTCATGATCTCCTTGTTTTGCTTTTTATTAAAAACTTCTCGTTTCTCATATAAAGCAATCATACTATTCAGTGACTTATTTAAATTACTTATACTTTTAACGTCTGAATAACTGCTTATAAATCTTAAGTCATCTTCCTGCACCATTGTCTCTACTTGTTTAGTTATTTGCTTTATATTTTTTTCAAGATTTTTCCACTTCAAAATCGCAAATAAGGCTATTAATCCACAAATAACTGCAATTATCAAATATAGCTCGCTCATTACTAAATCTCCATTCTATAGCCTACACCCCAAAGGGTTTGTATCACATCCCTCGCACCATTTTTGTCCAGCTTTGCTCTTAATCTATTTATGTGAGAATTTATAACATTGTCATCTCCATAATATGGCTGTTTCCATACCTTTTCATATAGTTCTTCCTTAGAAACGGCTCGGTTGGCATTTAAGGCTAATTCATAAATTATGTCATATTCCTTTTTTGTAAGATTAATGACCTTTTCATCGATTAGTATTCTTCGTTCCGCAAGTTTAATTACCAAGTTTCCACATCTTAATTCCTCTTCTTCATCAGATGGTCCGCTGTATAAATTAGCTCTCCTAATATTTGCTTTTATCCTTGCTACTAACTCGATTAGCGAAAAAGGCTTTTCAACATAGTCGTCCGCTCCTACTTCAAAACCTCGCATTTTGTCAACTTCACTATTTTTAGCTGTGACTATGATAATTGGTACCGTACTGTTTTCTCTAACTTTTTTTATAATCGAAAAACCACTTAAGTCTGGGAGCATCAAATCTATTAAAAGTAATGAATACTTGTTTTTTCCTACCAGAGATAATGCGTTCACACCGTTTTCAGCAATGTCAATTTTATAGCCTAAGTCCGACATATACTCGTCAATCATATCGCTGATGTTATTGTCATCCTCTACCAATAGTATCTTTTCTTCCATTATGTCCCCCTTTTTTGCTTAGATTTCATCCCTATTATCCTATTTCTGTGCATTATTTCTCATTATATCAATAACTGTAAACATAAAAAAGAGTTTCTGCTCCTACATGGAGCAAAAACTCTCTTACTATATTTTTATAACCGTTTAATTATTTAAATAGCTATAGTCATAAATGAAAAGTGGGCCCGGATTTCGAAACTACTATTTATATGGAGGAAATAGAAAGTCTTCGGCTATTATTTACATCAAGACTAGCTTTTCTTTGTGGTATTGAAATTTCTTTAGGTAAAGCAAAGATTTTATTATATTCATCTTCGTACACATGGCTCAACACAAATCCTTCCATTTCAAATTGTTTTAGTTTTTTTACTTTAAAGCAAATATATCTTTTTTATAGCGATAAATTTCTTTCCACTACATTTACTATTCAAAAAAATTTTTTTCCAAACCTGCGAAACTTTTTCTATTATTTTGTTATAATAATTCTTGTTACTTTGGAGAATAATGGAGGATATCATGAAAATTAAATTTTTATCACTTACTTTAGCTGCCCTTTTGGCAGTAGGTTTAATTGGAATTACAATTTATGCAAAAGAGTCAGATAGTAATAACAAGATAACCTTTTACATTAAAAATTTGGAGAAAGGTGATTTAATGCTCTGGGATGTATGTTCAAGGTGCTCAAATACCTTTTCTGTTACAATTAGAGACGATGATACAATATACAAAGATATCTACAAGGACTCTTACAAAAAAGAGGTAGATGTATTATCCTATGGTTCTGCCCACTATAAAGGCGGCAAAAATTTGCGCATTGAGGTTGAATTTGATGATTCTTCTGTTGCCCTTAAGAAGGCTCAAGCTTCAAGCGCAATTAAAAATGAAGATAATAAAACTATTGGATATATTTATACTTACAATCTAGAAGATGCTAATGACGAAGATTATAACGATGCGGTAATTACTCTCAAATCGTGGAAAGAGCATAGGTAGAATTCAATTTTTACATATAACACGTTCTTACCTTAGCTCTACCATTTACTGTAGCAGTCACTCTGAGAAATGCTATCGCATTTCCCAGAGGATACGGCTGTCGCCGTATCCCACATAAAAGAAGAAGCCAAGCTCTGCGGAAAATGAATTTTCCTCGAACTTGACTTCTTCTTTTATGTGCTGCTACTTCTCGTAGCTACGCTTCAATTAATCCTGTACGTAAGGCATAAGTGCAACGTGACGAGCACGCTTGATAGCTACTGTAAGAGCTCTCTGGTGCTTAGCACATGTGCCTGTGATACGACGTGGAAGAATCTTTCCACGCTCAGAAATGTACTTCTTAAGCTTTGCTGTATCCTTGTAGTCGATAACGTTATCTTTACCACAGAAAACACAGACTTTCTTTCTTCTATGCATTGGTCTTCTTCTCTGCTGACCATCGCCTGTCTTATTAAAAGCCATGATTTAACCTCCTACTGTTATACCGGTCGGAGCTTTTGGCTCCTCCCTAATTGAACGGTAATTCCTCGTCAATTCCATCAGGGATATTCATAAAACCGTCGCCTGCATCAGAGCTTGGTGTGAAACCTGCGCCACCGTCAAAGCTGCTATTTCCGCCGCCCTGTGAATTCTTGCTCTCTGCGAACTCAACATTCTCGCAAACAACGTCGGTAGTGTAAACCTTTTGACCATCCTTGTTTGTGTAGCTACCAGTCTGGATACGACCTTCTACAACAAACTTGGTACCCTTACGAGCATATTTCTCAAGGAACTCAGCTGTCTTTCCAAACGCTACGCAGTTAATGAAATCTGCTGTCTGGTCATCGCCTTCTCTCTTAAATCTACGATCAACTGCGAGAGAAAATCTTGCAACCGCTGAATTATTTGCTCCACCGTAACGAACCTCTGGGTCTCTTGTGAGACGTCCCATAAGAATAACTTTATTCATAATTAATCTCCTTGTCTTATACTATTAAGCCTCGTCAGCTCTAACGCATAAGAATCGAAGTACGTTGTCCATGATGCGAATATTCTCTTCGATCTGAGCAGGTACGCCTGGCTCTGCATCGAAATGGATGAAGTAATAGAAACCTTCATTCATCTTCTGAATTTCGTAAGCAAGCTTCTTCTTGCCCCAATCATCGACGTCTGAGATCTGACCACCAAAGCGAGTGATGTACTCCTTTGCCTTTTCAACTGTGGCAGTTCTTGCATCGTCTTCGATCTTCGCATTAACAACGAGTGCTAATTCATACTTGTTCATGCTTTCTACCTCCTTTTGGTCTATTGGCCAAGCTATTTCATTTAGCTTAGCAAGGATATAAATGTTTTATACCACGAATTAAGATAATAGCACGAAAGAAGGTGTTTTTCAAGGCTTATTTACTTTTTTATAGGTTAATTCCTTGTATTTTTGCAAGTTCAGTAAATACTTCTCCAATTCTCTCTCGAATTATCAAGGTATTTTCTGCTTTGCGCACTGCTAAATCACTTTGATTAATTATCACCAGATACTTGCCTCTGAAATAATTAATAAAGGATGCAGCCGGATAAACGGTAAGAGAAGTTCCACCAATTATCATCATATCAGCGCTTGCAATCGCATTAATTGCGCCCTCTACCTGATCATCTGGAAGCCCCTCCTCGTATAAAGTGATGTCGGCTCTGACTGTGCCACCGCAGCTACACTTTGGAATTGGATCCTTTGAATCAAAAATATAATCCACCGGATAGGTCTTACCACATTTCATGCAATAATTTCTAAGTGCACTTCCGTGAATTTCATATACCTTTTTGCTGCCGGCCTTTTGATGAAGACCGTCGATGTTTTGTGTAACCACTCCTATGAGCTTGCCCATCTCCTCAAGCTTTGCCAGATACTTATGGGCATTGTTAGGCTCAATGTGTCTGGTGTCCATCTTTTGACGATGGAACTCAAAATATACCTTTGGCTCCTTTATCAGGCAGCTATGACTTAAAAGATATTCTGGCTGATACATATCAAATCGCACGTCATGCTGATTGTAAAGGCCATCTTTACTTCTAAAGTCCGGTATACCACTTTCGGTTGAAACCCCTGCTCCGCCGAAAAAAACAATTTTGTTTGATTCATCAATCATTTCTTTCAACTGCTCTAGATTTTCCAATACTAATCCCCCTCTCCTAAATTCTATATATGATTATGGCACAAGCGATACCTACTAACATCCCCACTACTATTTCAGCTATTGAATGTCCAAGCTTCTCCTTGAACTTTATAATATCCAAAGGTTGCTTTCCTTCCTCTAAACGCTCTTCGTTTAAATTGTTTAAAGCCTTTCCCTGTCGCTGTGTTTCGAAACGTACTCCTCTTGAATCAAAAATAACAAGGATTCCAAATATCAGGGCCATTACAAATTCAAAGCTGCTTGAACCATAGGTAAGCCCTGTGATAGTTGCCAGAGACGCCACTGTTGCCGAATGTGAGCTTGGCATTCCTCCGTAAAGGCGCTCCTTGGAAAATACCCCTTTTATTAAATCAATCACTATCTTTAATAGTTGAGCAATTAACCATGCTGCTACTGTTGCAATAAAAATCTTGTTTGTAAATAAACCTACTAGAAACTCCATGGTTACCTCCCTATAACAGTGCGTTGTATATGTCCCTCTTGCTTACTCCTCTATCTTTGGCTACAGCTTTCATAGCCTCTTTTTTATCCATCCCCTGGGATAAATACATATCCATGTGTTCTTGTATAGTCATGTCATCAAAAGCAGCGCGGCTCTCCTCAATGACCTCGGCCTTTGATTTTCCTGCAATTACAAGAACATACTCTCCTCTTGGCTCCTTTGTTTCGTAAATGGCTATGGCTCCTCCAAGAGTAGTCTTTTCCTTTTCCTCGTGCTTTTTAGTAAGCTCTCGACAAAGTGTAATTCCTCTATCCTCACCTAAAACCTGTGCTAATTCCTTAAGAGTGGCCTTCAAGTGATGTGGAGCCTCGTATATTATAATGGTTCTTGTCTCATTCTTTGTCTCTTCCAGTACTCTGCGACGTTCTTTTTTGTCTTTTGGAAGAAAAGCCTCAAAAGAAAAGCGCCTACAAGCCTGTCCAGACATTGTAACTGCGGTAATGCAGGCAGCAGGACCAGGTACAGAAGTGACCTCTATGCCATGTTCGTAGCACATGGCCACCAGCTCTTCGCCTGGATCAGATATTCCAGGAGTACCGGCATCTGTAACAACAGCTATGTTTTGACCTTCCTTCAGCTTTGCTATAAGAGCAACTGCCTTGTCTACCTTGTTAAACTCATGGTAGCTGGTCATAGGTGTGTTTATTTCAAAATGATTTAATAGCTTTATAGTATTTCTAGTATCTTCTGCTGCAATCAAATCAACCTCATTGAGAATACGAACTGCTCTAAAAGTCATATCCTCAAGGTTGCCAATAGGAGTTGCAACTAAGTAAAGTATTCCTGACATTTACACCTCATCCACCGCTAACGCGGTCCCCCTTCCCCTCAAGGGGAAGGCTTTCCTTCCTTACTTTATCTACAATTCTTCCTTGTATCTCAAAGGGTTTCCTTATTCCATCAGCATCCCATAGATTTCGTAAATTTCTTTGGTGTACTCACCTGGAGCGTCGTACACAATCAGCGGCTTTTCAACTGTAAGCTGTGGTCCGCCGCCCTTTACCCCTTCTATCAAAACCATATTTGGCTCTTTGTCTACAAAAGGATACACCAGCCTCATCCTCTTTGGCTCTAGCTTGTACTGTCGCATTAGGGTGATTATTTCCACTAGTCTAAATGGTCTATGGACAAAATAGCATCTTCCCATTTGCTTTAAAAGAGCTGAGGTTTCTCGGACTACATCTTCCAACGAGCAAAGCAACTCATGTCTTGCAATCGCCTTGGCATCATTAGGATTTTTCAATCCATGATGATTTGTCATATAAGGCGGATTGCTTGTGACAACATTCATGGAGCTTTTTCCAAAAATCTTTGATGCTTCCTTTATGTCACCTTCTATTATATCAATTTTGTCCTGCAAATTATTGAGAAGCACTGAGCGATTTGCCATCTCGGCACTTTCACTTTGAATCTCTAGACCAGTAAAATGCTCTCCCTCTGTCTTTGCCTCAAGCAAGATAGGTAAAATTCCGGTACCCGTTCCCAAATCAATAGCTACCTCCCCTTCCTTTACCTTTGCAAAGCTTGATAGCAAGACAGCATCCATGCCAAAACAAAATTTGTCAGGATGCTGAATGATTTTATATCCGTTTATTTGAAGATCATCTACTCGCTCATCTAAGCGCACAAGATTATCCATTAATCATTATCCTCCAATTCAGCCAACTCCTTGGCCTCCTCCTTAGATACCTGTACCTTTTTCTTGCGAGGCTTAAACTTAAGCTCTGTTGTAGGATAATCCTTAACTTCCTTAAGGTCGCCCTCCTCGAAAAGTACTCTAACTGTCTGACGAAGAACGTTTACAGACTGTACTGTTCCCTTATATCCCTCAGGTGTGGTTACGGTATCATTGATACCTGGTAAACGACTATTGAGATATTCGTATGTTTCCTGCTCGTTTTTGAGACAGCACATAAGTCTGCCGCAAAGACCAGAAATCTTGGTTGGGTTCAGAGATAAATTCTGCTCCTTTGCCATCTTAATTGATACAGGAACAAAATCTGCAAGATAGCTCTTACAGCAAAGCTCTCTACCACAAATACCAATACCACCCATAAGCTTGGTCTCATCTCTGACACCAATCTGTCTAAGCTCGATACGTGTGTGGAATACTGCTGCAAGATCCTTTACAAGCTCACGGAAGTCGATACGTCCATCAGCTGTAAAATAAAAGATAAGCTTATTGTTATCAAAAGTGTACTCTGCACCAACAAGCTTCATCTCAAGCTCACGCTTCGCAATCTTTTCCTCGCATATTCTCATAGCATCCTTTTCTTTTTCAAGATTCTTGGCTGCCTTCTTGACGTCTTCCTCTGTGGCCTTTCTCATGATTTTCTTGATTGGGCCTGGAACCTCATCATCTGAGATTTCTTTATCAACTAATAAAACTGTTCCGATTTCTACTCCTCGAACTGTTTCAACAATAACCTGATCCTCACGCTTAAGCTCTACTCCGTCTGGATCAAAATAATATACCTTTCCGCCGCCTCTAAAGCGAACGCCGATAACCTTTATCATCTAGTATTCTCCTTGATTGCTTGTATTAAAAGCATAATCGTCAATTCAAAATTGACATTAGCGTTAAGTTTGGCCCTTGTATCAGTAATCCCATCAACTATACTGTTTAGGCCAAGATATGAGCAACGCTGAGCCTGCTCGTGTATATCATAGGAATCCTCTTTAAACAAAAGGAGTTCATCATTCAATGTCGCTTTATATAATAGCACATCTTTAAACCAAAGGGTGATTAAATCTAGCATTTGGTCCATAAATCCCTGGTAGGAGTCACCCTCAGATTCTTTTTTGCTTAAATCATTTTCTTCTTTTATGTCCTTTACTGTGGCGGCAATGGTTTTTTCATCCATTCTGCCAGCTCTTTTGCATAGTGAAATCGCTTTGCCCTTAATGTCGTTAAAGGTCGCATCTGTACATAAGGCAATGGCTTTTCCCACGTTTCCCTGGGCAAAGCTTGCCACCATTTCAGCCTGGTAATCTACGGCCTCATACTTAGTCTGCAAAATATTCTTAATGCTATCAGTGTCTACGGATTTCATCTGAACCAAAACGCATCTGGAAAGAATGGTCTGCAAGAATGCGTTGTGATTTGAAGTAAGTAAGATGATGATAACGTACTCTGGTGGTTCCTCGATTGTCTTAAGAATGGCGTTTTGCGCCTGCTTATTCATCTTTTCCGCTTCATCAACTATATAAATTTTATATTTGTAGCTATATGGCTTTATATCTACGTCATTCACAATACGCTCGCGAACTAAATCAACTGTCATGTTTGATTTTCCCTCTTCGCGAGTAACATAAATAATATCTGGATTATCATGGGTGCTTGCCTGAACGCAGGAATGGCATTTCCCACAAGCATCATCTGAAGGGTTTTCACATTGAAGCATTGCGGCAAATGCTTCTGCTAGCATCATTTTTCCTGAGCCTTTTTCTCCGCTGAAAATATAGGCATGGCTATGATTTCCTGTTTTTGCTGCATTTATAAGAAGGTTTTTGGCAGCCTCCTGTCCTATAATCTCTGAAAAGCTCATTAAAAATCTCCCTTATGTGACGATATCAAGGAGCAAGCCTCTGATTTCGTCAACCTTATTTAGTATAGCTAAGTGGTCCTTTTCATCCTGGACCAAGGCTGTAGCAAGCTCGTCCATTCGTTCATCCACAAGCTTAATCATGCCATAAACTCTGTGACGACCGCGTCTGTCCAAAAAGTTCTCTCTGGAAAACTTATGGCTGCGATTTACTACTTCATTTAAAAAGTCTTTTACCAAGCCACGGTATCTTTTCATATCTCTGATATCCATGTGCTCAGACAAAAGCTTTCCCTGAACAGAAATATCGTTTAGCAGATTTGTGAGCTTTTCCTGAAGCTCTGCGTCATCTACTGCAGCTGCAAGTGTGAACTTAAATGTTTCATCCACAGGCCCTGCCTGTTTTGCAGCTTCTGCTGGTTGAACCCCTTCAATACCATTAATTCTAATATCCATATTAGACCCTTCTGCTTTTTATAAAGCTGGCTATTCTTTCGCAGGTAATAGTACTGTTCTCGTCGTTGTTAAATACATTTGAAATCTCTGCCCTCTCAAGATTTTCCTTTGAAAAATCCTGTTGATCAGCCAGAAATCTTCTGCACATTTCCTCATACTTTGGATGGGCCTGTCCTCGCTCTCTTTCAAGGGCGCGGCTTAGTCTAATGCCATCATCCACCTCTATATATATCGGCAAAACCTTGTCAGCACCGTAGTAATCTCTGATTTTTACATAGCTTTCAACTGTGCCAATAATCAAATAATCCTTTAAATCAAGATTGATGCTCTCGTCGTCTACGGTGAAGTAAAACCATGGTCCATGAACGGTATCGTATTTACGAATCTCAATAACCTTCCCAGATTCTACAAGTTCATCCTTCTTTTCAAGACTGACAAAATTGTAGTCATCACCATTGTTTTCCCCACTTCGAATAGGTCTT
>JAEEGK010018498.1_pt1 | contig 15069 bp, 12 predicted proteins | sample 8958771 | NCBI WGS metagenome assembly JAEEGK01 (sample SAMN16246547, study PRJNA631951) | gut metagenome | biome: gut microbiome; feature: rumen; material: SC-attached | host: Bos | place: Iran: Karaj | collected 2018-10 | reverse complement strand
AACAGCTCCGCAAGCACGGAGGAAGCATTCTCGCTCACATCCCTTGTTACCCAGGTGATCGAGCGTCATGACGAATCCTCCTCACAGCTCGAGGAAGTGTCACGCGAGCTTCAGGAGAAGGCAACTGCCCTAACAGAAGCGGTTGAGAAGTTCAAGATCTGATACGGGAAGAAAGTTCAGTGAAGTTTAGATACAGCAGCCTCCGATTTTGGTCGGAGGTTGTTTTATCGTTTATGCGCCAAGTATTTAGCCAGAACGAGTTCGTACTTCGTTTAATTGGCTGCAAAAACAAAAAAAACAAATTGACAGCCAAACAAAAAAGCAATATCATATAATTAAAGTGGCTGTGAATCGAAAAGAAGACTAGTCGAAGCCAATTAAGCGGAGGTGGATGCTATGGTAGGGAGAGCACAGGAAACACGGGATCTTAATAGACTATATGACAAAAACAAAGCAGAATTGGTAGCTGTTTATGGTAGACGTCGCGTAGGAAAAACATATTTGGTTGATGAAGTTTTCGCAGATAGAATAACTTTTAGACACGCAGGCTTATCTCCTGAAGGGGAGGAGGCGGTCGGTCTTTTGAGAGCACAGTTGGATCACTTCTATAATTCGTTGATAATTCAGGGAATGGAAAATAGTGAAAAACCGAATAATTGGCTTGATGCTTTTCTTCTGTTGGAGAAATACCTACAGAAAATAGATGATGGATCCAGACAATTAGTATTTATAGATGAATTGCCGTGGCTTGATACACCCAGATCTGGTTTCCTTAGGGCATTTGAGGGATTTTGGAACAATTGGGGCTGCCACAGAAAGAATCTTATGGTTATAGTTTGCGGAAGCGCAAATTCATGGATCTTAGATAATCTTATTAACAACCATGGGGGATTATATAACAGGGTTACTTATCAGATCAAACTGTCCCCGTTTTCTTTAGGGGAATGTGAGAAATTCTATAACGAGAATCATATTTCGTTGTCGAGCTATGATATAGTCCAGAGCTATATGATACTAGGTGGAATACCATATTATATGGGTTATTTTGACCCGGAATTAAGTATGGCTCAGAATATAGATAAGCTTTTTTTTGAAAGAAATGCTGCACTTAAAGATGAATATGACCGTTTGTTTGAATCGATATTTGTTAATCCTGAGGCAATGAAAACAATATTGGAGGAGTTATCTACACGAAACGCCGGTTACACCAGCACGGAAATATCTGAAAAAACCGGGTTTTCAGATGGGGGTGGCTTATCCAGATATTTGAATGCATTGGTGACCAGTGATTTCGTCGTGAAATATGTTCCGTTTGGGTTTGGAAAGAGAGAGGAGCATTATAAACTTACTGATCCATTCTGCCTTTTTTATCTCCATTTTCGGGAAGCAATCGACAGGGGCGACGAAGAATATTGGCAACATAATCTGGCTTCTCAGTCAGTAGTCGTTTGGCGTGGATATTCGTTTGAAAACGTATGTTTTAACCACATTCCTCAAATAAAAAAAGCGTTGGGAATATCCGGTGTTACTACTTCTGTATCGGCATGGTCGAAACGGGCGGATGATGAAGAAGGAGTACAGATAGATTTATTGATTTTGCGAAATGATAATGTATTAAACATGTGTGAAATAAAATTTTATGGAGACGATTTTACTGTAACAGGAGACTATTATCGAAAACTACTTAAAAGACAAGAAATGCTAATGAAAAAAGTGAATAAAAAGACTGTCGTTCGGAACACATTGATAACAACCTTTGGGCTGAAGAAAAATGAATATAGCGGGGTACTCACTAACGTAATAACACTAAAGGATTTATTTTTGTGATTAGTTCTATATAAAACAGCCTCCGATTTTGACGTCGGAGGCTGATTTAACGCTTATGTGATTTTTTTGAACGTTCATTTCGGAGGGATCAGTAATCCATCGTCTCCATGTACTTCATGTACTTAACGACCATCATCGCCATCTTGAATGTGATCGCGTCATCAAACACTCTCAGGTCAAGGTTGGTGAGCTTAAGAATCTTATCGAGCCTGTATACCAGCGTGTTGCGGTGGATAAATAGCTGCCTGGAAGTCTCGGAAACATTCAGGCTGTTCTCAAAGAACTTGTTGATGGTCTGAAGCGTCTCCTCATCAAAATCGTCCGGGGTCTTGCCACCGAAGATCTCATGAATGAACATCCTGCACATCTGCACAGGAAGCTGGTAGATAAGACGGCCGAGCCCTAACTTGTTATATGCCACAATATTGCGCTCACTGTAAAAGATCTTACCGATATCAAGTGCCATCTTGGCTTCCTTGTATGATCTGGAGATATCCTTAAGTTCCTCGACGATCGTACCGAATGCCACATGTACTTTAGACATAGCCTCCGTGTTGAGCATGTCGAGGATAACCCTGCCTGCCTTCTCGAGGTCCTCGTAGCCCTCAAAAGCACGCACCTCACGGATCAGGATGATGTTCTTTTCATCGACCTCGGTAATGAAGTCTTTTCCGCGCGTCGTTGCATAAAGAGATCTGACCGTTTCAAGAGCCGCAGCATCTTTTTCTACGGAGGTCTCTATCACAAAGGCCACCCTCCGGCACTCGGTTTCGATACGGAGTTTCTTTGCTTTACTGTAAATATCAACAAGCAGAAGGTTGTCCATAAGAAGCGAACGGATGAAATTATCCTTGTCGTACTTCTCGCGGTGAGCAAACATCAGGTTTTCGAGCTGGAAGATACAGAGACGCCCGATCTTATTGCGGTCTTCGCCGTATGAGGCCAGCACGTACGCAACCTGATGATCGTCGTACAGCTTTATAAGAGAATGATCTCCGATATCAGTGTCATCTTCGGGCTCATCCACAAACTTCAGGATCTCGTCTTTGAGACCCTTGTCCGCGTTTTGGGGCTTGAACGTGCCGGCTACCTTGTGACCGTCGGCGTCATACAAGCAGAATTCATTACCCGTGATGTCCTTCACTCCGTTCAGGGTGCTCTGTAAAATCTGGTTAGAGATCATAGCAAGGCTCCTTTTGAAATATTTGTAGTGACATTATATTGCAAATGATCAAAATCTGCAATGAACCTTGATTACCCTTTTCTTAGTTCGACAAATAAAGTATATTGTAGATGTACCCATAAAAAGAAAGGCAGACGGTTAAATGCAGATCGGGATCACAGGTACAGGCGAAAAGAGTATCAAAACGCTCCTTGCAGAAAAGGGAGTTTCTCTTTATGCGCCCTGCGCGGGTCGCGGAACCTGCGGACAATGTGTCGTGATCGTAAAAAGCGGAGAATGCCCTCCGTCCGAAGCGGATAACGAACGGTTCACCGGAAAAGAGCTCGAGCAGGGATTCAGACTGGCCTGCCGGGCATTTCCAAAGGGTGATATATGCATTGAAGTTCCCGAACAGGAAAACCCTGTTATCTGCACGGAGTATTCGGATGAAAACACCCGAATGCCGGGTTCTGTTTCGTCAACGACAGACGAATCCGCTGCCGGACTCCGGGTCGGAATCGATCTGGGAACAACCACTATTGTTTTGACTACTCTCGGAAGTGACGGAACACCCGGTGAAACACGTGCGTTCCTTAATCCCCTCTCCGCTTACGGTGCGGATGTTGTTTCGCGGCTTGAGGCCGCTGCCGGAGGGCATCTTTTGGAGATGAAAGTGCTCCTGAGGAACACTATAGAAAAAGAACTAAAATCCCTTGCCTCATCACTCACAGGGGATTCCGTCTCGTTGCGGATTTCAACCATCGCCCTTGCGGGAAATACTGTCATGACGCATATCTTAATGGGCTGGGATGTGTCCGGCCTCGGGAAATACCCTTTCAAGCCTTACAGCCTTGATACTGCGCAGACAGAGCTGCTTGGGATCCCCGTCACAGTGTTTCCGGGGATAAGCGCCTTCGTCGGCGGCGATATTGTAGCGGGAATCTACGGACTGGATCTCATGAACGGCAGTGTCGGCGATATGCTGATGGACCTTGGTACAAACGGCGAGATGGTTCTTGTGACCGAAAAAGGGATGATTGCCTCGTCCGCTTCGGCAGGCCCTGCGCTTGAGGGCGCACACATCTCATGCGGAACGGGTTGCGTTGAAGGCGCCGTGACGGGCATTACACTCGAAAACCTCAGACCGGTCCTGAACGTGGCCGGTTCGAAGACGCATGTGGGTAAAGGGCTTGCCGGCGCCTGCGGGAGCGCGATTCTTGAACTTGTCGACGAACTCCTCCGGACAGGGATCCTAAAGCCCGACGGTTCATTTATAAAGAGTTATGTAGACGAAGGATTCGCTTTCGGAACCGATCGAAACGGCCGGGTTCTTGCGCTCACACAGGCTGATGTGCGTGAACTCCAGCTCGCCAAGGGAGCAGTCAGCACTGCGGCTTTGATGCTCTGCGAAAAAGGGAACGTCGAGCCGGACAAACTCCGCATAAGCCTTGCGGGCGGAATGGGTTCAGGACTTCGCCCCGAAAGGATCAGACGCACAGGCCTGATCCCGGTAGGCTCACAAGTCCGCGCTGTCGGGAACAGTGTTCTTTGCGGTCTGATGCGCTTCCTGCGAGAATCCGACGATCCTTCGGCTAACGCCGCCTCCGTCCAAGCCCTTTCAGACATCGCGGGGAGCGTCACTGTCTACGACCTTGCACTGGATGAAGGGTTTCAGGAGAGGTTCTTGGATTCGCTGAATTTTTCGTCATGATCAATCTATAGCAGCCTCCGACCAAAATCGGAGGCTGCTGTATTCTAAGGACCGCATTTATACATACCAGACCGGGATGATAAGATTATTCCTGTCTATTGCAGAAAGTTCGTCTCTAAGACAAATGATCGCACCTGTTCCTCTTGGTACGGTTGCCTTATCAAGTACTTTAAAGGCTCGGATAAGCTCGGCTCCGGGATTAACAGAACGTTTTATTTCGATGGGTTGAAGCATGCCGTTGCTTTCAAGTATCATATCGACTTCTTTATTGTCTTTGTCACGGTAATACCAAAACAGGCAGTCTTTCGCGGCGTTCTTGTATGACTTGATGATTTCAGTAACAACATAGTTTTCAAGAATATGACCGGCCAAAGCTCCGTTTGCCAAGATTTGCGGCTAAAATTCGATTCGTTCATATTTTAGCCGAAAAAACAAACAAAATACAATACTGTTCGCAAAAGTCTTCTTGCATACACTTGTACAGCACACTGCCAAACGATTCAAAAACAACGATAGCAGCCTCCGACAAAAATCGGAGGCTGTTTTAATCTTTCATTTCTTCTCCGCTGTATACTTTCAAAGCGTCCCGGTAACTCATTATCTGCCTTTTTTCAACGGCGTCAATATTTTCAGTCTGTATTTTTCTTTGATCTGCTTTTGGTAAGGTCTTGAGGCGGTTATAACTGTTCCGTCTTCAAGGACCACCTCTGATTTATCAACTTCGGCCACTCGTGAGAGGTTTACTAGGAAGCTCTTGTGTATTCGGGTAAACTCCACATAATCGTTCTCAATCTGATCGATATTATCGGATAATGCTATTTCTTCCTTCTCTGTGTTGCCGGTTCCGCTTGTAACCACCGCTCTGCAGCCGCGTCTCGTTGTTTCAATGAACAAGACGTTCGGAACTTCGACCCGGCAAAGAGCTGTTCCCTTTTTTCCAAGAATATAGTCCTTCTTGTTCCTTTGAACGAGTTCTTTAAAAATACCGTCCAGTTCACTGAGTATTTCTTTGCCTGTAAACGATTTCAAAAGAAATCTGTATGGTCCCGATTTGAACGAATTAACAGAAGGCCCATTCCCTGCAGTGCAGAACACCAAAAGAGAATCATATCCGGCATCCCGCAGTTTTATAGCAATCTCCTCACCATTTAAGCCTTTAAGACTGATATCCAAAATGACGAGGTCGTATTTCTTACCGCTTCTGACTGCTTTCAGTAGATCTTCTCCCTTGATGAACCTGTTGTACTTCAGGTCAAGAACTTTTCCCATATTCGATTCTTTTATCTTGTTCTCCAACATGAGGATGTCTACCGGCATATCGTCACAGATAGCCACGTGAAAAAGCATGAATAACCACTCCCTTTCGTACCACAATAGTAGAAATATAGCATACACTCCGTTTAATGTAGTTTCTCATTTTGTGATGATTATGTCAACCCCCAAAACACAATCTGCGTACAAGTAATATCTTCAAGTGTTATTTTTGACCAAAAAATGTCGAGTTTGCACATATTGCTTGAATTCGAGGAGATAGTAGTTTTATTTTATATTATGTATTGACAATGACAGACTGGGAATAGCGGTTGCGTTATTAGAAAAACAGATTAAACGCAGAAGGGGGATGTTGCTATAAAACTACCAATCACGAAGAAAAAAACAGCCATTTTCATAAGCATTCTCGGGATATGCGCAATTGGAATGCTCATATATTTTGTATTTGTTGCATCGGGAGCATCCCGGGAATTAAGAACGGTCTTCGATGAACTTGGTCCTTACGAATGCGTGTTCAGAGACAATCCTTATACTCCGAATGAATATCAAGCCGTTGATGATCCCGAAAAAATAGAAGAGATTATCAGTCTTTTGATAAATAATGTGAGCCATTCTTTTGATGAAGAAATTTTGGACATTGTAAAAAACAGACTGATTGGGGAAGAATTCAGAATAACCTTTATTCCTAACGACGGGAAGACCAGTATTGACATTACGGGTTATTACAGCCCCGAAACATTTATGACTGTCAGCATATGGGATTCAGTTAATATCAGTTCAACAGGCTATAAGTATTATACCAGATCGCGAATCAGTGACAGGATCCGTTCCATTATGGAAACGGGAAAAAGAATGTTAGTGCAGCGAGATGATCTTGAAAAAGAACGCTTCAGCAAACTAACGTTAAACGAGAATCCATTAGTCACCATGTGTGTCGAAACGGACACATTGACAAACGAAGGCTGTAGGGTTGTGGTAAAAAACGAAGACGAGAGCGAAGCGAGGTTTGGAAACACATTTCACGTTGAAGAATGGACCGGTGAGCAATGGAAAAGACATGATGCCAAATACAGCCTCGGTTATATTGTGGATTGGTACTATGTTAGGGAGGGAGAATCCCTGTCATTTGATATTGACTGGAGAAGAGTATATGTGACCTTACCACAGGGAAAGTATCGTCTTGTAAAGAAATACTGGCAAGACGGTGAAGAACGCTGGGTCAAAGCCGAATTCGAATTATAACATCACAACAGCCTCCGTGCAAACCCGGAGGCTGTTTCCGGGAAAGAAACGCAGTCGGTAAAGAGTCGTCTGCTGAAAGGAAATAACAATGATAAACAAGGGCACCATGAGCTTTCTTTACAGAGCATTAATCGCTGTATCAGCAATCCTGCTTCTGACGGTCGGGGGTGTTGTGGTATCAGCGCCAAGCCCGTTCGCTGCGAAGGAAGCAGATGTTCCGCAGGAGTACAGAATTCTCGCACAGCAAACGGCGGAGCTTCTCGGGATCGAAGATATTGTGGATGTCGAAGATGTCAGTTTTGATCAGGATCAGTATGCCATTTATTGGAATTCGCTCACGGACATAAACTGCTTATGTGGTGGAGAAACCTATCTTGATAGGGATGGGCATATGATCTGCTCTTACCTTTATGAAGGTCCGGTAGAGGGCGAACCGCTCGGAACAAGGGAGGAGATGCTGAGATTTGCGGAGGATCTGATAAAAAGGGTTATTCCCGAGGCGGTGGGACACTTACAGTATAACGACGGAACGGATGAATTCGATGAGTATTATTGCTACTCGTTTACCAGAGAAGAAAACGGACTCACGGTTCCGCAGAATACTATCGATATGCTGATCAACAGGACTAACGGTGTCTGCTCTTCTCTAAATATCGATTGGGATTATGAGACAGAATTCCCTGCACCGGGTAAACTGATCTCGGCAAAAAAAACCATTAAAAATGCGAAAAAACAGATTGTTATGCCGTCACTGCATTATTGCAAAGGGAATAATATAATCATTGATGAAAAAACAGGAAAAACCGTGTGGGAGAACAAAGTGTATCTCGCATACAAACCAACTGTTTACCGGGTGCAGATCGATGCGTGTTCCGGCGGGGTTTCGTTTGACAGCTTTGGCAGCAGCCCGAACAGTCTTCAATTATCATATTACTATGATGACGGAATCCCAATGGATTTCTTTGTTGAGGATGAGAATATTGAAAAAACAATTAACAAGCATGGATTGATCGGTTCCGACATTGCCCTTCAAACGGTTTTGTCAAACAAGTATCTCCTTATCGACAGCGAAGTTGAAGAAGAACCTATGATCCGTCTTTGTAAAAAACTGGAGGACACCGGATATATATGGATCGTAAGCAGGTATACCGAAAACGACCGGAAAAACTATGCAGCATTTGTGGACGCAAAAACAGGTGATCTGATCTTTTTTTCCACAGATGTCATGCAGGAGGGAGACGCTACGGATCTGCGCTACACAAAGAAGGAATGCAAAAAGACGGTACGCAACTTCTTTAAGTCGCTAAATAAGAACAGGTATTTGCAGACAAAGCTTTCGAACAGCGGATCGTGGAAGAGTTTTCGTGATCTTGATACGAAACAGCTCAAAACAGGAAAGTATTATTTTGAGTATACAAGGATGTGCGATGGGATACCCTTTAATGATAATGGCGCAAAGATTTGGGTTGACAGAATTACTGGAAAGATCACGTATTTTTACACCGAATGGGACGAAGGGGTTTCTTTCCCCGAGCCGAACGGCGTGATAGATGCTTCCAAAGCATACAAGAATATGTATGCTCTTTCGGAATATAATCCGGCATATCATATAGATTATGTGGAAAAGGACGGGAAAAATATCGGAACTGCGAGTGTTATTTATGAGCTTTACGCGTTCAATGACAGGATCGATGCATTCACGGGAGAGATCCTCGACCATAACGGCAACCCTATTTGTACATCATTGGGAATAGATGTTGATTTGAAAGATTTTGATTAGAATTCGGCAAATAACACTTACAAGAGAAGCAGCCTCCGTGTAAACACGGAGGCTGCTTCCGTATACTGTATCAGCTTACGCACCCTAACCAACGGTTCGAAGAACTCCCTCTCTACCTATATCACAAAAAGATCCTCTAATGTAATCACTTTAGAAAATACACCACTGTACTCATTTTGGGTAAGGCCATATGTTGTAATCAATGTATGATGTATCACCTGTTTTCGCGGAATCATCTTTTGAACGATTGCCTCACGGTTACTCAGTTTACGCTGGTATGCAGCGTTCACCGAGAAATCCCCGCTAAGATATTTAATCTCACACATATTTAAAACGTGGTCATCTCGGTCTAATATCAAATCTATTTGTGCCCCACCAAGTTCTTCGTCATAACCGAGCCATGCCGAATGAGTCGTGTGTACTCCATAGATGTCAAGCGCTTTCTTTATCTGGTCAACATGTCTAAAGCAGACATTCTCAAAAGCCAGTCCACGCCATGAATTGGCTGAAGCCGAATTGTGATTGTTTGACCAATAATGACGATCTGTTCTACGTGTTTTTCCAATAAAATGAGAGAAAAACAGGCAAAAAGGATCGGTCACTTTGTAATATGCCACGCTCTCCCCAAAAGGAACATATTTGGTAATAAAATCGCTCTCTATAAGACTGTTAAGACATTTTGTTAAGGTTCCTCCCGAACGAAACTCAAGCATTTCAGCTATATCAGACCGATTATATCCTTCGCGTTTCTTCCCCAAAGCTGTAATGATGCTCTTCATTGTATCCGGATTACTGAAAACAGATGAAAACAGCCTATCATACTCATCTTTAAGGACTGCATTTTTTTCAAAGAATAATTTGTCAATATCCTGCGGCATACTCAGTCCAGGCTCAAAATAATCCAGATAATAAGGTATCCCTCCGAGAATCATGTAGCTTTGTACTATGTCGTACCTCGATAAATGTATCTGATTTTCTTCAAGGAACTGCTCACATTCTCGCAGGCTGAAAGGAGATAATCTCATCTGGCAGGTCAGTCGATTATACAAGCCGCCGTGATTATTGATCAGATTATCCAATACCCATGAACTGGCACTTCCACAAACTATGAACATCAGATTGTTTCTATGACATCCCCAATTATTCCAAAAACTTTCAAGTGCCGATTTAAAATGCGATCTTGGAGTATCCAGCCATGGGAGCTCATCTAAAAATACCACCTGGCGCGAGCCATCATCCACTTTTTCAAGCCATGTTTCCAGCATAAAGAATGCTTCCAACCAGTCTTTAGGCTGATGATCCACATCTGCGTGATACCGCTGAAGAGTATAATAAAACTGTTCCAACTGTCGGTTCATTTCGCCTGCTTTCTGATCATCTATTGGCGAAAGCCCTGCATGGCGAAACGTAATTCTTTTTTCGAAAGTGTTATCTATCAGGAAAGTCTTCCCGACTCGTCTACGCCCATATACAGCTATAAATTCCGGTTTATTACGTTCATATCTGCGCAATAGCTCTTTTCTTTCCCATTCACGACCTATCATTAGTTTTACCTTTGTAATTTTATTTAGCCAAATCGAATTGTTTTTGCTGCTTTTGGCTGATTTAATTATATTGCGTTCATCGGCAAATATCAATACCTGTATTATATAGCCGCTCTATATCTATATAGCCACCCATACGTGCTTAAATCAGCCATAAACATCACAAAATTAGATGTATGGCTAAATAAAAATATTGTTCAGTTGTCATAAAAATACATCTTATTTCAATACATAGATAATAACAGGAACAGTCCCCGGTACCAAATCCGGAGGCTGTTTCCAAGTACTGTATCAACTCTCGCACCCGAACCAACAACCTCCAAATCTTTGAATCTGATGACTGCAATAATCTCCTGTAAAAGTCTTTAGATAACATCTTTTCATTTTGTCAAGATGTTGTTTTTGACATGAAAATGTCGAGTTTGCGCAAAGCTCTTGTTTTTTTCGGGTGGATTAATATAATCGTGACTCAAAGGACAGACGTTGCGCAACGTTAATAGGGAACAGTCCCTAATATCGTATGGATTATTTCTCAAAAACGTACTTATAGGGTGAAGAAAAAAAGAGGACCTACTCCTTAGTAAAAATGTAGGCCAGAATACTTCAAGTAACTAGAAATGTTTTGCAAGGAGGAAAAGAATGGGAAAGCAAAAAAACGGACTTCTGTTCAAAAAGCATTGGAAAATAGTTGCAATGATGGTGATAATACTCACTTTACTTGTAGGAACACAGATACCTGCCGGAAAAATCTCGGCACATAACAGAGATTTATTAGATGGTAGATATACTAGTCCCTATACTCAGAGCAACTTAACGTTCAGAATTGAACCGTCTGCAATCACTTCGTTATTGACGTCGGATGTCTATTATTCTGCATTTGCATGGGGTGGAATTAGTGGCAATGTTGGAAATGTCGGCATAGCTATGTACGCACCAGGGTTGCCAAGCACGGGATTCTTCTCGGTTATTGGTGAAATCTTTGGAGACGACAATATAAAAGGGAGGACAGTTGGCTACGATTCATATGGTTATTCGTGTCCTCCGGATATGAGTTGGACGTACGCAAAGATTATAATGAATAACAAAACTACTATTTATTCGGACTCTACCAACCCAATAAATGCTGCGAAAAAAACCTTCGTGCATGAAGTAGGACATGTATATAAATTGGCGCATCCAGAGCAAAACTCTTCGTTAAACTATCATGTGTACAACGGGAGACCTTATGCGGTTATGAACCAAGGCTATCCGGAAGACTATATATATATTGCTGGTTCGGTTGCATATCACGATGAGACAAATCTAATAGCAAAATGGGGGGCATGATGATGAAGAAAACAAGAATACTAATTCTGTTGGGTTTGATTATGTCTTTGTTGATAGGATGCAGTAAAGACAACTATGAGATAGTTAAAATGGAAGCAGAAAGGTCAATCTATTATTTCATAGACGATTTAGAAGCAGCCACGGACATAATCGTTATTGGAGAGTTTATCGAAGAAGACACGCAAAAGGCGAAATATCAATACGAAACAGACGATGTGCATATGTTCCTTACCGATATATACTCCACAAATGTAATTGAAATCAAAAAAGTCTTGAAGAGTAAAGTTGAGTCGGACACGATAAAAGTCTCACAATCTTACGGAATAGAAGAAGACACCGGACGATTGATTACATTCAGCGAATTGACACCCATGAAAAAAGGAGAAAGCTGGATATTCTTTTTGAGATATAACGAAGAAAACGAAACATATTGGTGTGTTGGCGATTATTCCGGAAGATATCCGGTTCCAAACGACGAATTATTTGAAATCCGCGACAGGGTTAAGGAGATAAAAAAACCTTTAAGCAGGGTGTTGACAGGAGAAAAGGAAATCTCACGTTCACAGGCAGAAAAGATTATAGCATCCAATGAGAGGATCCAAAGAGATATAGGGGGAAAAGATATATCGCCTGATTATCTTTATGAGGCTTCTGATGGACGATTATATCAAATATCAGAATCAATGGATAAAGAAGCAATTATGAATATATATTCGAAGATAGATGAATGTAGGGCAGAATTAAAGCCGGAAACGTTTGGAGTGTTCGACCAAAGCAAAATTAATCTGGAACTGTATTGCGATATTCTGGAACGATATGCATTTTAGACTCCAATGTTGAGAAACGATATAAAGCAGCCTCCGACACAAAATCGGAGGCTGTTGTACCCTAAAATTTGTGCAAATTTCATCTTGATTTCTCTAAAATCCTGTGATAACATATTCCACGCATCACGGACATCTGTTTCTGTCCGAAAAACACAAACAAGGCGCATAACTCAGAGTAAAAAACCGGGACCCCGGTGGTCGCGGGAATGAACGGAGATTACGCATGAATGATAAGGAAAAGTATTATCTGGTAAGAGAGACAGCCGTTCCGGAGGTTCTTCTTAAGGTTATCGAAGCCAAGAGGCTTTTGCAGTCCGACAAGGCGGCTTCGGTGCTTGACGCGACCCGGATGGTCGACATCAGCAGAAGCTCTTTTTATAAGTACAAAGACGACATTTTCCCGTTCCATGAGAACAACAGAGGAAAAACCATCAACGTCATGCTTCAGCTTGAAGACAGGCCCGGCCTGTTGTCGGAGATGCTCAACCGGATCGCAAGGTGCGGCGCGAACATCCTGACTATTCACCAGTCGATCCCGATCGGAGGGATCGCATCGGTCACGATCGGCATGGAGATCCTGCCCGAGACCAAGCCCGTCAACGAGATCATCGAGATCATGACAGGGTTGTCGGGAGTCAGTTCGCTGAAGATCCTCGGACGTGAGGACAAGGTGTGACGGCGCGACGGCATTAATGAAAGTGTCGCGGATCGTCGTGATCTTTAAGGATATGGTAAGAAAGAAGCTTGATTTCGGAAAGGACAATATATGAAGGTAGCGATTCTTGGATACGGAACGGTTGGTTCCGGAGTTTACGAGGTGTTGAATTCCAATAAGGAGATCATCAAAAGGAAGGCAGGCGTCAGTCTTGAAGCCGCTCACGTGCTTGATCTTCGCGATTTCCCCGGAGACCCTGTCGAGAGCGTGCTCACGCATGACGTGGCAGACATTATAAACGACCCCGAGGTCAAGGTTGTTGCCGAGGTCATGGGTGGCGTCGGAGCTGCCTATAAGTTCACTAAGACTGCTCTCGAGGCAGGCAAGTCGGTCTGCACCTCCAACAAGGAGCTTGTTGCGACACATGGCAGCGAGCTTATGAAGATTGCGCAGGAGCACGGCTGCCGCTACCTCTTTGAGGCGAGCGTCGGCGGCGGGATCCCGCTCATCAGACCCATCATGACGGCGCTTCACGGCGACGACATTGTACATATGAAGAGTATCCTCAACGGTACGACGAACTACATCCTCACCCGCATGAGCGAGTCAGGCGCAGGTTTTAATGAGGCTCTTTCCGAGGCACAGCAGAAGGGTTACGCCGAGGCAGATCCGACGGCCGACGTTGAGGGTCACGACGCTATGAGAAAGACCGCTATCCTGGCTTCCATTCTTGAAGGAAAAGCTGTCAGCTGCGAAAACGTTCATACCGAGGGTATCAGCTCCGTGACAATGGCTGACTTTAAATATGCCAGAAAGTTGCATGCGGGCGTAAAGCTCCTCAGCGTGATAAAGCGTGAGAATGACATGGTTTCTGCAATGGTCGCTCCTTTCCTTGTAAGAGAAGACAACGAGCTTTTCGGAGTCAAGGGTGTCAAGAACGCATCGCTCGTGCGAGGTAACGCAGTCGGTGACATCATGTTCTACGGAAGCGGAGCAGGCAAGCTCCCTACAGCGAGTGCTGTGGTTGCCGATATGGCGGATGCCGCTCGATGTGTAGCCGGGCTCTCCGAGACAAAGCAGGTTCCCGCGTGGACGGAGGAACCCGCCAAGGTGATCCCCTTTGAACTTTACGAGAGCGCATCCCTCGTCAGGGTTGCCGCCGCGGACGAGCAGGCAGCTCGCAAGGCCTTTAAGGAGATCAAGGAAGTGGCACCCCTTGAGGGAGAATTCGCATTCCTTACGGGCGTCATGACGGAAGGCGTCTATGAAAAGGCTGTATCCGGGTTGAACATTATCAGCAGGATCCGCGTGGATTTTACGGAATAACGCATATATGTTAGGGGCTTATATGTTGCTGCCCGTATGAGAGAGATCTGCGGGTTTTCATTGGATGAGAGAGGAATCTACCCGCCGCTCGCATCTGCAATACTTTTCGCCTGATCAGTGACGGGACGTGATCCCGGCTACTGACAGGGATTTTTTCAGGAGGTAGGACATGAAATATGTTATAGTTCTGGGAGACGGAATGGCAGACGAGCCGCTTGAAGAGCTCAAGGGCGCAACTCCCCTTGAGGTGGCGGTAACGCCCGTGATGGATGAGCTCGCAAAGGTTTCGGAGCTTGGGCTCTCCGCCAATATCCCCGAAGGCATGAAGCCCGGAAGTGACACGGCGAATCTTGCCGTGCTCGGATACTATCCCAAGAAGTATTATTCCGGAAGATCG
>JAEEGK010018494.1_pt1 | contig 15074 bp, 15 predicted proteins | sample 8958771 | NCBI WGS metagenome assembly JAEEGK01 (sample SAMN16246547, study PRJNA631951) | gut metagenome | biome: gut microbiome; feature: rumen; material: SC-attached | host: Bos | place: Iran: Karaj | collected 2018-10 | reverse complement strand
CCGTGTCCACTTTGCGGTTCTTGCAATGGGGCCAAATTGACACGTGAACAGGCAAGGGAGTTGGCCGGCGATTATATTGTCAATGGCAGTTTCCATCGCACGACATTCGGTGGGTCTAATGTTTATCGGCTGACTGACAAATATAAGGATTACAGCGAATTTAGTGATGATCCCGATCTGATGTTTCTTGAAGAAATATCTGGCCGAAGTGCTTTCAATTATGGGCCTCCAACATGGCAAGTAGGAATAACTTCTTTGTTGGAAGATATACAGAGTAAGAACCGAACCACCAAAGCAAAGGCTATTCAAAGAATAATCGATGGATGCGATAAAACGGAGTGTGCAGAGGGGACTCTTTTTTATCGGCTGTTACCTCGATTATTTGGCGACAGCAAAGATCCGTTGACTTACGATTCTCCGCATTGGCGATATCAGAAGAATGGCCGCTTTAGGTTGTGTAAAAAAAGTGTACTTTACCTCTCTTCGAGTATTGAATCTGCTATTCATGAATGCCGTGTGACTGTAGAAGATGATCCGTATTTAGCTTCAATCATAGTAAAGAGACCTTTACGAATTGTGGATTTGACAAAGACATTGAATGACTTCGGGGATCCGTGGGAAGATCTTTCCACTTCTCTCCGGTTTATTTGCTCCACCGGGAAAGACGCATATCCCATTACACGAGCAATCGCCCGAGAGGTTTTTAAACAAGGGTATGATGGCATTTTTTATTGGTCGTTCTTTAACCAAGTCTCTCAAGAAACGGGAAAGAACTTGGTTTTGTTCGGCTCTCCCATTAAAGAGGGGAAGGCCGATGTTGTTAGTATAGATCGGCTTTTATTAGACAAGATTCAGTATTCGTATTCTCTAGGAGTTCCGCTCGGGTAGATTAATTGAATCCATAACTAAAAAGCTAGTATTTTCGATTTGTTTATTATATTTGCAAAGTTTTTACAAAATAGCCCGCTAAATGCTAATCGAGGTCCGTTTGAGCAATATGTTTTCGATCAAGGATGAGATTGTCCTTGATATGAGGTCAGGAGGTAGTAAGTCCAAGAATTCGGCTTCTCTGGCCTCCAATTGTTTTTCGTACAACGATATCGATTTGCTAAAATCCGTTGCAATTTATGGTGCGAATGCATCCGGAAAATCCAATATTTTGAGGGCTATCATATTCAGCTGTTTGATGGTATTGAACTCTCACAACCACAATGAGAATGTGGTTTTTAATTTCAGGCCTTTCAAGTTCGATGGATATGAAAAAAAGCCGAGTTCTTTTTATATTCGGTTTGTCCACGAAGGCATTGAGTATGAATACTCCTTCAGCTTGACGCAAACAGAAATCGTTACGGAGGCTTTGTATTATTATCCCAATGGCCGTCGCGCAGAAGTGTTCTACCGTGATGAGCGACTCGGAAACGATAAGAGCAAGGTGTACCGTTTTAAGAACGCGATCAAGCGTCCGTTGGATGTTGCGATCAATACTTCTAAAAAGACATTGTTTGTCTCTCGGGCCAGTCAAATGGACAGGGATGTCGCGAAAAGTGTTTTTGCCTTTTTTAATAACTATCTCATGTTTAGACCCAGTCTTTCCGGGAGTATGGTCGAGGCGTTATTCACCACATATAAGCGGGAGATTCTGACTGCACTGCAGATTGCTGACAGTGATATTGTCGATGTAATAATGAAGAAAGAAAAACGCGTGGGGCCGGTCGAGACAGTTCATCTGCAATTCACTACTTTCCATAAAGGGGATCCCTCCATTCCCTTTGATATGGAAACGGAGGAGTCGGATGGAACACAGCGCTTGTTCATCCATATGATTTATTTGTTGGATATCTTGAGGAATAATAAAGCGATTCTTTGGGATGAGATAGAGCTAAGCCTCCACAGTAAGATAGTGGAATACATCTTTACCCTTTTCCACAGGAGCGCTGGGGCTCAGTTGATTTGCACTACGCACAACACGAATCTGCTTGACCTTCATAAAATGCGAAAGGACCAAATCTACTTCGTCAACAAAAAGGAAGACGGCTCGAGTGACTTGTATTCGCTGTTTGATTACAAAGACTTTCGAGATACGATGGATTTGGAGAAGGCCTACCTACAAGGACGGTTTGATGCAGTTCCGTATATCGATGATTCTGAGTTGAATTTGAAGTCTCTGATTGAAAATGAATAATAGGCGGCAATCGAAAGGGAAGGTCATTCGACCTACCTTTTTCGTGTTTTGTGAGGGGGAGTCAGAGGAAGCTTACGTGAAGTTTCTGCGTTCAAAGTATCGTCTGCCCATTGAGATTTGTCCATCAGTGGCCGGGCTTAGCATAAGTAAAGAACATATTAAGCATTTCAAGAAAGACAAGTCGACACATCCCAAGGATAAAGACTTCCTGATGTATGACCTTGACCGGGATGATATCTTGGAACGTTTGGAGATGATAAAAGGCGCAACGATCATCTCCTCCAATCCTTGTTTGGAAGTGTGGTACTTGTTGCACTACGTGGATCGGCGGGCGGAACTTTCAGCTGCTCAATGCCTGGCTCTATTGCGGAGGCATCTACCTAAATACAAAAAGGGGGATATAGGTGCTGATCTGCAGTCGACTTTGATAAAGAAAATGGATCTTGCGATCTCTCGAGCTCGGGCTCTTCCTGCTCGTACCAATCCATCGAGTGATATGCCATTATTTTTGGAAGACCTTGAAACGGCGAGCCGATAGCATGGGCTATAGTGTGCTCTGAATCTTGAGAACGTAGTCCGCTCCACACAGTGCGCCGTACTACCTGCAGCGAAAGGCACCATTCATCCATCTCTTTCCTTTCGCTGCCCCAAAAGTAGGGTTTTGAGGCAAAATCTGGCATCGAAAGGGATAAGATAGATAAACCATGCCTTTCGCTGAGGGGGTAACGGCGCAGAAGCCCTGCGCGCCAGCCACCAAAGAAAAATACAACCACCAAATATGATCTACGACCACATCAAAAACATCCACCTCTACAAAGGCCTGACGCCGGCGCTGGACCTGGCGCTCGATTACATTGCGAATGTGTCTGCCGACGTTGAGGTCGGGACACATCAGCTGGCGCAGGGCGTCAAGGCCGTTGTGAGCGCGTACGAAACGTCGCTCGTGAACCCGAAAGGGTACGAGGCACACCGCAAATACGCCGACATCCAGCTATGCGTTGAGGGCGCCGAGCTCATCCGCTGCAAGCCCCTCCCGCAAGTGACGGAGACCATCCCTTACGACGAATCCAAAGACGCTGCCCGCTACGCCGACTGCCCCGGCGCCGACCTGGTCATCGGCGCCGGCTACTTCCTCGTCGTCTTCCCCGACGACGCCCACGAACCCGGCCTCGCCCCGGGCGGCCACTGCGCTCCGGTGAAGAAGGTCGTAATGAAAGTGCCGGTAGAGTAATCAGCTAACCCAATTCCGCCATGTTGCTTCAAGCTGTACCTAACGCGATAGTTCAAAAGATAGATTCTCTCCGGGTTTTAACGGAGAGCGTGATGAATGCCCAGCAAACGCAATCTGTCGAGATTGAATCTATCCGTGACAGTGTCCATACGCAACTAGCCGCCGTCACGGCTCAACTCGACACCATCCCTGCTTTCGGTGTCAAGTATGGCGATACGATGGCGTATATTGCCATTCCGCTGATCATAGCCCTGTTCGCCTTTGCATTTATGTATATGCTTTCAGTCATTACCCGTGTCAATCAAAAGTATGACTCAGAAAGCATTAATCAAATGTTCAAAACGAGTGGTACCTATTGTTGTTATTTAGTTAGCTCTACTCTGGGTATCGCATATGTCTTGGGGTTCGGTTTGACTACTTGCATTACTGACATCAGTCAAGGGGCGATGAGATGGTTAAGTATAATCGGTGTCATCATAGCCGGGTTTTTTGCGGTTTGTGTTCTTCTTTTTGTTCTTGCCTGCTTGCGATATGATAACCACTATCCCATGTTGAAGGTTATGGGGAATCGCTACAGGAGACATAGACGGAGACAGCGATCCTATGATAACTATAAGAATCGATTAATAGATCTGTGTAAATATGCTATTCGGGCCAGGGACAATCGTTTATATGAGGATTTACTTGAACTGGTCAATAAGTATGGCAAGGCTGTCAAACCAAAAACAGCTGATCAAGTCAATGAACTCAAGCGATCTTTCTACAGCAGTATCGTGGAGGAGTTTGTTCAAACGCCTACTGGGGGAGAAATGGAGCGTAACCTGTTCAGGCATTGGGAACAGACGCTAAGACATGATGAGTTGCTGGATCCCAAGGATTATTATTATATGCTGGATGGTGTCGTGGGCGCGGTCAAACGCGGCCAGCGCTATATGTTTGAAGCTTATGCCGAGATGTGTAGATATGGTTTTAATTTTATTAATCAAACGGCAGAAGTAAAATATATCATTGGAAGTGGTACCGAGGAACAAAAAAGTACAGATGACAAGAGTCTGATAATATGGAACGAGTTGAGAGAGGCCCATTTTTTAGCTGCGGCCTATCTATTCTCTTTGGGGCATTTTGAGGTTGCAAATGTTTTTAAAAAAAGGTCAGGTTCGGAGCGCGATTTATTCTTCCCGATGACTTTATCGGAAGTGTTGAAATTGTATGCCGATTGTAAGGCAAGGCAAGATGTGAATACAGGACAGTATCACTTTGAACATTGGAACAATGAGGTGATTGCTGGCAACGACGATAGGGAGATTCTGGAAAAATTTACAGCTATGCTTGTGCTGATGATGAGGCAGCTGAGCATAGATGGGAATATGATCATCGTTAGCCAGAAAAAGATGCGTCTCCTTGCTGATTCGAAAGAACAAATCATCAGATTTGGAGAAATATGGAAGAGTCATCAAGAGTTGAGGAGCCGTTTCCCTCAAATACGGAATGTGAATATTGAGCGGATTTTTGATGCGGGAATGTCGCGACTTTCAGACGGAGCCCAGATGGGGCAGCCGAATATCTTTGAATGGTCCTTACCATCGTCGGCAAAGAAACCTGTAAAAGAGTTATTTGAATCTTTTTTCAGAACGGGCAAATCGAATCTAACTGACTCGCTGGCGGGCATTAACGAGAATAAAGACAGCAAGATCGGATTGAATAAATATACATTTCTTGTTGACAAGCAGTCTCTGTTAACGCCTGACAAGTGGACAAGCCCGGCGGTTCAACACGATATGACAAAAATCTTCTGGAAAAGATATTTGCATGCGTTTTACGAGGTATTGTCAGAGATGAGGATTAAGGACATTAAGACGAAAAGAGCTCACTTTGGAAATAAGTATTTGAAGATTGTGGGAGATAATGGAAGCGATTATTTGATGATTAGTACAGACTATGATTTTAAGACAAAGCTTCAAGTTTTCGGCCCTGCTTCCTTGTTTGACGCTAAGTCCGTTCTGCCCAGCGAACTTATAAGAGATTTGCCGACGTTACAGCCGTTTGTCAATACGATTACGGTGATCAAAAAGAAGGATCTGCCCGCCCTTAAGGCCACATCTAAAGAGAAAAAGACAAGTGTTGGCTTTAACGATGAATCTGACAAGGATGAAGGACGGGCAAACGTGAGAGTTACGGTGTATCCTCCTTATGCGATCTGTTATAGCAAAGATGCCGAGATTTATCGGTTCCATTTTAAAGATTAACGCACAGGGGCGGACGCATTGCGCCGCCCGACCTGCAGCGAGAGGCACCATTTATCCATCCCATCCCTTTCGCTGCACAAAAATCGGGTTTTGGGGCAGAATCTGGCAGCGAAAGGGATGAGATAGATAAACCATGCCTTTCGCTGAAGGGGTAACGCCGCAGGGCAATAAAACAACAACAACCATGGAAATCATCCGCCTCCAATCCGTCACCGACGCGCAGATAGGGGAGATTATGGCCCTGATGCGCGAGCTTGATCCCCAAATCGCGGTTACGCCGGAGATGGTCCGGCGCGCTGTTGAGGCGCCGGGCACGCATTTCTTCGCGATGCTGGACGGCGCGCTGCCGGCCGGCCACGATGTGGAGGCCAGCCCCCGCATCGTGGGCTGTGCCTCGCTGTGCGTGACCGCCAGCCCGACCGGCTGCAAGGCGCATATCGAAGATGTGGTGGTCCTGTCGTCGTACAGGGGGCGGCAGCTGGGGCGGTGCCTTATGGAGTACGTCCTCGGCTACGCGCGCAAAGAACTCCCGGCTGGCACGAAGATTTACCTGACTTCCCGGCCGCAGCGGGTTGCGGCCAACGCATTGTATCAATCGCTCGGCTTTCGACGGAAGGAGACGAATGTGTATGAAATAATCGCTACATTTGCAAGCTAATAACGACAATTAAATATTGAATTCATATGACCGTTTTCAAAGACAAAACCCTGCTCATCACCGGCGGTACCGGGAGCTTCGGGAATGCGGTGCTGAACCGTTTTCTGCGGACTGATATTGGCGAGATCCGGATCTTCAGCCGCGACGAGAAGAAGCAGGACGATATGCGGCACGACTTCCAGGCGCGGATGCCGGAGGTGGCGCATAAAATCAAGTTTTACATTGGCGACGTGCGGAACAAGAGCACGCTGAAGTACGCGATGAAGGGCGTGGACTATGTGTTCCACGCGGCGGCGCTCAAGCAGGTGCCGAGTTGCGAGTTCTTCCCGATGGAGGCCGTCAAGACGAATGTCATCGGCACCGACAACACGCTCGACGCGGCGATCGACGCGGGCGTGAAATGCGTGATCTGCCTGTCGACCGACAAGGCCGCGTATCCCATCAACGCGATGGGCATCAGCAAGGCCATCGAGGAGAAGATCGCCGTGGCCAAATCGCGCCTCTCCGGCGACACGAAGATCTGCTGCACCCGCTACGGCAACGTGATGTGCTCGCGCGGCAGCGTGATCCCGCTCTGGATCGACCAGATTCGCAAGGGCAATCCCATCACCCTCACCGAGCCCAAGATGACGCGCTTCATTATGAGCCTCGAGGAGGCGGTGGATCTCGTGCTCTTCGCATTCGAGCACGGCCGCAACGGCGACATCCTGGTCCAGAAAGCGCCGGCCTGCACGATTCAGACCCAGGCCGAGGCGGTCTGCGAGCTCTTCGGCGGACGCAAAGAAGACATCAAGGTGATCGGCATCCGCCACGGCGAAAAAATGTACGAGACGCTGCTGACGAAAGAGGAGGCCGCCAAGGCCATCGATATGGGCAACTTCTACGCAGTCCCCGCCGACAACCGTGACCTGAACTACGACAAGTACTTCATCGACGGTGACACGAAACGCGCCACCATCGACGAATTCAACTCCGACAACACCCGCCGCCTGAATCTCGAAGAGACGAAGGCCAAGATCGCCTCGCTGGAGTACATCCAGAATGAGCTGAAGGGGATTCCGAATATTGTGAAGTAGGGGGGCGCCCTGGGAGCACTTAGGCCATGACCATCGACCAGACGATTCTCGACCAACTCACCGCTGCGGCGAAGGCGTCGCCTCGGCTGCGGATGAATATGGACCTGCGCAACTCAGCGGACGACCAGTCGCAGCGGATGCTCAATGCGCTGGAGCCCGGCACGGTGCTGCCGATCCATCGGCATCGCGCCTCGTCTGAGACCGTCGCCATCCTCCGCGGCAAGATCTGCTGGCATTTCTATGACGATGCCGGCCGGAAGACCGAATCGGTCGTCCTCGACGCCCGCGGCGACCTCCGCTGCCTCAATGTGGAAAAAGGCCGCTGGCACTCCCTAGAATGCCTAGAATCCGGCAGCGTCCTTCTCGAATGCAAGGACGGCGCCTACGCGCCGCTGGGGGAGGAGGACATCCTCGAATTGCGGCAGCAATAACAGCAGTAGCGGCCGATGCCTGAAGGCTTCTCATACACCGTCTCCCCGAACAACATCCACCTGGAGTCTTCCTTCCTGGTGCCCAAGCGCGCGTTTGCGCGGAAGCTGGCCGCGATCCATCTGGAGCACCCCGACTCCGAGGTGTGGACGCACCGCTCCCTCAAATCCCTCGTCCGCGAGTGGGCTGCGCACAACGCGCTCCACGCCCTCGGCATCTATCGCAGCCGCACCTGCCACACCGACCTTAATTGGCCCCAGGGCTGGATCTTTCGCATCGGATATGGAATTGGCGGGGCGTTGGTGTGGCCGTTCATTAAATAAATTTTGAAAAAGGTTGTAGCGATACAACCTTTTTTGTATTTTTGCGATGTGAAGTATTTGAATGTCAAAAATGCACTAGCGGCCTGGCGCGCGCTTCAGCCTCTGTCGGAAAAGGACAGGGAGCGGTTGCGCCGCAGGTTTACCGTTGACTTTAACTATAACAGCAACCATATTGAGGGGAATACCCTGACGTATGGGCAAACGGAGATCCTGCTGCTGTTCGGCAAGGTGATCGGTGAAGCCGATGTGCGTGACGTTCAGGAGATGACGGCCAGCAATGTGGGGCTGAAAATGATGACCGAAGCCGCCGTCGTCAAAGAACTCCCGTTGACGCAAAATTTCATTCGGACGCTTCACAAGACTCTGCTGCGCGAAGATTATACGGTGTTCCGAGACCTGCCCGGCGGCGGGCATACGAGCTACGTTATCCATGCCGGTCAATATAAGACGCGCCCCAACAGTGTGATTACGCGGTATGGCGATCGATTCGAGTATGCACTGCCGGAAGAGACTTCGGCGATGATGGCGGACCTGGTCGGTTGGTACAATTCGGCGGAGCGGGAAGGGAAGATGTCGCCGGTGGAGTTGGCCGCCCTGTTCCATTATCGGTTTATCCGAATCCATCCGTTTGAGGACGGGAACGGCCGTATTGCCCGGTTGATGATGAATTATATCTTGACGCGCCACGACTACCCGATGATTGTGGTCCGCAGCCGCAATAAGGCCGAATATCTGGAGGCGCTGCACCAAGCCGACCTGGAGGTCGGCCCCGCGCCCGGCGATGGCGCTTATGCTGAACTGAAAGATATCCGTCCGTTCATCAAATATTTTAACGAGCTGGTGGCTACCGAGGTGTACAACGACGTTCTGTTCGTAAGCGAGACGGATGATAATGTGTGGTGGTATGACGGTGAACGTGTTGCTTTTCGCACGCCGAACTATACGAAGATTTTGAATGCTATGCGCACGCAGCCGACCTTGACTCTCGCGGATATGCGGGCTGAGACCGGCATCAGCATTGCCGCCATTCAAAAACTGCTTGACCAGCTTCTCCGAAAGAAGTATGTGGAGCGGGGCGAGAAGGACGGCAGCTGGCGCGTGTTTATTGTGAAATAGTTGAATCGCTACTTTTTTTAGAATATGAAACACTTCTCCCTTTTTCTCGCCGCGGCGGCGCTGACGCTGCTGGTGTCGGCGTGCTCCGGCGGCGCGCCGGATCTCGATGATCTCAAAGAGAATTCGTATCCGCTCGTGGAGCAGCTGCTCACGGAGGATGACGACGCGGCCGTGACGCACCGCCTGGACCGCTACATTCTCGACCAGCATCCCGACAAGCTCACGTACACGGGCACCATCAAGGTCACCGAGTTCGACCACAAGACCGACGCCGACGGCAACGCCACGGTCGACAGCACCAAGTACTACCGCGACGTGGTGATTACGTTCCACGGCACCGATTACGACAAGTACACGGTGACGTTCTACGAATCGAATTAGATTTTTGATATATTTGCATAAAACATCAAAAACCTGAATTTTATGCCCAACCTGAAAGGAACCAAGACCGAGCGGAATCTGCAGGAAGCGTTCGCCGGCGAATCGATGGCCCGCAACAAGTACACGTACTATGCGTCGAAGGCCAAGAAAGACGGATATGTCCAGATCGCCAATCTCTTCGAGGAGACGGCGGCCAATGAGAAGGAGCACGCCAAGATCTGGTTCAAGTATCTGCACGGGGGCGCCGTGCCCGGCACGGAGGCCAATCTGGCCGACGCCGCGGACGGCGAGAACTTCGAGTGGACCGATATGTATGCGCGGATGGCCCGCGAAGCCCGAGAAGAGGGCTTCGAGGAGATCGCGCAGAAATTCGAGATGGTCGGCGCCATCGAGAAGCATCACGAAGAGCGCTACCGCAAGCTCCTCCAGAACATCAAAGACAAAGTGGTCTTCTCCAAAGACGGCGACGCCATCTGGCAATGCTCCAACTGCGGCCACATCGTCGTCGGCCCCGCCGCCCCCGAAGTCTGCCCCGTCTGTGACCACCCCCAAAGCTACTTCCAGATCCTCGCCGAGAACTATTAACAGTCTCGCCCGACAGACCGGGAATCCCTGTTTTAAGGAATTGCCGCATGTTCGCCTGCGGCAATTCTTTTTTTTCAGTGCGCCGCTGTGAGCCCGCTGTTCCTTCGTTCTGCGCCCCTCTTTCGCTGCTTTACCGGGCTCACCCCCTTGTTTCGCCGCTGTGAGCCCGGAGATTCCTGCCTGGAGTGCCCTCTATCGCCGTTTGCCCGGGCTCACCCTCGTCATTTGGGCGTGTGAGCCCGATGAATGTGCGTTCTGGTGGCTTCTGCCTGTGGGAGAGCGGGCTCGGCGTGGCTTTTTTTTTCTTTTGGGCGGGGCAGTCGGGAACTGAGGCGGTTATCTCCCGCCAGCCTGGTGGATTTGTGCGGCTACGCGAGGAGGGGGCGCAGGGCTGTCGAGGATAACCGTTTGCTTGCTTGGGGTTGACCGACAGGAGTGTTCGCGGGACGTGGCAGGTGGTGGCTGAGGCGGTTTTCTCCCGTCTGGTCGTCAGGGAGCTAAAGAGGGGCTCCCTGCGCCCAGCCGGGGAAAACCGGTCAACCTCCGACTCCCCGAGAATCGCCGCGCCCGCTAAAACCATTTGCATTTGTAAGAAATATTCTTACCTTTGTGAATGTGTTAAGAAACAGAATATGGCAAGGACTGTGACAGTATCTTTGGGCCCGCATTATGAAGAGTTCATTCGGCAGAATATCGCCGGTGGACGTTACAATAATGCAAGCGAAGTCATTCGGGCCGCCTTGCGCCGACTGGAGGAAGACGAGACCCGGCTTGCTGCGATGCGCGCTGCTTTAATCGAAGGAGAGGAGAGTGGTATTGTGGAGGATTTTGATCCTCAGGAGTTTATGAATCGGTTAAATGCAAAGCACGATGCAGAAGTACAGAATCTCTAAGCGGCTAACATGTATGTGAACGGCCTGTTGAATGCTTTTGCAAGAATCGCAAAAGCTCCCGATCAATTCGGCCGCTCTTATGAACACGTTCGCAAAGGGTATCGGAAATACCACTATGGCCACCACATCATTTTCTATCTGATCCAGCCGGACGGCCTTCCGCTAATCTCCCGTATCCTGCATGAGCGCATGGACTTCGACCGGTATCTCTGATTTTGAGCCCGCTGATCCTGCGTCCTTACGTCGGAAGTTTAGCGGAATTTTCGTAAATTTGGAAATTAATCAACGTGTAGTTTTGATGAAACAGAATATCCTGAGAATCGGTTTTCTTATCGTTTTGATGATTCTGCTGCCGGGGGTTGTTTCCGCACAGAAAAAGGTTAAAAAAATTGAAGATGAACTCGGCGTCTATGAAGGGGGCGTCCGGGGCGATTTGCGGCACGGGCAGGGGACGAATGTGTTTCCTGATGGGCAGAAGTATGTCGGAGAATGGAAGGATGGCGCGCCGAACGGCAAGGGGAAACTCTCCAAGCCGGATGGCTCCTCCTATGAGGGGGATTGGAAGATGGGAACGCCGCACGGGCGGGGAACGTTCGTATACCCAGACGGTGTCACTTATGTGGGTGAAATCCGGGATGGCCGGTTGCACGGGCAGGGGACTTATACCACTGAAGATGGGAGAAAACTTGTGGGTGTTTTCAACAATGGTGTGATCAGCAGCGGAGAGATCTATCTTCCCGACGGGTCGGTCTATAAAGGAGAGATCACAAACACCCGCCCCAGCGGGAAAGGCGTTTTGAAGACGCCCGAAGGGACGGTGTTCGACTGTGAATGGCGCATGGGCGCTCCCGACGGGCAGGGAACGATCACCGATGCGAATGGCAATAAGTACATTGGCCAGTTGAGAGATGCCAAACCCCACGGCGAAGGGACTTCGCTTTGGGTCGGCGGCGACAAATATGTCGGCCGATGGTCGGAAGGCCTGCCGCACGGCCAGGGAACCTATACGTTCGCCTCGAGCGAAGAAAAAAGGGGAATCTGGAATCATGGCATCTATCAGGAAGACAGTGAAGGTCAGGTGAAATCCGAATTCAAAATCTCGATGGGCGCCGGCTCGCCGCTGGCGTCCGTATCCTATTCCGGGACTCCTGCTCAAGCATCCGCCCAGGACGCTACGCCTCAGGAACCGGCCCCCGCTACCAAGAAGGACCCGGGCCCGCTTCGGCGCGCCTCGAAGACCGAGAAAATGCAGGCGCTTCTCGACGAGGCCATCCAGCGTGCGGAAGGTTTTGACGGCGTCTACACCATCGTCAATGATTATGACTTTGTACTCAAGCCCGAAGAAGTGAGCGAATTCCTGCGGAAAAAGGGTTACTCTATCGGGCAGTATTCCACGAAGAATATTATGCTGGTCGGCAATATCGCCGGCGTGGGCGGCATGGTCGATGAACTTGACTTCTATACGCCCGATTGTCTTCGGAAATATGCCTACTATGTCTTGCGCGGCCAGGATCAGGAAGAGTATTCCCGGATGGACAAAACGGGTTATTTCTATTTCCAAACTAGTCCCAACCCCTGGACAGAGCGGGTTGATAAGAGTACGCCGGTGTATTGGTCCGGATCCCTTGTCAACGGGCTCCTCGACGGTCCCGGCGTTGGCCTGGTCCTCTTCGAAGATGGCTGGGGCTTCATTGAAGCGACCTTCCGGGCCGGTTTCCCGACCGACAAGGTGCCGGTCGAAAAACTGTTTACCCAGACCTTGACGACCAAAACGCTGGAGTATCCTGCACTGCCGCATCGATATCTGCTCAATCAGGTCAATAAGGCGGAGGGAGATTTCAGAGAAGCCCTCAAGGCCTATTCAACTGAGGTTTATCCAGAATATGAAAAGTATCTGGAATCGGAGTATCGGAAAGCCTTGACCTTGAACAAGACAACCGAGAAATATAGCCAGGATGCCGACTTCCTCAAGGAGTTCATCGACTTCTATAGTGCGATGGGAACGGATTCCAAGAATCTAATACCCAAAGCACAGTCGATCCTCGATGCGTATTCGGTCCTCAATGCCGTCAAGCGTAGATTCAGTATCAACGATTACACAACCTTTGGCCCCCGCTGGAACTGGTCCTATGTCGATGAAGTGCGTAGTTACTACGACAAAGCGCTCGCCTCGGCCACGGCCAAGGCAAAGATCAAGAACGGCGCTTTCCAACCCTTCTATGCTTCGGCCACGACCCTCTTGACCCAGAAGCGGAAAGATCTTGAAAAACACATCGTCGACAGCGAGAAAGAGTACGAAAGCTGGCAGGAACGCGATCGTGAACAATCCCGTCTGGACGAGGGGCGGTACCAGGCATCGCAACTCTCATATGATGCCGAAAGATCGTACCCGCCCTCCGGCAAAAAGGTGGGTTCCCTTCTCGGTCCCGGCTTGCATTATGAAAAGAACGGTGAACTCGTCCTGCAAAACGGGCATTCCCTTGAGTACACGATCTATTACCACGACAATGGCTCTGTCATGTATTATAAAGTCATCGGTTCCTACCCGTCAGTCCCCAAGCCAGAGTATGAATCGTTCGAAGCTATGCTCAATGCCTTCGTCGCCGCCCACAAGTAATAATAATCAGGTTAATATGCGTCGTGATATGTGTCCTTTGATTGGAGTGACCCCGTTGTGGGATGAGGAGCGGCAGAGTGTGTGGATGTTGCCGGATTATTTGGAGGGGATTCAGCAGGCGGGGGGAGTGCCGGTGGTGCTGCCATTCGATCCGTCGCCTGCGGCGATTGCGGAGATGGTGGAGCGGTTCGACGGGTTTCTGTTCACGGGTGGGCCGGATGTTTCGCCGGGGTTGTATGGGCTGGATGATATGGGCGGGAAGATCAAGACGTGTCCTCGGCGGGATGAGCTCGAGGTGCCGCTGCTCAAGAAGGCGGTTGCCGCCGGGAAGCCGATCTTCGGGATTTGCCGCGGGCTTCAGCTGATCAATGCCGTCCTGGGCGGCACGCTTTATCGGGACCTACCGTCGGAGCATCCGTCCGAGATTGTTCATAGGCAGGCCAAGCCTTACGGCCGTTACACGCATACCGTTCAGGTGAATGGCCCGCTTCAGGTAATATTATCTGATTTGATAGAATCAAACACACTCCCCGTCAACACCCTCCATCACCAGGCGGTGCGGGAGCTGGCGCCGGGGTTGGAGGCGATGGCGGTGACGCCGGATGGGTTGATCGAGGCGTTTTATGCGCCGGGGGCGCGGTTCCTGTGGGCGGTGCAGTGGCATCCGGAGTATTTGTTCCGGGGCGATGCGGCGAGCCGGCGGCTGTTCGCCCGCTTCGTGGAAGCTAGCCGGTGAAACGCGGCTGAATGCTTCTGATGTCCCAAAAAGTGGGACGTCAGAAGCAAATAAGGGGGAAAATGCGTCTGATGTCCCACTTTCGGGGACGACGGACGCATTTTTGCGGGGGTGGACGAAAAATTTCGTAAATTTGAAGGTTAAATACTGAAAAATCGGATGAAAATACTGGTGACTGGCGCGAAAGGGTTTGTAGGACGCAATCTTTGCGCGCAGTTGAAGAATATCCGCGACGGCAAGGCGCGGAATTACGGCTTCGGCCCGGCCGATCAGGCCGCGGCGGGAGCCGGCAGCCCGGCGGCGGACGCCGCCCAGGCCGGGCGCGACAAGTGCATCGAGGAGGTCTTCGAGTATGACCTCGACTCGACGGCGGATGAACTCGACCGGTGGTGTGGGGAGGCGGACTTCGTCTTTAATCTGGCGGGGGTGAATCGGCCGAAGGATGTGAAGGAGTTTATGAGCGGGAACTTCGGGTTTGCGTCGACGCTGCTGGAGAAGCTGAAGGAGCACGGGAACACGTGCCCGGTGATGCTTTCGTCATCGCAGCAGGCGTCGCTGACCGGAAGGTTCGGAGACTCTGAGTACGGCCGGAGCAAGAAGG
>JAEEGK010018493.1_pt1 | contig 15075 bp, 8 predicted proteins | sample 8958771 | NCBI WGS metagenome assembly JAEEGK01 (sample SAMN16246547, study PRJNA631951) | gut metagenome | biome: gut microbiome; feature: rumen; material: SC-attached | host: Bos | place: Iran: Karaj | collected 2018-10 | reverse complement strand
AATACATTTAATGATATCATAAATAAATCTTGGTCCATTAATTTTATTGATTATTTGATGAGTTGAAATTTGAATTAAATAAAAACCATTTGAATAACTAGTAGCAACACATAAAATATCAATATCTAACATACAAATACATCCTGAAGCCCATTGAGTCTCAATATTATTTAAAGTAAATATATTTTTAAATTCAAAATCCCAAAATTTTAAAATTTTATCTCCTCTTGATGCAGTAACAATTTCATTATTTGATATTTGTAAAATATTACAAGATGAATATGTTTTTTGAATTATAACATTAGTGACATTATAATATATATTATTCAATTTATTTTTTTCCCATACTTGCATTAATCCTTTATTACTTACAGAAATAAGATTATTAATTTCAATTACTTTATATATAGGAGAATCACAATTAATAGTTTGAATAACATTATATGTATCATTATTTAATTCTATAATTTTCATTGTTTTATCACCTGAACATGTTATTATATTCCCATTTTTTAATTGAGTAAAATAATATAATGCAGTATAATGTTCATATATTACTAATTTTGAATTAAAGGTTTTTTTATCATATATTGTTAATTCACCATCTGAAGATGATGATGCAAAATCACCATTTTTTAATATTGATAAATGGTATATTCCTGAATTTTGAGTGTTTATTGTTTTAATATTTGTTAATGTGTTATTTCCTAATTTAATGTTTTTTAATAAATCTAATAATTTATTACCTGAATTTAATATTTTTTCAACACATTTATTTGAGAATTTTATTTTAAGTGTTTTTAAATTTTCTATAACATTACAATTTAAATTCTTTTGGTTTTCTTCAAAAAGGAAGGTTGAATAAATATTTTTATAAAATATAATTTCATTTTTATTTAATTCAATAAATTCATTTAAATATTTTAAAATGCTAACCTTTAATTTTTCTAATTCATTAATATTATTAATAAGATAATTTATTTCAGAATTAATTGTTTTTTTTAAATTATTTGATAAATATTTTTGTATATAAATATAATTTTTATGTTGATGTTCTTTTAAGCATTTTTCACATAAATTTTCCATACATTTTTTACAAAAATAATAATATTTATTAGAATGCTTTAAACAAAAAGAGTCATATTTTATTAAATGAATATATCTATAATTAGAATTTTTCAATTTACATTCATTACAAAATACTTTTTTAATTTCATAACAATAAAACATATTTAACGAATTTAATTCTTTTAGACAATTATAACATTTGAAAATTGAATTATCTTTAAATTGCTTTAAATTAAGAATATAACTATGTTTATTTTCACATTTCACATCTAAAAATGAACCTTCATCATTATAAAATAATTTAATAGAAGGAATTTTATAGCAATCCTTACATCTATAAATAATATCTTCATTTAAATCTACCATATTTATTTTTAAATTAATTTTTTCCAAAAATAACAATTTAATAAATTCTAAAATGTAAAAATTAAGCAAAATTCAAACTATATATTTAATTTTCAATTATTCATAATAAATATAGACTTAAATAAAGTTAAAGTAGTAAATTAAATTTATTATAAAATAATTATAACTTTAATATTATTTAATTAAAATCAAAGATTTATAATATTTAAAATAAAAATCATATAATTAAATTTATAAATATAATAATTTTATATATTTAGTTTAATAAATATTAATTTGTCAATATTTTTAATTCTACTTTATTTAATCAAATTAATAATAAATAATTAAGAATTAAAAGAATTGAATTATATTTCAAAATATGTGTTTATATATCTTCAAAATATATTATTTTTTAATTTAAATTAAAAGTTTGGATTTAAACAATTTTTTATTTATGAGATTTTTAGGAAATTATTAAAATAATGTAATTGTAATTAATTAAAAGAATGTTATTTATTGAATAATATTATTAACAAATATGATAACAAATTTCACAAAAAAAAAACATAATTAATAATAATTATATTACTTTTAAACATTTTTAAATTATTTTAAAGGAAAATATAAATTATATAATTGGAATCCTATAATCATAGAACTTCCAAATAAATCACCAATATACACATCTTCATTAAAAAAAATAAATCCAAAAATAAAAATAAAAACAATATTTAAATAACTAATAGGTAAATATTTACTCATTGACATATTTCCAATAGCTTCAGCCATATAATAATTAGCAGCATAAAATAAAAAACCATTACTTAATCCATAAATACAATAAATAATATTACTTAATCCAGTATGTCTTTCAATTATCATTAAAATTAATCCTGGGATTGTATTATAAAATCCTAAATAATAATTCTGAGTTTCTGGTTTCATTCCTTCATTACAAATAATTTTTAAACCAAAACAAGAAAATGCAAGAACCATAACATTACAAAATGAAAAAAAAGAACCTAATAAAATATTATTATGATATGTTTTATTTTCATTATTTGGTTTTTTTTCATTAAAAATTATTAAAAATGAACCAATTAAACTTAAAAGAATTCCCATTAAATATCTTATATAAAATTTTTCTTTTAAAATAATAACTACTAATAAAAGAACAATTACTGGATTACAATTGATTACACATTGACATGTACTTATTCTAAAATAATTTAATTGAAGCATATATAAAAAAATAAATAAATAATTTCCTGCTGTCCTACATAAAAACCAAAATTTATTTTCTACTTTATTATATGGGGTTATTTCTATATTATTTTTTTTAGAAAAAAAATATCCTAAATACCAAATTGGAATACTTCTCCAAAATATAAAAGAATTTATTGAATATATTTTAGGAAATAAAAATTGATAACTCTTTAATTGAAGTCCATTTATTCCCCATAAAAATTGACATATGAATGCACATATATATGCATATTTTTCAGAATTATTTGTTGAAATTTCAATACTTTCATAATGTAATATTAAATTATTATCATTCATATTTTAATAAAATTTAAAAAAAAATATATAGAAAATTTAATGTAAACTAATTTAAAATAATAATAAAAAATAAATAATTTAAAAATTAACATCTTCAAATAATTAAAACAAAAAAGAAAATTTCCTCATAATATAAATTTATTTATCAAAAAGATAAAATTACAATAATTATTTATAAATTTTATTTCAATAAAAAATAACAATTAAAAATAAATATATAAATTAATATAAAATCAAATGGACACAGAAAGAAATTCATTAAATACACCATCAACAATATCACAAACAAAAAAAACAATAAATTTCAATGAATTAATGATAAAAGGTGATAATTCAAAATATTCAATATTAGCATTATTAAATATTCTTTCAGTTTTATTAATAGATGGTTTAGAAAAATTTTTATATTCGTTTTTAATTATTCCAATAAATGATTATTTTAAATTTAAAGAATTTGAAACTGAATGTTGTTCAGCAATTTTTTTTTTGGGTCTTGCTTTAGGTTCAATGTCAGGAGGATATTTAACAAAATATTTTAAAAGAGAAACTGTTTTAAATTCATGTTCTTTTTCTTTTGTCTTATTTCATTTACTATTTTCAATTTTTTTCTATAGAGGAATATTTTTTATATGTAGATTTTGTATTGGTTTTGGATTAGGTATTTATACTCCAATTTGTTTAAATTTATATTGTGAATATTTACCAAGTGAAAACAGAGGATTTAGATTACAAGTAGTTTGGGTTTCTTTTTCAGTAGCAAATATATTTTTAATTTATATTGTTATGATTTTAATGCCAAATTTCCAAAGTTTTCAATTAAAAAAAGTTCTTTTAATTTCAGAAATAATTCCAATTATTTCTTTTTTAATTAATATATTTACATTATATGATAGTCCAAGACATTTAATTATTAATAATGAATATGATAAAGCTTTTCAAATTTTAGAAAATATGAATAATAATGAAAAATTTACAGAAGATGAAAAAATTTCTATTATAAATGATATTAAATGTAGTCAAATTAATAGTCAAGTATCAGAAGGAAATATAAAAGATATGTTTAATTCATATTATAGAATAACAACTTTAATTATTATGCTTCAATTTTTTATTACTGCATGTGGTTGTTTTGGAATTCCAGTAATTACTACTTTTACAAGTAGGCAATTAAATATTAATCAAGGAAAAGAAGATAATCATTCTATTATTATTACTCAATTAATAATTGCTTTAATTGGTTTAATTTCAAATATTTTTGCAGGATTTTTAATTAATTTAAAATGTTTAGGAAGAAAAGGATGTTTAATTGTTTCTTTAATTTTTGAAATTGTATTATCTGTTTTTTCAATTAATTTTCCTAAACTTTTTGCTTTTTTAATTGGATTTTCTCAATTTTTTTCTAATATTTTTGCTAATGTTTTAATTGCTTATAATGTTGAAGTTTATCCTACTAAAATAAGAGATATTGCTTCTGGTTTTAATTTAATGATTTATAGAATGTTTTGTATGTTTTCCCAGTTTATCTTTTTACAAATGAATTCATTTGATTTTAGAGTTCCTTATTATAGTTTGGCTATTTTTTGTTTTATCGGAATATTTTTTGTTTGGTTATTACCTTATGAAACTTCTGGAAAGGAAATAGATTCTGATTTTAATTTTGATGAAAGTATTTTGAATTTGAATAAAGGTGATGAAGGAAAAAGTTTATTAAATGATGAAGATATTAGATATTATAGTTAAATAATTTGTTATATATTTGTTAAAAAGAATACAATTTTTTATTTATTTTTAATTATCTATTAATTAAAAATGATATGATTAATTGTAAAAAATAATAACACATCATAATAAAAATAAATTAATTTTGCATATTAATAATGAATATTTATATAATTTTTTCAAAAACTTTATTTTTAATTTTATATTATATTATTTAATTAAAAAAATAATACAATATATATTTTTCAAAAGAAATATAAATATTTTTAAAAATAATATTTAAAAAATAAAATTATTATTCAAATTTAAGAATAAAATTATCAAAAAAACTAAATCAGAATCATATTCTGAAGTAACAGTTTTTAAAGAATATATAAATAAAATAAAAAATGAAGAATCATCCATAATAAAAAAAAATCAAAAAATAAATATCAATATATAATAATAATCATAGATATTTATGGGGAGTTTATAAATTGCTTTATTGGAAATTATTAAACATATAATATTAAAATAGGAAGATGTCGAACTTTTATTGTTTTTGTATGTATTTTTTTTATTTAAAATTTATACAGTTTATATTCTTATTCATAATAGAAATAGTCCTTTTTAATTTCATGATATTACTTATCCTTAAATTAAAGAAAAATGAGTTATGATTTTCTGCTTCTGTTTGAAATGGGTTATCTACCACTTATTGATATGTTGACATTAAAAAAATATTATTTGATTAATAATCAATTAATATTATTTTAAATACATTTTACTTGAGATGAATTGCAAAATTATATGCTTAAAATATCCAATAAAAAAAATCAATTTAATGATAGTGATATAAAAAAAATAATATTTAAAATGGAAAATAAAAATACAACAAATTAACAAAAGCAATATTAAAAGTAATAAAAGAATAATTAAATTATGATTAAATTATAGTTATGAAAATAATAATATAATTTACAAAATAAATAACCTTAATAATAATATTTTTAATAAAATAATTAAGATTTTTATACTAAATATATAATAAAATAAATATAAATAAAAATGAAAAAACCAAGAAAAAGTATCTCCGTTAACCCAGAAATAGTAAAACAAATACAAATATTAGGTGAAACATTAAAAATAAATATCAATGACCAAAATACTATAAATTCAATTTTCAATAAAGCTGAAAATAGAGATTTAGTAAAAATAATATTAAAAAAAAAACTTAAAACTGATATAGAAACATTCATAATTAAAATGTATTTAAAAAGTTTACATAATTTCATGTCTGTAATAAATGAAAGTAAAGATGAAGATATTGATGATATTGAGATATTATTAAATAAAATGTCACAAGATTTAAAATGTGAACATTATTCAAAAAATTCAATTTTAATGAAAATAGGAGAAATTGGTAGAACTTTTTATGTTATTTTATCAGGGTCAGTAGATATTTTAGTTCCAAAAGATATTGAAGTTTATATGTCAAAAATTGATTATATTAATTATCTAAAATTATTAAAATTATATAATGAGAATTATCTATTAGAAAAAACAATGGCTAAAAATACAGAAATTTTTCAAATTAAAAATGAAGAGATTGAAATAAATGAGAAAAAAAAAAAATATGAATCTTTGGGTATGGATTTAACAAAATATTTATCTATAATAAATGCGAATGAATTTCAAGAATTTAATAAATCAAAAGTAAAATTAAAAATATTAAGTTATTATAAAGTTCTTTCTTTAGGAATAGGAAGTTCTTTTGGAGATTATGCTTTAATTAATGAAAATTCAATGAGAACAGCAACAATATTTGTAAAAGAAGATTCATTTTTTGGAACTTTATCAAAACAATCTTATCAAAATTCAATTAAATCAGTTCATGAAAAAAGTAATAAATTAAGTATGAATTTTGTTTTCAATACTAAACTTTTTGATGAAATTACTTTACCATATTTTACAATTAGATATTGGAATTTTTTCATAAAAAATAGAGTAAAAAGAGATGAGTTATTATTTGAAAAGAAAAGTCAATTAGAAGATATTATTTTTTTTTATGAAGGAGAAGTTACTTTAATAATACCTCATTTAACTTGTAAAAAAATAGATGAATTAATTTCAAAAATTGGAAATACTTCAATAGAATATAATCAGAAATATGAAGAAGAAAAACCAATTGATGTTTCTTTAAAACATATTAAAAAAGGAGATATTTTAGGAATGAATGATATTGTTGTTAATAATGAATTCATTTGTAATGCAGTTTGTAAAAGTGAACAAGCAATTTATTTTTCAATTAATATTAAAATTTTTAATTATATTTTAAATCATTATAAGTTAGTTAAAAAAGCTTGGAAAAAATTTGAAGATACTTATATTAATTTTGTGATTGAGAGATTAAAAATTATTAAAAATACTTTAGAAAATGGAATGATTAAAAAAATTAGAGAAGATTATAAAAAAATAGAAATTAATAAAATTTGCCCAAATGATGCTACTGAATCAATTCATGAAAAAAATTTATTTAATTGTATTAAAAAAAGTTTTGAAATTGAATCAAAAGAAATTAAAAAATTCAAAAAAAGAGGATCTCAAATATATACTCAGAAAATAAATTTAAATAATACAGTAAAAATAAATCAAAAAAGAAATTCTGTAGTTTTACCAAAAATTTCTTCAAAATTAGATTTAAATAAAGATGATTTCATTAAAAATAATTTTTATAATAATAATTTATATTCATCTTCTTCTTCTTCTTCATCTTCTTCTTCTTTTCAATCTTCTTCATCTTCAAAACGCATTAAAAAAAATCTTCCAAATAATAATAATAATAATATTAATAATAATAATGATGCTGTTTTTAATAAATATTTAATGAATGTTAATAATTCTCAAAAACTAAAATCTAAATCAGGACATATTAATATTAAAATAGTAAATCCAAATCATATTAAAAATATTAGTAATGGTTCATTAGTAGGAAAAAAAGAACCTATTTTTAAAAAATCAAATAATCAATCATTAACTGATACTACAAAAACAAATTCAAAAAAATTAAAAATAAAAAGTTCAAATAAATCATTAAAAACTCATAATAATACTAATATGCATGAATTTAAAATAGGATTTAAACCAAAAAAATTACCAAAAATTGTGAATAAAAGAAATCAAAAAGTAAATTTATTATTAGATTATGAAACAACTGAATTTGCAAAAAGAATAACATTTAATGATCCAATATCAAATTTATTAGTAAATAAACAAAATCAATATTTAAGAAAAAGTTATGCAGAATCAAATTTATATAAAACATTAAATAAAACAAGTAAATCATATAAAAAAAAAAGAGTTAATTCCTTTAATAAAAATAAGATAAAGCTTCTTTTACCTAATCACAAAGTAAATCATATTCCAACTAATTTTTGGACTAATGGAAAAAATAAAGGTATAAAATCCTTTATAAATCAAGTCTTTGGATAATTATGTAAAAATTATAAATTCAAATATCATTTCAAATAAAGAATATATTTTTCTTTATGATTATATAAATATATATAAATAATCTTTTAATATATTAATAAATAATCTATTAAATAAATAATTATTGAAATATAAATAATAAATTTAATATATAAAATAAAATGAAATATGTTTTAATATTACTTTTTTTCATTTCAACAAATTTAATTTTATGTACAAATAAAAATCAAAAAACAATAAAAACACAATCTAATAAGAAATATACAACAACAACAACTAGTTATAATAGAAATGGATATAATGGATATAATGGATATTATGATAATAGTTATTATGGTAATAATTATTATTCAAATGGTTATTATGATGATTATTATTATTATGATGATTATAGTTATTCAACTCCTCAATCACGTCATGCTGCGAGAAATGCATTAATTGCAGTTGGTGTTATTCTTTTTACTTTTTTAATTGTTGCTTTGATTTTGGTTTGTTGTTTTTGTCAAAATACGAGTAATGAGGATGATAATATTATTATTAAAAATAATCAAACAGAAACGCCTATATTAGTTGATAATAGTAAAAATTATAATATGGGTTATAATTCTCAACAACAAAATTATGATTATGGAACTATGGGAAATAATTATGAAGGATATAATTATCCTTCTCAGAATTAAAATTTAAATAATATCTTTAAAAAAACAACTACACATTTTTTTATTCAAACTAAGGAAAAAAATTCTCATTTTTAATTTCAAAAAAATAAAAAAATAAAATAAAAAAAATAAAAAAAACTTTAAAAAAAAAAATAAAAAAAAAAATGGAACCAATATATATGAATTGTTTTATTTGTGATAGAAAAATAAACGCATCAGACTTAACAAATCACTTAATAGAATGTAAAAAAGTATGGGAAGCAAAATTAAGATTAGAAGAAGGAAGAGGAATAGTAGAAACATATGATAAATATAAAGAAGACAAAAAAAAATATAAAGAATATTGTCAAACAATAAAACAATCAAAAATACCAGAAAAAATAAAAAGACAACCAGGTCAAAGACCAAGAACAGTACATTGTCCTTTATGTGATATAGAATTTTCAATTGGAGCATGGAAAATTCATATTAAAAGATGTAGAGAAAAAGAATTAGAAAGTTCTAAATATTGTAATGAAAAATATAGAAATGAAATTGATGAATTAATTAATAAAACTATGAAAAGTATTGAAGGAATTACTTCTGTTAATAAAAAAATTAAAACTAAAGGAAAATACGATATTGATAATTTAGGTGATGAAGCTTATGAGGCACCTTCAAATTTAGTTACTTGCTCAAGTTGTGGGAGAAGTTTTGCTAAAGATAAAATTGATAAACATCAAAATATTTGTTTTAAACATCCTGATTTGTTTAGGAAAAAATAATATTTTTTTTATATATTTTTTTTTTATTTATTTATATGTAATTATTTTTTAGTTTTTTTAATATTATTATTTGGTAAAATTATAAAATAAATCTTTTTTATTAATTTATTAAATAATTTGAAAAAATGAAAGAAAGTTAATATATAAAATTTATATATAAAATCAATCATTTTTAACATAAATTAATTTACTCTATGAAATATTATTTCTTTTTTTTTATAATTTTTTCTTTATATATTTTTTTCCTTATTAATATATTTTAATTATAAATTTTTTTTTATTATTCATCATTTTTATAAATCATTGTACAATAAAAAATGTATTTAAGTAACAATTTGTTATAACTTTTTTACCTTTCATTTTATTTATTAATAATAATAATAGATAAAAAATCAGCCATTAAATAAAATAAATATAATATATATCATACATTAAAAATTATTATTGTTCTGATTTTTCTAACCAATTTTCTAATTCTGGAGTATCTAAAATTATTGAACTTGGAATAACTTGAATAAAATTTATTGAAATTATTAACATTTTTTCAAAAAAAGGAATATAAAATAAAAATTGATAAATAATTGTTATAATAATCCAACAAATAATAAATTCAAATAAAAAATCAATATATGATTTAATTTCATTTGATTTATTTTCAAAAGCTAAATCCATAATATCATTAAATCTTGTATGAATAGGAACATAATAAGTAGTAAAATAATGTATAATATCATTATATTTATCTAGAGTAAACATAGTGAAAGAATTAAAATTTGCATTATTTAAAACATACTCATTATGAGTATATGTTAAAGTTTCAATTTCTTTTATAAGATATTCTCTTAATGAATTAGAGTTATTGATTAAATGAATTATCTCATCTTTATAACAAAATTTATAATCATCAGAATTGACTTCATCTAAAGACTTACAAGCATCAAATAAATAAGCATTATAATAATAATCATAAAAATCTTTAAATTTAGGTAATGTGTTATAAAAATTAATTGATAAAGTTTCATTTATTATTAAATCTATATCTAATTCCATTATATCATAATAATTGGAAAATAAAGATTTCATTTTAAATATATTTGTAATAATATATAGGAATTTTTGTAAAATATAAACATTTGATTTTATTAAGTTCGAATTATTATTTATTAAATGTTTTGGTAAATAATATATAAAAATAAGAAAAATTATAAAGCATAAAATGTTAATAAAATAAAAAATAATTATAAAATTTGGAAAAGAAATTTGTTTAATTTTTTGTTTTCTAAAATAAATATAGTTATTGGAAATTGAAATTATAGATTTAGAATCCTTTTTTTTTTCAATTGTACTTGTTGATGTAGGATTTCTCATAAATTTTGTAGAATCATCATTTTTTGTTTCAATGTTATAATAAAAAGATTCTCTTTTCAAATTATTAATTTTTTTCAAATGAGATTGGGAAATTTTTCTTTTTAAATTAATTTGAAATTTTTTTATATTAAAAAGAGTACTTTCAATATTTTCTTGAGTAATTTTAGTTAGCTTCATTATACCATAATTTAATTGATTAACAGTAATACAAGTGGTAACTATCATAGTAAGATATATCAAAATGATTAATATTAAATAAATTATTATAGAATATCTAAATTTATGAAATTGTTTATTATTAAATATCATAAAATCTTCTAATAAATAAGTCATATTATTTATTAATTTTGGTAATATTAAATTAATAACTCCATTTATTGCCATATATGAACTATAATTCACAATATTATATATATCAGAATTTTCATCAAAAGAAGAATCATTAAATAAATTATCTAATGAAAATAAATAATATGCATTAAAAAGAGAACTCTTAGCTAATATAGGAAAAAAATCTGAATCATTAAAAGGAACTTGATTTCTATATGTAAAATTTAAATTAACCCAAATTCTATCTTTTGTATCTTTTACATATTTATTTATATATCTTTCTAAAAATATTATATTTTTATTTGTCTCAGAATACCAAATTGAAATATTTTTTTTTACTTCATTAATATAAGAATCAGTATCATTATATCCAAATCGTAAATCTAAATTAAGACCATATAATTTAGAATAATATAATACAGTATAATCTACAAATTTATTTAACATTAAAGTTAAAGTAAGTTGTACTAAATAAACTACATTATTATAATTTCTTACAAAATTTAATTCATATTTTGTATCATTATAAAAATAATTATATATTATATAAAAAGTTAATATTTCAATTAATAAAGAAAAAGGTAAAATTTTTAAATATTTTAGCATAATAGAGGAATGATTTTTCCTTAATATTTTATTTCTTGCTTCTATAATTCTATTTAATTTTGATAAATGATTAACAAAAGAAGAATTTGAAGTTTGAGATGTATTTTCACCTTGAATTTGAGCTTGTTCTTCAAAATTTTTTTCTTTATGTTCTCCATGAATTCTACTTTTTTTTCTTATTTCTTTTGTACTATATTGCATTAATTTTATTAAATTAGTATTTGTTTCAAGTAATTTGGGAAAATTACTTATATTTTTTATAATTAAATGTTTTTCATCTTCAAAAATTGAATATAATGTTTCTAAAGATTTTATTTTATTTCTTTGAATTATATCATTAGTAATTGGAAGTGAATTTCCAATTGGATTTGAATTTATTTGCATATCAAATGATTTTTTATTATTATCAATACATCTTATTACATAATAAACACTATTTTCTCCAAAATGAAATCTTTCAAAAGAAAAATTAAATTTTAAAGAAATATAATTAATATTTGTATTTTCTTCAAATAATTCTTCTAATTCATAAAATTTTTCTTGTGAAAAAAGTGTTTTATATAAATAAATTAATTTAACACCATTTATTTGATAATTAATTCTTTCTTTTTTTTTTTTAACAGGAGAAAAAGAAGATTCACGATAAGTTAATTTAGGACTAATATAAATAAACTCTTGATCATCATTAATTTTTGAATGAACTTTTGGAGTAGCAGTTTCATTTTCAATATTTTTAGAAAAATAATTAATTAATCCTGAATTATCATTATCAATTTTTTCCATTAAAGCTAAATGACCAGAAGTTCTATTTTGTATTATAATATCACTTGATGTAACTGAAGAATCACTTGCATAATTTTGTTCTAATGTTGCTGTATAAAATGAATATTGAGATAAAAATTCAGGAAATTTAATTTGATATTCTATTTCCATATTTTCATTTATTTCTATATTATCTAATATATTATTTTTTATATTATTCTGATTTTCAGAGTTTTCTTCTAATAAATATGCATATTCATTTTCTTCATCTACTAATTTTGATGATGATGTATATAAATCTTTGTGTTTATTTCCTTTAAAAAATGTTTTATAAAAATTTATGAAATTTTTACAAATAATATAAAAAGGAATTTCATTATGTGTAAATAAATATGGATTTGTAATTTGAAAATATTCTGTTAATTTTCTACTCATTCCTTGAATTATAAATGATGAATTTAAAATTATTATATCATCTATTTTTTCCAAATTTATCATTGCAATAAATAAAATATTTTGATTTATAATTGGAAATAATTTAACACAAATTTCAATTTGAATAACATTTTTATCACCATCTAAAGCATAAGATTTATATTGTCCTTTATCAAGTATTTTTTTTTCTCCAATTTCAAAATAATTTCTCATAAATTTTGTATGTTCATTAACAAAAAGTTTAGGCATAAATTCATGTATATTTTTACCTCTAATTTTTTCACTATCAACATTAAAAATTTTTCCAAAATTATAATTTGCTTTTTCAATTATTCCTTCCTTTCCACCATTTCCATTTGCAATTATTAATCCAGTTTTTTTTGAAAATAATAAACTATAATAATTTTTAATGATATCATCTCCAGCAATTTCTCTTTTTCTTTTAAATCTTTCTAATTCAGTTTTTAAATTTGTATCATCATTTATTTCATTAATATAATCTAAATAAATATCAAAAATTGGATTTATTCCTGAATAAATATTAAATAATTGTTTCCATGAATTATATATTTGGGTTTTTGAATTTTTTATTTGTTCAATTACATTGAAAATTTTTGAAAATTTTAATTCATGTGGATTTTTTTGAATAGAAAAAAATTCCCAAAATTCTAAATTTAATTCAACTTCATTTTCAATTTCTTCTATAAATCTTTGAGAAATATTATTATATTTAAAATATAAAGTTGGATTCATTTGTTCAAGTGTTAAACAAGTTTCACCTTCTTCTTTAAAGTCTTCAAATAATTTTTCAGATATTAAAATTTTTAATCTTACTAATAAAAAATTTTCTTCTAAATTTAATTTCATTTCTTTTGCTCTATTATAATAATATATACTTAAACAATAATTTCTTATTACAATTAAATAATAATATGATAAATTCAATAATAATTCAGGTGTATATTTTGAAATTGTAACAAAATATTTTAAAATAATTGGAATGAAATTTTTTAAAAAAATTTGATCAGATGCTGGATTTAATGTTCTATCTGACCATTCATTAATAATTGGAAGATAAATTTTATTTTTATTTTTAGTTAAACATGTTTTATTTGGACATTCAATTATATGTAATTCTATTATTGCTCTTAATAAAGATTTTGATTCTTGATTATCAATTGAAGCGTTTATTAAATCTATAATATATTTAATGTAAAATAATAAAAAATAATTATTATCTATTTTATGATATGGTGTTTCTTTTACTATTTTATTAATTAGATTATTATTTGCTTCTTTAAAACCTATAAGACATATATATAGATTGTATTCATATCCCGAATTTTTATTTCCACCCTTTTTTATTTCTAAATTTTTTTCTGTTAATTTTTCATTTTTATTATCTTTATAAGAAAAATGTAATTTTATATTAATATCTATATAAGGGTTGTCAGTTATATTTTTATTTGTTTCTTCTATTAAATTAATTATATTTACAAGATTGAAAGGATCGTATATTGTTACATATTTGATTTTATTTGTTAGTATTGTCCATTTTATAAATTGTGAAAGAGCTGTTATTATTTTTTTTTCTGAAATTAAAAATTTGTTTATAACTATAGCTAAATTAATTGGATATTTTATTGAATTTGATTTATTAATATATGAAAAATAATCTTTTTCAGAATTATATATAAATGAAATATAAGAAAGGTAAATAAAATGTATAAATGCTTTTATTTTAAGTTTTAAAAATCTAAAAAATGTTATAATTGTATATATAAACCATATTACTCCTATACAAAATATTTTATAAGGGCTTGGAATCATTTTTTTGTAGATAAAAATAAAATCATTATTTTAATAGATTAATAAAATAAATTGAATATTAATGAATAATATTAATTTTATACATTATTATATTTTTTTGGTCTTTATATGGGGATTGGGGATTGGGGATTGGGGATTGGGGATTGGGGATT
>JAEEGK010018490.1_pt1 | contig 15075 bp, 13 predicted proteins | sample 8958771 | NCBI WGS metagenome assembly JAEEGK01 (sample SAMN16246547, study PRJNA631951) | gut metagenome | biome: gut microbiome; feature: rumen; material: SC-attached | host: Bos | place: Iran: Karaj | collected 2018-10 | reverse complement strand
GATGAGACCTTAGAGAAGTGTATTCTGTCAACTCCAAGAAAGAGTTTTTTTCTCTTTGCAGGTGCTGGCTCTGGGAAAACACATTCTTTAGTGCTGCTCTTAAAAAAAATACGCGATGGTATTGGTAAAGATTTACTATTGCAGGGCAAGAATGTGGCGGTTATAACATTTACGAATTCTGCTACTGATGAAATTATCAATCGCCTTGATTACAGTCCCGTTTTTCATATATCTACCATTCATAGCTTTGTATGGGATGTTATAAAGTATTATCAGACGGACATAAAGCGTCTGTATTGTCAGTATATCCAAGAAGATATTCAGGGGTTGGATGAGAAACAGGAAAAAGCAAAGAGCAAGACAACAAAAACATATCTTTCTAATGCTGAAAAGATAAAGTATCTGAAAGATAAGTTGGGAAAAGCGAATACAATAGAGAAGTTCGTGTATAACCCTAATGGCAGCAATCCTGAATATAATGCTCTTAAACATGCAGAGGTTATAAAAATCTCTGCACAAATGATTATGGATAGCATGATGCTTCAGCGCATCATTGCACAGCGCTACCCAATTCTTTTGATAGATGAAAGTCAGGATACCAAAAAAGAACTCGTAGATGCATTTTTTAAGATACAGGAGAACTTTGCTGATATATTTACGCTGGGCTTGTTTGGTGACCAGAAGCAGCGAATTTATGCGGATGGTAAAGATAATATGGCAAATGTTATCCCATCTGATTGGGAACAACCTGTAAAGAAGATGAATTACCGATGCGCCAAAAGAATTATAAAACTGGCAAACACTATTGGAAAGGATTTGGATATACATGCAGAGCAGACACCAAGAGAAGACGCTGATGCTGGGCTTATAAGACTATTCATAGTTCAACAACACGAAGGTATTAACAAGGATGAAGTAGAGCAAACGGTCACGAAAATTATGAGTGACCATACTGCTGATGAAAAATGGTTCGGAAAAGATGCTAATGTCAAAATATTGACGTTAGAGCATATGATGGCCGCAAGGAGGTTGGGGTTTGAAGAGTTCTTTGGCACATTGTCAAGGGTAAATAAATACCAAATGACCTTTTTGCAGGGGAAAGTTTCTGAACTTGATTTCTTTACAAAAGAAGTCTTGCCAATAGCTGATTCCATAAAAGGTGATGGCCGGGATGCACTAGAAATACTGAAGACATATTCCCCTCTGTTAAGTAAACAGAAAACTGAAAATCCATACGAACTTTATCTTCGTTGCAGAGATGAGGCACGAAATGTAGCCAATATAGTAAATTCGAATCATACAATCCGTGAGGTTGTGAAATCAATTTGTGATTCCCAATTATTAACAGTTCCAGAGGTCGTAAGACAAGCTAGTATGCTAGTTGTTGCTGACATCACTGATGAAATGGAGGAAGATTTGCAGGCTTGGGTGATGGTTATGGATTTACCGATTAATATGGTTAGAGGTTATGATGATTATGTGAATCAGCGTACACGTTTCGACACTCATCAAGGAGTAAAAGGATTGGAGTTTGATAGAGTGATGGTCATCATCGATGATTCTGAAGCAAAAGGCTTCTTGTTTAGTTATGATAAGTTGTTTGGCGTTAAAGAACTCACGGAAACAGATATAAGGCATATTGAAGCCGGAGAAGAGTCTTCCGTTGATAGAACGCAAAGACTTTTTTATGTAACATGTACGCGAGCTAAAGAATCCCTAGCAATTGTTATGTATACGAACGATTCTGAAAAAGTTAAAAATCAGGTTATAAACAAAGGCTGGTTTTCCGAACAAGAGATTATCCCGCTTTAGAAAAATGAGTAAAACATTCTCTGCCAAATGGTCGGCCAAAGCAGGTGTTTCCAATTTGGAAATACCTGCTCCTTAATATATACGTATGCGCGTGAGGACTATTTGCTCAGCGACCGTTTGAGCCTATTGCCTGGATAATGTTTGGCATGGGCATATCGCATAGCACGGCGGGCCCAATCGAGAAAGTCTTCATCCTTATCTCGCCACGGCATATCGTTTGATGTGCCGCCACCGCCTGACACCTGGGCTACGCCAGTTGCGCCATCTATTCCAGCAATGAATACTCTCAGACCAGTGCTTAGCACATCCTTCCAACGGAAATTGTTACGGTCATCAATGAATGTGTCCTCTGCCATCGCATCTGCTTCGGGGATTTCTCGGCATATTTTGACTGCTTCATATAGCACTTGATCAAAAATAGAAGCTTTGAGGATAATCTCGGCATCTCTGTTGATATAGTTTATCATGACATTGTCCTTCTTCATGATTGCGTCCAGCCCTTTCAATTTGGCATTGTATGTAGATTTGAGACTATCCAATTCTTGATTAACTTGGTCAAGTTTTCCTCGCTTTTCTCTCAAATTGATTCTGATTTCAGTCAGCGTTTGATTGAGAAACTTTATCTGGCGCAGAATATCCTCCTTGTTGGAGTCGGATTCCTGTTGTTGCGCTTCAAGTTCTGCAATCTGTGATTGGATTTCCTCTTGCCGTCGAGTAAGATTCTCAATCATGGTGGTGAGTCCTTTCATGGCACGTCGCTTGGTTTCAAGTTCCTCTTCGAGAGATTTGTTCTCGCGATGCAATTCACGGTTGTGTTCTTCGAGCGACTTGTGACGTGCGCCCGTCTCGTGAATATCATCGCCTCGTTCCAGTCCCCATTTCTCATTGACGGCAGCATACCAATCGTGCCATTCACGCATCTTGTCGCGAGTTGCAACAAGAGAACCGCCTCCGAACATATCCTTAGCAGACAAGCGACCGTCCTCTAAAATTGGAGTAATGGTAGCATGAATGTGACAGTTCTTCTCGTCGCAATGTGCGATGAAGGAAATGATATTCTTCTCTCCGATACGTTCTGCGAGAGCCTTGTAATTGTCGAGGGCGAACTGCTCTATCTCAGGCATACGCTTGATGTGAGCATTGTTTCCTCGCTCTTGAAGCACCTGATTTCCGAATGCAAGTTCATTCATGCGTTCATTGCTCCCGCCTATAACAAGAGAAACTGAGAGATGTTGAGTACTCCTAACTATCGGTTCTCTTCCTGTTGCAGCAAGCCTTTCGGCTTTCCATTCGGCGATACGTGCATCTACTTTTTCCTTGATGCAGACCGATTGATCTACTGGAGCAATGACACCTCCTTTGCGTACCTCGAAGTTGAGATGCGCACGACTCTTGTCGTAATTGCGTTCTGGGTCATCAAGTTTACATTCCCATCGGGACTCATACCATTTACGCTGATGTTCTGCGCTGAGTGCTGGAGTCATCTTCATTTTGCTGACTTCGAGCATAGCTTTTTTACCTTTACCCATATAGTTATCCTGTATAATGGTTTGACATAAATGTGATTATTCTGCCAGAGCTTGCTCTTTCATTAGGCAGACCTCAACCCCTCGGAGAGCCTAACAGCCAAGTGTGCTTGGTGTATTAGGCTACACCAAAGGGTTATAATGTCTGCAAGCAGACTCGTTACGGCTTACTTCTCCCAAGGTTCAGCCCCGAGGTATCTGTTCAGATACATCTGGTCAATGGCGTTAGGTGTTTGACTAATGTAGGTTTGAACGAAACCGATGGCTTTACGCTTCTTCTCTTCGCTGAAGGAATCCCAAATAGAGAGCGATTCGTTGCGATAAGTACCGAGTTTCGGATATACCGCTTCGATTGCATCAAGAGGGAGCGATTCTTCAACGGCTTCTGACACTTCGGTAGCATCGTCTGCGATTTGCTGCGATTCGCTATCAGTCGCAGTTGCTTTCTTGGCAGCCTTCTTCTTTGCAGCCGACTTCTTGCCCATGGCATTGGTCGTATTGATTTCGCTGCGTTTTGCAGAAGACTCACGCTGCGCATCGATGATTGAGCGAAACAGAGAGAAGATTGCTTTGAGCGCACTATTGCTGAAAGAGGGAGCAATACCCTTGTTGGCATACTGGGCGATGGCTTTTGCCATCTGCCCAGCTTCCTTATCATCAAGTTCTGCCAACATCACAAGATGATCAATAGGAATAATAAGATTTTTCATACATTACTAATTTAGAATTTTTGAATACACATTAGCATAGACCTGGCTGTTGACAGCATAGCTGCGACTTGCTAACTTTGGGTTGGCATAGAATGTGTGATAGAACGAAACATTCTTGTCGCTGCCCGCAACATTGATAGATTGTACAGGCTGCACAATGCCTGCAAGAACCAGCAATACACCAACACAATGGCAGTATGCGTCAATATCCTTCTTATTGCCAACATTGGCAACAATACTTCCACCGAATATGCACTGAAGAGTAAAGGCATCACGAACTGTTCCTAAAGGGCTCTTTTCGTCAAGATTGAGTTCTTGAATAGCTACAATCTCCGAAGGAGTAAGATACTTGCGTCCAGAAGGAAGTTCATCATACTCGGTTTTGTTGCGACCGAAATCCATGACAACCTTCATGGGCTCATTCATACTGATTGCATTAATAAAAGGCTTGTTTACCTTAGTTGCCATCTTAACTTTGGTTGGAATGATGGCGAATTCCTTTTTCTTGAACTGTTTCATTTTGAAAGTGTTTTTTGTGGGCTTTCGCCCGGTTTAATACTTTTCTAACTCTTCACATAATTGCCTTTGCTCGTTCGCTTGAGTCGTCCGTCCTGAATGAACTTGTCAATCCACTTGGCGGCAGTGTTGGGATTCTCGTTCATTTCAGAAACGATTCGGTCGTAAACGGATTTGTCGAACTCATCCGGAAGTTTGTGATACAACGCATAGCGACGGGCATTGACACCAGTCTCGATGTCGGGGAGGACATTGCGATTGTTCGTCAGACGCAACTTCAAATAGATGTGTATAGAGTGATAGAGCAAGATCTCACAAATACACAACACAGTATTGAAATCCTCTTCGGAACACTCCAGAATAATCCTTCCGTCTGGAGTTCTGGCTTGCGGTTGGGAGCTATCTAATGCGCGAATAGCTGTAAACAGCATCATCATTCGAAAGGCAATAAGTCCCAACCGTCGTACGATTCCCTGCATACCGTTGTCTACTTCATCGCAACACTCATCATTGAGCCTGGCCAGCCACTCAACAAAGCGACGTTGAAGATGAGTTGGCAATACGAATACAAAAGAACCTTGATTCATGAATATATCGAGCAAGTGTAGAAATTCATCACCCATAATCTTGAATACGGCATGTTTCGAGCGAGTCACATCATCGGTGGCGAAGACATCGCGTATTCCTCGACGAAAGGGAATAAAATAGAAGATGAATCGGCTGAGCAGTCCGTTTTCCGCATCGGGTATGAGGTGGCGTATCTGTTCTGGCGTACCAGCCAAGACAACGGAGACTCTCGGATTGTCGATTTCCAAGTATTCTCTATCTTTGCGACGGCTCATACTGATTGTTTCATGATGGAACGCCTTGCGGAGCAAGTCGGAGTAATTGCCATGCTCGGATTTGAGCGTCTGGCTAAGCGTGTCACCCTCGGTCTCAAAGAGTAGCCCTATACCATCGTTGTCATGCAGTATGCTAATCAAAGAGCTTGCGCTGCTATTGGCTGGAATGATAAGAGTCTTCTGTGGTGGAGTAACTGGCTCCATCGCTTCAGGATTTTTGCCTTTGCACTTCTGATACTCGGACAGTTCAAGCTTATATTCAATCATCCTCTGGGCAGTCTGTTCGTGTAGACGTTGATTGATTGGTGCCACAAGTTCACGGCAGAGCGTCAAAGCTCCTTTGCCCATACCGGCTTCGGCCACAACAAACAGATAAAGGTTGGAGTAAACCACACGTTCATCATAGACACCACACACATTGTAGAAGCAGACAGATAGGCAGCCAATAGCTCCAAGCAGTATCACATCGCGGTCTTCAATGGAGATGGCATTGCCGACTACTTTCTGCAAGAAGGGCGGCAAAGTTCCGAAAATCTCCTCGGGGAAGTGAGGCAGTTCGCTTTCTGGTTTTATCCATTTTGCCGTTTTACCATTTTGGATATTTGGTAAAATGGTATTTGAAGGGTGATGGAGTTCGATGCCAGCCTGGGTTGCATAATGGAAGAAGGAGGCGATGGTCACACCTGAACCTCTGCCATTCAGACAGTTGGTAAACTGCTTGTCTGCATTCGCTGAATCATAATCGGGATGGAGACGGCTGACTCTATGGAAGAAGTCTCGCCCTTGTTCTCCCAGTCCATTGGCCAAAGCAAAACCGACATTCACCCACATACCATAATCGGGGGCAATGTCAACACCATTGGCCTCAATCTCCTTAACTACTCGCTCAATGTCAGCCGCGAGGTCTGTTACAGACTCATGTGAATCAGGTGTCTGCAAGGCTGGGAGCGAAGCCTCTTGTTTAGAAGGGACATTCTCCCAATCTGGGGCGGAAAAGATTTTCTTCGACATATTCCGAGTATTTAGGGTTAATGTATGCCTGTGGGTCGTAGGGCAGAAAGCAGGAACGTGCCACGTCGCTTCCAGACTTATCCACAGGAGGTAATCCAGTTGACTCAATGCAGTTGGCTACAGCCTTGAAATAGCGGGAATGCTCCCATCCTTTCAGGTCGATGGGGATAATCCACTTCACGCCATCGCCAGATGGACTTGTGAACATCAGTTCCGTATCGAAGTAGTCATGTTGTAGAAGTCGCTCTTTGAACCTGTCGGGATTTCCGACATGGTCAAAATCGAGGCACAACAAACCAGAGTGCAGAAGCAACTCCTTCTCGTTACGTTTGCGGAACAATCCAGAGAAAGTGCAGTAGTCGAAGTGAGTTGCCTTGTACTTCTTGGCTTCCGAAGATGATGTCAAAGATCGAAGCGTGTCGGTTTGCGGTTTAGCATAATGACCGACAAGGTAGCGATAGACATCAACCACCGTGATGGCACGGCATGGCTCGATGTTCTGAATGGGTTTTCGGTAAAAGGAGAATCCATGCAGGTCGTCCATACCGCGCCAAAAATCGGTTGCGTAGTCTTGCATCATACTTCTTTCCCTTTCTTTGACAAGACAAAAGCCTTGGCTTCTTGCAGCAGTTCTTCTTCTGACTTCTGGGCATCACGTTTCAACCACTCATCTATCTCTGACTGAAGGAACATGAGTCCCTTGGTCATCTTATGATAGGGGATGGTCTTCTTGGACACCCATTCATAGACGGTCTGCTTCTTGGGATGGCTGGGATGATAAGCACAAAGTTCATCGATGTTCATCCATCGAGGTGATTCACTGGCGCGCTCCTTCTTGCGCAGGTTGTTGACGTCCTGTTGTAACGTCTCTACTTTGTTGATGAGGTAAGACAATGCCTTGGGCATCTCTTCCAATGTTTTGATTTCGTAAATTTCAGCCATAGTAATTATATAATTTGATAAATTTCATTCTGCCTTTTCTTGCGTTTCGGCGATGCAAAGTAAGTCACTATTTTACGAACAGCCATAAAATTCGAGCTTCAACAGGCCGATATTATAATTGCTTAAGATTCGAGTATGATTTTGCAGAAAAAATCATACTATAAAACTCACATACAATGATTTATGGCGACAGAACAAAAGAACATAGAAACCAACACGGAAGGGATGGAAAAGACATAAAAAAAGCCCCCGAAGACTCGGAGGCTTGATAAAGATAAATAGAGATGGTTAAATGGCTGCTATGCTTTCTTTGGGCGCATCTACAGCATCAAGATTATCGATGTGAATAACATCGGCAGCATTACGCTTGCTTTTGTCAACAATGTGAGCATAAATCTGAGTGGTTTTCACGTTGGTATGTCCAAGCATTCCCTTGATGGTATAGATATCCGTGTCATGTTCAAGCTGTAGGGTGGCAAAGGTGTGACGACTGCAATGGAATGTGATATGCTTTTTGATGCCCGAGGCTTCAATCCATTTTTTCAATGGACGGGAAATCCAAGAAGATCCTGTCAATCCTTCGAATACTCGTTGGTTTTGTTCACCTCGTTCTCCACATAACGAATATGCCTGTTCATTGATAGGGAGATAATCTACCACATGCGTCTTGCGCTGGGTAAAGTCAACTCGCCATCCACTTCCTGTCTGCGCTATTTCTCCCCATGTGAGGTCTTGGATGTCACACAGACGAACACCTGTGAGCACAGCAAAGAAGAATGCACGTTTCAATACTTCGTTCTCACATGGAGTTTTGGCCAACATTTCTGCTTCCTCAAGTGTAAGTGTCTCTCGCTTAACCTTTACATCGGGGATGCCCTTTACTTTGGCTGCAATATCAACAGTCAGGTATTCGTCAATGAAAGCACGATGCAAACCAGCCTTAACGATTGCGAAATAAGTGGCGGCAGAATTCTGAGAGAGTGTGCCGCCCTTGTTTCCTCCTTGCGGGGCAGAGAGCATGAACAATTTGATGTCTTCAAGCAACTTCGCAGAGATTGTTTTGAATGGGATAGGCTTGCCCTTAGAGTAGATGGACAGCAGTTTACCTACACGAGTCCAGTTGACAATGATAGAATCTGAACTGTTTGGGTGGCACTTGTAGATGATGCTGTTGAAGTAAGCAATGAAATCCTGTTCCGAACGTTCGTTCTGAGCAATCATTTCCTGCTCTCTGTCGGAAAAAACCACAGCAGTATCGTACTCCTGCTGACGCAAGGCTCGTACCTTGTCGGCATATCTACATGCCTCCTTGTCCAACTGCGAGACGCATTGGATGATGCCGTTGGAATCCCGCTTCGGTTTGTACTTGTAGTTTCCTTCCAAATCAATGCCAGTTATGGCAGTTGTGTCCCAAACTGGAGTGGTGATGGTGCGGTTGACCGCCTCAATGACTCTCTTAGGCTTAGTGCTGCCTGGATTGCGTACTGGGTACGACTCTGTGTAGAGGTACCACTCTTCACGGTACTCCGACTTGCGGAGCTTGACCGTCACTTTAGTGTGTAATAAAGGTTTTCTCATAATTCTTCTGATTTATATAAGTTATCAATTTCTTCTTTGGGAACATACACATAGTTACCTATCTGGCGAGAGGGAATAGAATACTTCCTGACGTGCGCCCATACGGAACTGTCGTTGATATGGTATTTCTCACAGACCTCTCCGATGGTATAGCAGTCCTCGGGTTCGAGACTATAGAGTTTCTTTTGCGGAAGTTCTTTGGCCTCTTTCAAATCCCGTCTGTAATGAAACAATAAGTCCAATTCTGAACGCTTAAAACGCATCAATCTTGTGCCTAGATTAATACATGGAATCTTACCTAACTTGGCCAGACGGTATAGTGTACTGCGCTCAACTCCGTATATAGCAACGACTTGGCGAGCTGTCAGGTACTCTCGGATGTCAGGCACATTCTGCGCATATGTAACAAATAAGGCTTCTTTCTTCTCTTTGTCCTTCTTACGCTTGTTTGCTACTTTGCTGCATTTTGGCGAGCAGTAAACACTTTCTAACGTCTTGATAATAAAGACTTTGCCACAAATTGGGCACTTTCTCTTGATTTCAATTCCTAAATTTGCCATGTTTTCTACTTTTAAGTTTTACTAAGTCCTATATGTATGTTTAAGTATGTTTATGTCCAACCTTATCTACCATTTAGTCTTGCTACACACATGTAACAAAAAAGCCGTAAAAAAAGGCAGAATAAGCACATAGAAAACATGAGCCCATAAAAAGCAAATGGCGTGTAACTCATTGAGCTACACGCCATTTGATAGTGTTTTGTTATGTCTTTACTTATGCGTCTCATTTGACCTCCTCGAAGTCGGCGTCCTGGATGTTGTCGCCCTGCTGGCCACCTTGCTGCTGGCCGCCCTGAGCACCGCCGTTGAAGCCTGCGCCGTCCTGAGCGCCATTGAAGCCTGCACCGGGTTGTCCGGCACCAGCCTGTTGAGCGGCAGCATACATCTTCTGAGCTGCATTGTTGAGCTCGTTGGTGGCTGCGTCGATGGCAGCGAGGTCCTGAGCCTTGTGGGCATCGCGGAGCTTCTGCAGGGCAGCTTCCACCTCGGCCTTCACACCGCCGGGCAGCTTGTCGCCGCTTTCCTTGAGCATGTTCTCGGTTTGGAAGATCATGCTGTCGGCCTGGTTGAGCTTGTCAATCTTCTCACGTTCACGCTTGTCGGCATCGGCATTGGCCTCAGCTTCAGCCTTCATGCGCTCGATCTCTTCCTTAGAAAGACCGCTGGAAGCTTCGATGCGGATGGCCTGCTCCTTGCCAGTAGCCTTATCCTTGGCGCTAACCTTCAGGATACCGTTGGCATCAATGTCGAAGCTGACCTCAATCTGAGGAACACCGCGACGGGCGGGAGCGATACCGGTGAGGTTGAACTGACCGATGCTCTTGTTTTGCGAAGCCATAGGACGTTCGCCTTGAAGGACGTGGATGGTAACTTCGGTCTGGTTGTCGGCAGCAGTGGAGAATACTTCACTCTTCTTGCAGGGGATGGTGGTGTTGGCCTCGATGAGGCGAGTCATGACACCGCCGAGGGTCTCAATACCCATTGACAGAGGTGTGACGTCGAGCAGAACGATATCGCCTACACCGCTCTCCTTGTTGAGAATAGCGCCCTGGATGCTAGCGCCTACGGCCACTACCTCATCGGGGTTAACGCCCTTGGAAGGAGCCTTGCCGAAGAAGCTCTCCACGAGCTGCTGGATGGCAGGAATACGGCTGGAACCGCCCACGAGGATGACCTCGTCAATATCGCTGTTGGAGAGACCGGCATCCTGCATAGCCTTCTGACAGGGAACCTTACAAGCCTGGATGAGGCTGTCGGCAAGCTGTTCGAACTTAGCGCGGGTGAGGGTCATGACGAGGTGCTTAGGCACACCGTTGACAGCGGTGATGTACGGCAGGTTGATTTCCGTAGAAGTGCTGGAGGAGAGCTCAATCTTAGCCTTCTCGGCAGCTTCCTTCAAGCGCTGCAGGGCCATCGGGTCTTGCTTCAGGTCTACGCCTTCCTGAGAGCGGAACTCATTAGCCATCCAGTCGATGATGACCTGATCGAAGTCGTCGCCGCCGAGGTGAGTGTCACCGTTGGTGCTGAGCACCTCAAATACACCGCCACCGAACTCAAGGATGGAGATATCGAACGTACCGCCGCCAAGGTCGAACACGGCAATCTTCATGTCCTTGTTGGCCTTGTCAACGCCATAAGCCAGAGCGGCTGCCGTAGGCTCGTTGACAATACGCTGGACGTTGAGGCCTGCAATCTGACCGGCTTCCTTCGTAGCCTGACGCTGAGAGTCGGAGAAGTATGCAGGTACGGTGATGACAGCGTCCGTGACTTCCTGTCCGAGGTAGTCCTCGGCGGTCTTCTTCATCTTCTGAAGAATCATGGCACTGATCTCCTGCGGGGTGTACTTGCGGCCTTCGATGTCCACACGGGGATAGCCGTTCTCGTTGGCTACGTTGTAAGGCACGCGGCTGATTTCCTTCTGCACCTGCTCATAAGTCTCACCCATGAAACGCTTGATCGAGAAGATAGTGTTCTTAGGGTTGGTGATAGCCTGGCGCTTGGCGGGATCACCCACCTTGCGCTCGCCGTCCTTCATAAAGGCGACGATGGAAGGCGTGGTACGCTTGCCTTCCGAGTTGGCAATAACGACGGGCTCGTTGCCCTCAAAAACGGATACGCACGAGTTGGTGGTACCCAAGTCAATTCCGATAATCTTTCCCATAGTTGTATTGTTTTTTAAGTTGTTAATCCTTTAATATTTATCTGAACACAATTCGCCAAAGCGACACCTAAGTAAGCGCAAACAGTGTGCCAAAACAGCCTTATTTGGCGTTAAGATACCTTTTTCTTAAAAAAGAAGTCCATTTTTCTTGTTTGTTACAACCGCGATAATTATCTTTGCAGGCAGAAAACTGCCAAAATGACCTCTACTATGACAATTTGGTACTGAAATGTTTATGCACAAAAAACTGTCGTTATCACTGCAGATGATGCTAGCCTGCTTAGCTATGGCTCTCTGCATGGCCTGCCACAACGGCCGATTGAGCCGTGAGGAGAGGCGTGTGAGAAAAGCTGCAGAGCGTTGCTACGCCAGCCTTGCCGACGGACGTGCAGAAAAGTTCGTCAAACGCATTGCGTATGCCGACTCCATGTCCGAGGGCTACAGGCAGGAGATGATAGATCTCGTCAGCGAACATGTTCACCACCTCAAGCTGCAGCATGGCGATCTGCAGAGCATAAAAGCCGTGGGGCAAGTCGTAGAGGATGAGCAAGCGCAGGTTTACCTGCAACTGGCCTTCGCCGACAGCACATGTGAAGAAGTGGGAGTGCCAATGGTAAAGGTCAATGGCAAATGGCTCATGCAATAGAAATCAACTAAATCATATCACTAAAATAACATCATGAAAAAAAGAATCCAATTCAGCCTCGTCTACCGCGATATGTGGCAGAGCTCGGGTAAGTTCCAACCGCGCAAAGACCAACTCGAACGCGTAGCACCGGCGATTATCGACATGGGTGTCTTCGACCGCGTCGAGACAAACGGCGGAGCCTTTGAGCAAGTAAACCTGCTAGCAGGCGAGAATCCTAATGCTGCCGTACGTGCTTTCTGCAAGCCTTTCAATGAGGTTGGCATCAAGACTCACATGCTCGACCGCGGTCTCAATGCATTACGTATGTATCCAGTGCCCGATGATGTCCGCGAACTTCAGTATAAGGTAAAGCACGCTCAAGGTGTTGACATTCCTCGTATATTCTGCGGATTAAACGATGTCCGCAACATCATACCATCAGTACGATGGGCCAAGGCTGCCGGCATGACGCCGCAGGCCACCCTCTGCATAACAACCTCACCCGTACATACTGTAGAATATTATTCAGACATCGCCGATCAGGTGATAGCTGCAGGTGCTGAGGAAATCTGCCTCAAGGACATGGCTGGCATTGGTCAGCCGGCACTACTGGGCGCTTTGACAAAGTCCATCAAGACCAAGCATCCTGACATTATCATTCAATACCACGGCCATAGCGGTCCGGGACTTTCAATGGCCTCGATACTAGAAGTGTGCAACAATGGCGCCGACGTCATCGACACTGCTATCGAACCATTATCGTGGGGTAAGGTGCATCCGGATATCATCTCCGTGCAGTCCATGCTCAAGAACGAAGGCTTCGAAGTGAAGGAAATAAATATGAACGCGTACATGCGTGCGCGAGCACTCACACAGGAGTTCATTGATGACTGGCTCGGCTATTTCATCAACCCGGGCAACAAGCACATGTCATCGCTCCTTCTCGGCTGCGGACTACCTGGCGGCATGATGGGCTCTATGATGGCGGACCTCGCAGGCATTCACGGCGTGATCAACAACACGCTCAAGGCCAAGGGTGAGCCCGAACTCACTACTGACGAGATTCTTGTGAAGCTCTTCGATGAAGTGGCATATGTATGGCCGCGAGTAGGTTATCCTCCATTGGTAACACCTTTCTCGCAGTATGTCAAGAACATTGCACTCATGAACCTGCTTACCATGGCTCAGGGCAAGGGACGCTTCGTGATGATGGATGATTCCATGTGGGGAATGATCCTCGGCAAGAGCGGAAAGATTCCTGGCACCATAGACCCAGAACTCGTGGAACTTGCCAAGAAGCAGGGACGCGAATTCACAGATGCCGATCCTCACACTTTGCTCAAGAACGCTCTGCCCGACTTCATAAAAGAGATGGAGGAGAATGGTTGGGAGCGTGGTCAGGATGATGAGGAACTCTACGAATTGGCTATGCACCCAGAACAGTATCGCAACTACAAGAGCGGGCAGGCAAAGAAGAACTTCCTAGCCGACCTCGAGAAAGCAAAGATTGCCAAACTGCAGGCTGCTGGCGGACCGAAGCTTACTCCAGAACAAATTTCGGAGTTCAAACGCGCTAAGGCCGATGCTATTGTGGCTCCGGAGAACGGTCAGATTTTCTTCGAGATAACCGGTGATGCAGGCACTATGCGCTGCGCTGAACCCGCAATAGGAACAGAATACAAGGAAGGCGACTTCTTCTGCTATATCCAGACTCCATGGGGACAGACAAAGCCCATACTTGCTGCACTAGGCGGCAAACTCGTCGACGTCACCGCCCATCAGGGACAGAAAGTCCTCAAAGGTCAGGCCATCGGATGGATAGAACGCAAAGCATAATCCTACACGACAATATTTTGTAGTGACATTAACAATTACCTTATTAACCACTTAAAAACCAAAACTATGGCTTACAAGATTATCGACATCGAAGGCGTAGGCGACGTCTATGCAGAGAAACTCACCGCAGTAGGCATCATAACCGTTGATGACCTCCTCGCCAAGTGCGCAGGCCCCAAGGGACGTGCAGAATTGGCTGAAGCAACAGGTATCAGCGATAAGCTCATCCTCCGCTGGACGAACCATGCCGACCTCTTCCGTATCAAGGGTGTTGGCCCTCAGTTCTCCGAACTGCTCGAAGCCGCAGGCGTAGACACCGTCAAGGAATTCCGCCATCGCGTACCCGAGAACCTGCAGCCAAAGCTCGAGGAAACAAATGCAGAGAAGCACCTCGTGCGCCGTGTGCCGTCAGTCAGCGAACTCACTAGGATGATTGCTCACGCTAAGGAACTTGAGCCTGTAATGACTTACTAACGACATTGTATGAAGTCGCAAGAAAGCGAGGGAACACTGATGTGCTCCCTCGTTTTTTATACAGCGGTTACCTATAGCCCTTCGTTGCCATATGGGTTATGGTTACATCACATGCCAAGAAAAGACATTCAGCCTTTCCTCTGAATACCTCACATTCCCAGGACCAGTGGAAGCACAAAGACCTGCTTTTACGAACAAAGCCCCGAGTATCATTGCTGATGCTCGGGGCTTCTTGGTTGAAAGTGGCGGCTACCTACTCTCCCACGGGTGTGCAGTACCATCGGCGCAAGCGGGCTTAACTTCTCTGTTCGGGATGGGAAGAGGTGGGACCCCGCCGCTATAACCGCCTGAAATGGGTGTTGACATTATCGGGAACGAAAAGCGCCGTCCTGCAGGACTCCGGAACATGCCATCCGTGACGGTTCCACGCGCGGGCCTTGAGTATGCGAACCTGCTTGCGCGCCGTGTGTGTTGAAGAA
>JAEEGK010018488.1_pt1 | contig 15076 bp, 5 predicted proteins | sample 8958771 | NCBI WGS metagenome assembly JAEEGK01 (sample SAMN16246547, study PRJNA631951) | gut metagenome | biome: gut microbiome; feature: rumen; material: SC-attached | host: Bos | place: Iran: Karaj | collected 2018-10 | reverse complement strand
TAATAAATAATTAATTAATTAAATATCTAAAAAGAATTTTAATAAATATTTATTTATAAAGTTTTTTCTAAATTCGATGTCTTAGAACTAAACAATCAACAATAAACAAAATTAACATTAATAAATTAAATTTCTAAATAGAATATAATAATATAATAATTATGAACTTAATATAAAATCAAGATGGAAAAAAGGCAAAATTCCTCTTAAGCTCATTAAATCATATTTTTTATATAATTTAATGACAGAGACAATTTTTGCCAAAACTAAATTTGACATAAATAACTTTTCACAAAATGATTGGACAGAAAAACAATATGATCAATTAAAAAACCAAATAATTGCATATAAATACCTTTTACAAAACATGACAGTTCCTTTAGAAGTAGTAAATAATATTAGAAACTTTTCTCCTGAAGAATGGGAACTTTCAAGAGAAAGACAAATTGAAAGAATTCATAATATTTATAAAGAAAAATTTGAAAATCAAGATTTTTCAATGAAAGAACTTGGAATGTATTTTAAACAAAAAAATAAAGAAATGGAAAGACATACAATCCTTACTCCTGAAAAAAATTTTAGATCTGAAAATGATTATACTGCTGAAAATGAAATTGAATGTAGAAAAAATAAATTAGAAAATTATTTAAAACATATAAATGAAACAGAAGAAAATTCGATTATGTTAGAAAAATTAAAAAAGGAGCTTCAATTATTAAAAATTTATTCTATTCAGAAAAAAACAAAAAAAGAAATCATACTTGAATATATGCAAGATACAGAGAAATGTAATGGTAATAATATTTCTGATTCAGTTCTTTATAGAATGTTACTTGATAGAAAAGCTTATAAAAAACCAACAATGAGAAAAGAAAAAAAATATAATGATAAATTTGAAATTGAATTAAGAAAAGGATATGATATTCGTAAAAAAGACAAACAAAAAGAATTTTTAAATAATATTATAAACAAATATAAAGACTTTAATGAATTTTTAAAAAATAAAAAACAAATATTGAAAAGAAGAGCAATACAATGTAAACAAAATATAGAAAGTTTAGAAACAAAAGAAAAAAGAGAAAGAGAAAAAAAAGAAAAAGAACGTATAAGTTATTTAAAACAAAATAATATGGATGAATATTTAAAATTAGTAAAAGATGCAAAAGATGCAAGATTAGAAGAATTTATAGATCAAACATCCCAATTTTTAAAAGAAATAGGAGGTAAAATTCAAATACAAAAAGGTGACATTGCATCAATAAACAATAATAATAATAACATAGAAAATGAAAAAATGGAAATAGAAACAAAAGAAATAAACTCAAATAAATATAGTAGTAAAAATTATTATTTATCAGCACATTCTCAAATGGAAGAAATAAAATCTCAACCTCAAATGTTAAAATTTGGTAAATTAAAATCATATCAAATAACAGGACTTCAATGGTTAGTATCATTATATGTAAATAATTTAAATGGTATTTTAGCAGATGAAATGGGATTAGGTAAAACAATACAAACAATAGCATTATTATGTTATATAATGGAATCAAAATTAAATGAAGGTCCTTTTTTAATAATTGCACCTTTAGCAACAATTTCAAATTGGATGATTGAATTTAATAGATGGGCTCCTGATATTAAAGTTGCTGTTTATAAAGGTGCTCCTATTTATAGAAGACAATTATCTTATCAAATTAAAAATGAGAAACATAAATTTAATGTTGTTTTAACTACTTATGAATATATTATGAAAGATAAATATACTTTAAATAAAATTACTTGGCAATATATTATTGTTGATGAAGGTCATAGAATGAAAAATTATAAATCAAAATTTACACAAACTCTAGGAACTCAATTTAATTCTGTTTATCGTTTATTGTTAACTGGTACTCCTTTACAAAATAATTTAAGTGAATTATGGGCTTTGTTAAATTTTTTATTACCTAAAATATTTAATTCTTGTGATGATTTTGAAAAATGGTTTAATCAACCTTTTAGTAGTAGACTACCAGGAGAAAGAAATGCAGTTTTAACTGAAGAACAAGAATTACTTATTATTAATAGACTTCATACTGTTTTAAGACCATTTTTATTAAGAAGAGAAAAAAAAGATGTTGAAAAGGAACTTCCTTCAAAAACAGAATATGTTATTAAATTAGGTTTATCATCTTGGCAAAAAGTAGTTTATGGACAAATTAAAAATCAAGGTCTTTTAGCAGAAGATCCAACAACAGGAAGAATGGGTAAAAAAGCTTTAATGAATACAATGATGCAATTAAGAAAAATATGTAATCATCCATATTTATTTTTAAATTATAATAATGAATTATTTGAAAAAATAACAGATTGGATTTATAAAAGTTCAGGTAAATTTGAATTTTTAGATAGAATAATACCAAAATTATTAATGTTTAATCACAAAATATTAATTTTTTCTCAAATGACACATTTAATGGATATTTTACAATATTATTTTACATATAAAGGTATAAAATCATTAAGATTAGATGGTACTACAAAAGCTGATGATAGAGGACATCAAATTCAATTATTTTCAAATGATAATTCAGAATATAAAATATTTATTTTATCAACTCGTGCAGGTGGTCTTGGATTAAATTTACAAGCTGCAGACACAGTAGTAATTTTTGACTCAGATTGGAATCCTCAAATGGATATTCAAGCTCAAGATAGAGCACATAGAATAGGACAAAAACATGAAGTAAAAGTTTTTAGATTAATATCAAAAAAAACTATTGAAGAGGGAATTTTAGAAAAAGCTGCTTTTAAAAAAAATATGGATGAAAAAGTCATTTCTGCAGGATTATTTAATTCTAAACACACTGAAGCTGAAAGAAGAAAAAAATTATTAGATATTTTAAAAATTGAAAATAGAGAAGAAGAAGAAGAAGATGAAATTTTAGATGATACACAAATAAATGAATATATTTCAAGATCTAATGAAGAATTTAAAAAATTTCAAGAAATGGATGAAGAAAGATATGTAATAGAAAATAGAGAAGAAAAATTAAATGAAATAAAAACTAAATTAAATTTAGATAATGAAGCTATAAAACAAGTAAATTATCGTTTATTACAAGATTATGAAGTTCCAGATTGGGTAAAAATAAGTAAAGAAGAACAATATGATAAAATAGAATATGAAAATGGAGAAAAAAATATGAGAATTAGAAAACAGGTAAATTATAAAGATGATTATGATGATGATTTTAATAGTGATAGTGATGAAGATTCTAAAAGTTTAAAAAAAAAAAGAAAAAGAAATGAATCAAGTAGTAATTATGATAGTTCTGAAGGTTCTAATTCTCATAGAAGAAAATTTAGAAAAGATTTTCAAAGTAGTGAAAGTTTATCTCATAATTTTGAAAGCCAAAGTAATATTATTTTAGATGATGAAAATAATAATGATGAAAATTTCAGTGGAAGTTCTGGAATTAATAATAATAATATTAATAAAGTTAAAATTAGTTTGGATAATAATAGTGGAAGTAATATTATTAAAATTGAAGGAGATGATAATATTAATGAAGATATGGAAGAAGATGATTAAATCATTTGTTTCTCTTCTTTTTTTTTGATTATTAAAATTTAAATAGTAAATTATTGTTTTTTCTTTATTTTTATTAAATCTAATTAATAAATAAAAAACTTAAAATTATTCACCTAAAAAATTAAATAAATGAATTTAAATTAAAAACAAAAACCTTATTTAAAAAAAGAGCAAATTTTATATTATTAAGATAATGAAATATATTGTCTTAAAATATTAAATTTAATTTGTTTTGAATATCTATATCCTAGATTTAAAGGAGATTTTTGTTATTAAAAAGAAGAATTTATTGAAAATGAAAATTTCAAATTGATTTATTGTTATAATCAAGATTATTTTGAAAAGAAGAATTTGAAAATTATAAAGAGTAGTAGAAAAAATGAATTAATAATGAAGGGTAAAGATGAAGTTTAATCAGGAATTTAAATTAAAAATTCGATAAATAATATATAGGAATGTTTCAAAACAATTAAATTATTATTTATTAAAAAAATTTTTCTTCTTTGCAAAATATTATAAATAAAAAAATAATTGTAACTAAATCTTTAAAAATTTAATTAAAAAATTTGAAATTATAAAGATAAGAAAATATTATTATTTAATGGGAAATGAAACCTCAATTGAATATGATAATAAAAGTAATTATTCTTCACCTTTAGAAACAAAACAATATCATCATAATTTTTCAAAGAAAAATTATACTCATTCTTATAGTCATTCAATAAAAAAAGAAGAATCTTCCATAAATTATTGTTCATTACCTGATATATTGAATAATCCAATATATAATAAATATTTAAAAGACATTTCCACTTCTCAATCATTCGAAATCGAAGACAATTTAAAAAATTTTTTTTATCCTTTTTCTTCCTTTGAAAAAATAAATTCAAATTCTTTTTCTTCTTCAAACACAAATGATATATCTCAAGAAGAAGAAAATATAGATTTTAAATTTTATAGAAATTCAAATGAATTAAGAAATAATTATTATGCAAAATTAGTATCTAAAAAAATATTAAATTCAAAAAACATAAATAATAATAATATATTTTTATTTGATTGGGATGATACTTTATTTCCAACATCATATTTATCTGTCAATGGAATTTATAATGGAAGTTTAATTAAATTATCAAAAAGAGAAATTCAAAATATAAATTTAGCAGGAATTTATGTTAAAGAAATATTATCTAAAGCAATTGAAAGAGGAAAAGTTTTTATTGTTACTAATAGTAGTAAAGGATGGGTTGAAGCTTCTTGTAAAAAATATTATAATAATATTATACCTTTATTAGATAAAATAACAATTATTAGTTGTAGAGAAATTTTTGATGGGAAATTACCAGTTAAATCTAATTTATGGAAATTATTAACTTTTAATTATATTATTAAGGATTTTGATCATTCTTTATTAACTAATATTATTTGTATTGGAGATAATAATAATGAAATTGAAGCTGGAAAATCACTTAGTCAATATTTTAATAATAATAATTGTTTTATTAAAACTATTTTATTTAGAAAAGAACCTAGTTTAGATGAAATTAATAAACAATTATTATTAGTATCTACTCAATTTATTAAAATTTTTTCAATGACTAAAAATATTAGTATTCAAGTAGAAAAAAAGAAACGAGAAAAGATATTAGATTATTAATTTTTTTCGTTTTTTGTAAATAATAGTAATTTAAATATTATTATCATTGAAATTAGAATTAAAATATTTTTGAATTCTGGTCTTAATATTATGTATAATTTTATTCTTTTATAAATTGTTATAAAGTGAAAAGTTAAGAATTAAAATTATTATTATTGTATTTAAAAACATTATATGCTTAATAAATATTTATAGTCATAATTTAAAATAATAATTTTATTAAATATTTATAAAAACTCACTTTTTAATTTTATACTTTAAATTCTCAAACATAAACTAGTGAAAATCAGTTCAACGATAAAGAAGAAAATTACATATAAAAAAATATAAAAAATCATATAACTTTATAATATTAAAAGGAATAAATTTATAATTAAATTAAATAAAAAAAATCATGAAAGTAACAATATAAGGATTAGCAAATTGTTATTTCATAATAAGTAAAATGTAAATAATGAATTTAGACAAATATTAAAAGATGGTTTTTCAAATTTGAAAGTAACTGAATTTTAAGAATTAATTAAACAAAGGAAAAAATTTTATAATAAATTATATTAAGAAAAGATAAGAAAATATAAATAAAGGAGAAAGAAATTTGTAAATTAAAATAATAATAATCTTAGATGGAAGTTGTTCTAAAATTTGTGAAAAAGGATTATAATTTATTTTAAAGATAAACAATAATAATAAAGAAAATAATGAGAAAGAAAAAAGTAATGAAGAAAAAGGAAAATAATTTTAATGGGATATTATTTTTTTTTCTTTTTTAAAATTTGACTTAATTTACAATATCTTTTTATAAATCTTAGGAAAGAGATTTGAAGGATTTATAGTAATTAAGAAAAAAAATAAGTTAAATTATTTAAAAATAGTATTTTCAAATAATATTTTTAATTATTTTTCCCAAAATACTTTATAATCATTTTAAATATAAACTGTTATGATTATTTTTATTTTAAAATGGTTACTTGTTATAAAAAAATATAAAAAAAATACATAAATTATTAATTTTTCTCGTTAATATTATATTTTTTATTATTTCATTTTAAAACACAAAACCTAAAGAATTTCTTCTTTCTAAAAATTCAACAAAAAAAAATTTTAACAACATTGACCTTGAATTTTTTTTCTCCTAATATTATTATTATTGACTCGATAATCATCTAACATAAAAACATTATCTTGAATATTTTCTGTTTCATTTTGATTGTTTTCAATTATACCTTGATAAATATTTTGTAAATATAAATTACCAAGAGAATAAAATAATTCATTAATTCCAGTATTATAACAAGCAGAAGTCAATCTAAAAACTGCTTTAATTTCATCAGCAAAATTTCTTGCATCTTCTTCTTTAACTTCTTCTTCTTCATATTTATCACATTTATTTCCAGCAATTCCAATAACTAAAATAAGAAAAATAAATAAAAAAAAATAATTTAAATTTACTCGATTTTTCATTATTGTTTTTAAGTTCATTATACCAATAATTTGTCATTTCTTCAAAAGATCGTTTACTAGTAGTATCATATACTAAAACCACAATAGCAGCATCTTTGTAAAAAAATTTCGTTAATGAACGATAACGTTCTTGTCCTGATGTGTCCCATATATCTAAAAGAAGGGATTTTCTTAGATTTGGATAGTTGATTAATTTCCTTGCAAAAGTTGCTCCGTTTGTTGAAACCACACTTTGTTCAAAGATACCTGATATGTAACGTGTTACCATACATGTTTTTCCTACTCCTGATTCACCTAAAAGAACCACTTTACATTTTGGAACATATCGTTCATCCATTTTATTTTATTTTTTTTTAAAAATCATAAGTATATTTCAATGTTAAGTTAGTTTATTTATTTAATATTAACTAATACTTAATTGATTAAACAATGATTGATTCTAAATAAAAGTCCAATTTTACATTTTATTCCAAAATACCAAAGTAAAGTACTCAAAAAGCATAAAATAAATGGATAAAGTTGAACAAAAAATATACAAATTAAACTTCCAATAAACCAATCCATTTGTGTTGCATGATAACAATTACAAAAAGCACTTAAATAATACCAAAAGAAAGCCATTAATAAGAAAGTACAAATAATAAAAATAATAATATTAATTTTCATTTTTCTACAAACATTATTTAATTCTTTTCCTAAAATATTAATATCTTTTTCTCTTTTAATTAAAGAATTAACTCTTAATTCAGCATCAAATAAACAAGAAATACAATAATTAATAATAATAGAAGAAATAACAGAATAAAAAATTCTATTAATTGCATTATTTAAAATATATGCAAAACCTAAATTTCCTGTTGCAGTATATTTTCCACTAATATAACTTTCAGTTATAAATAAACAATTTAAAGCAAAAATTACACTTATACTGAATATAAAAACTATAACTTTTATTGAGAAAGGTCTCATTGGATTATAATTAAAAAATGTATTTATTGTAATTTGTTTTTCTTTTAATTGTTTCCAATAATATTCACAAAATTTCCTTTTATCATATTTTAATGCATTTTCAAAAGACATATTATTCAATTCATCATCTTCAAATGTTCTTATTGATTTTTTCTTTTCTTTATTTAAATTTATTGAAGATTCTAATTTTGGTTTTTTTATTTTAGATTTTCTTTTAATATATAATGAATCAGTTGAATTTTTTTCTTCTGATTTTAATTCTAATTTATTAATTGAATCTTTCATATTAAAGTCAATAGAAGGTTCTTCATCATCGAAATATTTATGACTAAAAGCTAATATTACTAAATCTTTAGATTTTCTTTTTTCATTTCCATTAAGGATATTTTGATTATCATTGTTTTTATTATTATTATTTTCTAAACTATAAATTCCATTTTCTGATTTATCCTCTTTTTCTTCTTCAAAATCAATATTTCTTTTAGAAATATATTCTGTTCTATTAAAATTATTGTTATTTATATTATTATTATTCCCTTCATTTTCTATAATATTATTATTATCAGTTAATAAATCTTTTTTAGGAGGACTAAATTTCATAAATTGATATAAATAACATTTTACGCTAAATAACCCTTTAATACTATAAATAATAACAAAAACACAATTAATAAAAAGTAAACTTAATATAATAAAATTACCTAAATTTTTAATCCAAAATTTAAATTGAAAAACTTCTTTATAACATTTTAAAACTTCAAAATTAGCATCAACAAATAATTGATATAATTCACCAGTTAATTTATTATCAAAAATACTATCTTTACTTTCATCAACACTACAAGAGCAATTAATATTTTTATTTTTAATATCAACATTATTTAAAGAACAACCTTCCCCACAAGAAATATTTTGATAAAAATATTTTACTCTATCAGCTAAAATTACATCTTTTCCATTATATGTAAATTCAAAACATATATTGTTAAAAAAGTCATCATTTATATCAAATACATTTACTCCTATTTTTTCCATATCTGATGCTTCATTAATATCTACTTCATCAGTTATTTTTTTTATAATATTTATTCTTGAACAAGGAGTTAAATCTATATTTTTTTGTGTTTCTGAATTATAAACATAATATTCTATTTCATATGAATTTTCTTGATAAACCAAATTAATTGTTAATATTGTAAATATTATAGAATCTTCGAATCCATAATATGTTTTCAATTTATTTGGACAATCAGCTAAATCTAGCATAATTAAATTTTTTTCATTTTCACCATTTGAACATTCTTCATTTTGATAAATAGAAATCACATATTCATCTAAATTACTTTCAATAAAAGAAATATGATTATTTGTATAAGAATATTCATTTAAATATTCCTTAATTAAAGAATCGTAATAAGTAGAAGAAAGTTCTTCTTTTAAAACATTTGAATAGGAATAAGAACTAAAGCATTGATCATCATTAATACAAATATTTCCATGAGTTAATTTAGTATTTTCAGGACATTCATCATAGCACATTTTATTATAAATAACATTAGGACATTGATGATAACATTGTCCTTTAGAAGGGTCTAAATAAGGATAAGAAACAGGACATTTATCACAACATTTATATTGATTATAAAAAATATAATAGTATGTTGGACAATTACTTATACAATGTATTAATAATCCCTTTTGTGAATGTTCTTTAAATCCTTCTTTGCATTGAAGACAATTTGTCTCAGATATTGTTCCTTTCGTTGAACAAGTTTTACAAGTATCATAACATTTTAATATAATATTATTTTCATTATCTAAATAATTTCCTTCTTCTATATCTTCTTCTTTTATACAAGTTAAATAACCGGTATTATTAAATAAAGGATAATATTTATTATCTGTATTACATTTTAAACATTTTTGCCCAGGTTTTGAAAGTGATTGTGAATTACATTTTAAACATTTATCAGGACATTTTTTAAATTCTCCTGAATCAAAATAATAATTATCAATTATAGTAGAATTACTAACACAATTTAAAAATGAACCTGAAATTGTAGGATCTTTATAATAATTACTATCACTATTACATTCATCACAATTAGTATTTGTATCACTTTTACCTTTTGAACATATTTTACAAGCATTACTACATTCTTTGTATTCATTATCTGCATCTAAATAATAACCTGAAGGTTTTTCTTCTACTCTATAACATAGAACAAAATCATATTTTTGAAGAGGATAATAACCTACATCACTATTACATGTAATACATATTGGACTATCATTTGACTCCATATTACATGTTTTACAATAATTTGGACATTTTTTAAATATATTTTCACTTATACTCAGATAATAACCATCAGGTATTTCTTTATAACATTCATTTTTTTTATCTTCAAGAGCATAATAATTAGAATTACAACAAGTATTATTAATACAAATATCAGCAGTCATACAATTTGTATTTAATGGTCCATAACATTTTGCACAAGCTACATTACATTCTTCAAAATGACCATTTTCACCTTCTTCAGTTAAATAATATCCATTTATTTCTGTTGAATTTTTTTTACAAACAACAACAGAAGTTTTTCCAGGAACAAATAAATAATAACCTTTTGATTTATCACATTCAAGACATGATGATTCATTTCCTGATGAATCAATTTCACATGAATTACATCCTTCTTGACATGATATAATTATATGTAAAAAACATTTTTTGATTCCTAGCTTCGATGAATTATATACTTGATATGTATAATGAAATTCACCATGTAATTTCCCTGATATTAATTTCCAATTTGTAGAAGAATATTTCTTTTGAGTTATTCCTATATCTGCAGGTATTAAATCATTATCATGATATATTTTTACTGAATTATGAGAATTATTTTTATAATCATATGGGAATACACTTATTAATAAATTATCAGATGATGATATTGATAATATATCTGTATATATTTTTTCGAAATTAAATGTATATTCTGAATTAATTGCTATTTTTGAATTTGAATCTGAATTTGGATCTGGAAGTATAATATCTTCACATAATGGATATTCAGGTATTGTAAATTTTATTCCTCCAGAATCTCTATATAAAATACCTAATCCAATTGATTCGAGGGAAATTAAATTTATTTGTTCAATCATATTTGGAATTTCTTTATTCATTAAAATATCATTAACTTCCATTAGATCCCCATTAATTTGAATAATAGATAATAAATGATTATCACCCTTCTTGCATAATGTTGCAAATCTAAATTCATTTATTACTCCTATTGATATTGTCGAAGAAGTACAAGGAAAAGTTGAAGCAAAATTCCCAGTATTTGATTTTGTTGATAATTTATGAATATCAGTATCATCTGCATAGGCTGTTACTGCATATAAATAATATCCTGATTGATCTTTTAAAATACCTAATAAAAAAGAATCATCTTTTATTCTCATTGATTTTATTTGTACAGTATTACAATCTCCTTTTGGTTCTATCATATTTTTTTCATTAATATTGGATCCTCCTTGTTTTAGATTCTCAGTTTTTTTTATACTTAAAGATAAATTATATAATATATACTTTGTTTCTTTTTGATCATCCTTGTTAATATAAAAGCAGACAATATAATTCGTTAATGCTGTACAACTTATAATTTTATTATATATTGATAAATCAGAATCTCCATTATATGTAGTTAAAAGTAAATTTGTATCCTTTTTTATTAAATTTAATTTACATCCATTTAAAAATGCAATTAGAAAATAATGCTCTTTAATACATGAAACCATAAATTCAGTTGTTTCTGTGTCAACATAATCTTCATTTGAAGAAATGACACCTTCATTATTATACGAATAAATTGTTTTTTTATTAATAATAATAATATTTGAATCGGTTAATTGACAAATATTTATATTTTCATAATTCTCTGTAAATTCAATTATGTCAAAATTTAACATATTGTTGTCGTAAAATACTAATTTATTTGAAAAAAACATAATTATATTTTCCCCTTTATTTTCTACAAATGAATAATATGAAACACCATTTGCTATTGTATTTACATGATTTCCTTTAGAAAAAGAAAAAAATCCAAATATTAAATTTAAAATGATTATAATCATTTCTGATTTCATTTAATTTGTTAAAATTACAATAATTAAAAAAAATAGAATAAAAAATGGTTCTGATATTATTAAAAATAAAAAAACTAAAAAAAATTTAAGAAGAATTGAGTATCTCTCATTGAAAAATAATAAAAGAAAACAAATGGCGAAACTAATATATTTTCATAAGAAATATATAGTAATTAAAAATTGAATCAATTATGATTTACATTGATTTGAATAATTAAAAGATTAATAAATATTTTTCAAATTTTATATACCATAACATTCTTTTTTGAATTAAGAAATATTTTATATTTATTTATATGATTATTATTTGAACAATCCATTTAAAGAAGAATCATTTTTTTTTAAATCTGAAATATTATATCATCTATTTCTATATAATTATATATTTTCATTTTTCTATATAATATTTATGTTGCTTAATTTGATTTATTATTTCTTCTTTTAATTTAATGATTTTATCCATTATAAATATTAATAACTTCTTTGATATTTTATCATTTACCAAATATAAATCAAAAATTTGTAATTTTTCAATTCCTACAGAAAAAGAAATAAAATTAGAATAAACAGAATATGAATTAACTCTATTTAACTTGAATCTAATTTACAATTAATGAATAAACTGTTTTTATTTATTTAGTTCCTATTTCTACACTAGCATCTTTTATTTTTATGTATTAAAATATGATTATAATTAAATAAATATAAATAAAATTGAATGTTGAAAAATTTTTTTAAAAAATTAAATAATCATCATATCATTAAAAATCTAAAAAATAAATAAGAATTTTAAACAAAAAACCAAAAAATCAATAATAAAGTTATATATAAAAAAACTGTGTAAAAAGCCATTTTTTAATCTGGAAAAAAAAACAAAAAAATAAAAAAAAGAATCAATTAATTAAACTTTCTTATCGCTTGAATAAAACTGAAACAGACTTCCTCTTCTATTTTCTTGAGCCATTCTAACTTCACTGGTTTTACAAAATTTAACAATCCACTTACTTTCTAAAACTTGAGTAATACTCATTCTATCTTCAGGTTTTTTTTGTAATAATCCATTGATAAAATCTTTACTTTCTAAACTTAATTGATTCCAAATATGATTAGGAAAAGGAACAGGATCTTGAATAGTTTGTCTGGCAATTTCTCTTTCAGAATGTTCATCATCAAAAGGGAGGAAACCACATAATAATAAATATGCAATAATTCCAATTGACCATAAATCTACTGATTTATCATATGGTTTTCCCTTTAAAACTTCTGGTGCTACGAAGCTTAATGTTCCAAAAGGTTCTAAACACTTTTCATTTGGTCCAATTATTTTACTTAATCCAAAATCTAATAACCTTATATCTGCATTTTCACTTTCATCTGTCATTAATATATTTTCTGGTTTTAAATCTCTATGTATAATACCATATGAATGAAGATAATATACTGCCATTGATAATTTATGTATTATTTCTGCTGCTTTTGATTCATTTAATTTATAATTCCTTTTTTCTATATATGAAAATAGATCACCTCCACTACAATATTCCATTACTATATATATGTAATCTGAATTATCAAATATATCATATAATTTTACTATATTGGGATGTTGACATATTTTTAATATGTCTATTTCTGTTTTTGCCAATTCTAAATCTTGCTTTTTCATATTTTTCTTTGCCATTATTTTTATTGCAACTGGACGATTTGTTTCCTTGTGAATACCATATTTTACTAAACCAAATTTACCCTTTCCTATCTTTTCTTTTATATTATATTGATCTAACAAACTTTTGTAGTTTATAGCTAAATTTAATTTATTCATCCATTCATTAAATTCATTTTCATCTTCTACATAATATGTTCTTTCTTTCTGAGGATATAATATTGAAAAAGAAAAAAATATTTTTCCTTCTATATTTACTTTATCTCCTTTTTTAATATAAATTCCACTTAAATTATGCATTCCTTTATGATTTTTATCATCTTTTCCTTTATAATAGAAGAAATCTTTTCCAATTAATTTAAAATAGACTTTTTTTAATTTTTTAGAATGAGAAATTTTATAAATAAATCCTTCATGAGTAATTAAAGGAGAAGTAATTTCATCATCTTCACTTTCATCAGAATCATTTATAATATCAACATTCTCTTCATTATATTCTTCATGTTTACTAAAAGTAAAAGCAGAAATTTTAGGAGTTTTATCTTCTAACATATCTAATTTTTGTCTTAATCTTCTATGAGGTTTTTTATTTTCTTTTTCTAATATTTTATTATTATCATTGTTTGAATTAAAAATTAATTTTGATTCATTTTCATTTCTATTAAAATCTGAATTAAACATTGAATTTTTTCCTGAATATAAACTTAATATTGTTTTATTTACTATATTTAAAGTTCTTTTCTTTAAATTAGGAGAAATAAATTTACTTGTTAAAGAAGGAGATGCAATATTATGAGGATAAATTTGAGGAGTTTTACTAATTTCATTTTCTTCATAATTTTTTTTTTCCTTAACAAATAATTCAATAGATTTATTAGTAAAAGGTTTTTTTTCCATTAAAAACATTAAAATAAAGATAAATATATCACTATTTACATTTTCAATGACATTAATATATTCATTAAAATTCATTATATTTTTATCTTTGAAAGCAATATTTAAAATATGAAATAATTCATCTTGTGATTCAACTCGATCTAAATATTCATCTTGTTCAAATTTTAATTTATGAGAAGAAAATTTTTTATTTAAAGGAACGTAAGATAAAACAACTCTAACATCTTCTCTTGAAATTAAACCATCATGATCAAAATCATAGAATTTGAAAATAAATTTGTAAAGAGAAGAAAAATCTTGTGTGAATAAAATTTTCATTCCTCCAATAAATTCAGCAGGATCTAAAAAATTATTTTGATTTCTATCAAAAACTGAAAATAATCTTTCACATATTATTCCTGGTAATTCATAATAATGACTAAATGTTAATTTTTCTATTCCTTTTGATGGCTCTGATGAACGACGTGCTAAATCTCCCCATATTCCTATTAAATAATTTTGAAATGTGTTTATGTCTTTTACTTGATAATCTTTTAATATTTCATTTAAATCTATTTTTTCTATTTTTATTGGTTTTTCCATTTTTTATTTTATGTTAAATTTAAGAGATTATTTTTTTTTTATTTTTTTTTTTTTTTTTTTTTTTTTTTTTTTTTTTTTTTTTTTTTTTTTTTTTTTTTTTTTTTTTTTTTTTTTT
>JAEEGK010018487.1_pt1 | contig 15077 bp, 3 predicted proteins | sample 8958771 | NCBI WGS metagenome assembly JAEEGK01 (sample SAMN16246547, study PRJNA631951) | gut metagenome | biome: gut microbiome; feature: rumen; material: SC-attached | host: Bos | place: Iran: Karaj | collected 2018-10 | reverse complement strand
AAATAACAAACTATAAACTAAAAATTAACGAAGGCAATTTTATTATGCTGCGGACAATATACCTCTAACTGCCTTCATAGACATATCGAAGTTTGCAGTTGTTTCTTTGATAATCTTCAAGTTATCTAACAATACTACATAGTTCTTGAAGTCTTCTATTGTTTTTGCAGTATCTTTTGTTCTTTCTATCTTAAATTCGTTCTGTTTCAATATATCCTCAATATTTATATTAACTTTTTCATAAACAGAATCTAAATATTGTTTTACCGTCATATCGGAATCTATAAAATCCGTTTCCAATAATTCGATTATATCAATATCGTCCATCATCAATTGAACGGCAACAGTAAGGAATGCTTTTTGATACTTTCCACCGGCTTCTTTAGCAAATTTATCCATATCCAAATTAACTTCTTTTGCATTAAGGCCTTTAACTATTTGAGTTCTTGCGGAATTCATAGCAATACCTCTTATAAAGCCTAACATTTCTTCATATCTGCCTTTACCGGCCAAATATCCTAAATAAGCTCTGGAATCCAAGCTTAAACTTGAATATAATTCCGATGAATCATTATGCAATTTTTCTACTAATTCATCTAATTTTTTCAATGCATTATCATCATTAATATCGATACTCAAATATTCTGCCAACAATTTTACATCGTTACAAGTATAATCAAACTTACTGCTTAACGAAGCATTATAACCTTTATTGTATTTTTCTTCTTTTGTATTTGTTTCTCTCAACTTATTTTTCCTGCCGGAAAAAATTCTTGCATCATCTACAACCAAACCAACAATATTGTTTTGTCTCATCAATCTATCAATAGTCTCTTCCGTTATTTTTTCAACGGCACATTTGCCTATAATCGAATTTACCATATATGAATTTAATACTATGGGAACTATTCCGTAAGTATCAAATATATTTATATTCATACTATTAAATTGTTGATATGTAGGATTACTGAATTTTACGTATACTTGTTTTGCAACTCCTTGTGTTAAAACCTGTTTTTTTACTTTTTCCATAAGAGTTAATAATTGACTTATATCTTCGTAATCCGTAGCGGAATCATCTATTATTAATCCGTCATAATTTGTTATATCGGTTATATCATCAATTTTGCACGAAACTATAAATTTAAAACCTTGTTTTTGTAATGATGTTATATCCTTAGCGAAATCTTTTGCTTGTTTAGATGTAATAATAAATGTTTTTATATCTGTAGAAACAAACTCTTGATTACACATTGTTTTAAGATTTTTTATTGTTCTTGAAGATAAATCAAAATTTGTTTCTTTACCTGGTATTGATACGGAATCAGTATATGCATTATTTAGTCTTTCCGTTATATCCTGCATTGAACTATCGTTTACATTTGCAAAAGCTATCACATCGTTGAAAGAGTCTTCATTTCTTTCAGAGAAATACTGTCTCATTATTAATTCTTCTATATTTTCGGTATCGGCAATACCTTTTTTGGAATAGACTGTTATTGTATTGGTATCTTCATCGTATTTAGCTTTTATACCTTTTGTAACATCTAAATAAATACCATCCCTTATATCTGTTGTCGGAGATTTAACGATTTCCATGGTAACAACAGTTGTATTATTAATATTATTTTCACTCAATATTTTATTTAATCTGTCTGTCTGTTCAGCAGAACGAGTTACTAACACTTTTTTATTACCAAACACATATCTTAAATTTTTTGTTCCGAATATTTTATTTATCATCGGTTCAACAAACAGAACCTGCCCTAAATTTTTTGAAATATATGCAATTATGTTATCTTTGATACTTGTTCCCTTGTTCTCGGCAACAACAAAACTGCTTTTTACAAAAGAGGATAACTTTAGATAATCCGAGCGATCAAAAGTTTGTTTATTTAAATCAATAGAATAATTTTCTGCGGCATTATTTATAACATCTATTATTCCGGCTATTACACCGTCAAAATTGTTTTCAAGTTGTTCATATTCAACATTTTTTAATACGTCAAGAATAAGCATAACTATTAAATCACTCTTCGAAAACTGAAATTTTGTTTGATAAGCTCTTGAAATTTCCTCAAAACTTTCTTTCGCTTTATTTGTTTTTGATAAAATTTTATTCTTATAGTCTGACGGAGTATCGCTGCCTTTTAAAAGATTAAAAGTATCAGGTGACACACTTTCTATAAGTTCTAATATTTCTCTAACCAATATTGTCCATGTTTGCATTTTTCCTATTTCTTTCTTTATATTTTCCGTATCTTCTTTTGTCAACAAATTATCTTCTGTTGTATATATAAAATACATATTTAATATTTCTCTAAACACTTGAAGTTGGTCCATTCTCGATATACGTAAATAATTTATCACATCCAACAACACATCCCAATTAACAGGTTTTCCTATCTTTTGATGTGCTTTAAATAAATAGTCTAAAAAGGCAAGCGGTCCGGAATGTACTTCCTGCTCGATTTCATACTTATCTGCTTTTTCATCAAACATACTATATAAAGAACGGAATTTTACTCCCATGTTAATATAATCTATCACACCGTTTGTTTGATGTATTGTATATCTCTTTTGTCTCTGTGAATAAGCATCAAATGACAATTTGATTATCTTTCTTAAAAACACATTCGGTACAATATAAGAAACAAGCTCGTCCAATGCATCATCTACAAGTTGGTATCCGTTCTTCGGTTTATCAAACATACGATGCGTTAATTCGTGAATAACAATAAACAAATCTACTTCTGCAAAAAGTCCATTATCTTTTGCCATAACACCATCGGAAAAATTAATTATGAGTGCATTATCAATAAGATACGGAACCTTTTTCCTGTGCGCAAAATCTCTAAGTATTAAATATACCCCCATCATGTACGCTCTTAAATCAAGATTATTCAAAACTTTAAACTCATTATTCTCTATTTGCTTCTTCATTTCTTTTACTATTTCTTTTTCGTAACTTTCAATATTAGCGTTTTCTGCCGGAGTTAAATCTTTACTGCCTAACTTATCCAAATATAACAATGCAAGTAATCTAAACTTTAAATTTATGTTTGCATTCGAAACAATTTTCAGCAAAGAATCTTTATTTTTTCTATTTTGCAACAAATACAAGTATTTAGTATTACCCATAAAAGCAAATTGATAACTCTGTGAAGCTATACTTTCTATTTGATCATTAAAAAATTCTACTGCATTTTGTCTTTTTTCTTCTTCAATCTTTGTCTCAGCGAAATCCGGTAAGTTTTCCATGTGTTCAAATTGATTATAATCATCGGTAAGATTTACAAACTCTTCCGGAATTTGCTGCTGCCCAATCGAAGATACATCTTTTGTTTCAGCCAAGACAGCTTCATTCAAAAGATATTCAAAATCTCTCCTGTCATAATAGCTGTATTTGGAAATATGTTTTAGTAAACCAATTAAAGTCTCATTATTTTTAATACTGAAAAGTTTTTTATATGTATCTTCATCTAAATTTAAAATTCTTTCTTTCCCTGTTGAAGAAATATTTTTTAAAATTTCTATCATATCAGAGAAATTACTATCATTCTTATCGATGGGAATACCAAGAGCTTTACTTCTGAAAAGGATTAGTTTTAAAGCAAACTCCGAACTTAAACTTATATCAAAACTGATATCGGTATAAGAAATGGATTTAATAGTTTCTATCGAATTATTTTTTATGGCCAAATCAAAAAATTCTCTAATTTGTCCGTCATTTTGGTTATTTGTAACAAAGGCAGCTAAAGTTGTCGACTCTCCTTTTTTTGAAAAGATATCTCTATAATCTTTATATAAAGATAAAAATCTTTTTACATTTTTATTACTGCTGTAACTTAATGTTCTAAGCTCAAATTCAATATTGCCTATTTCTGTTTCGGTAAGCAATGCTAAAATTTCTATCGCATCCCTGTCTTCTTCAAGAGACAAGTTTATATCTTTAAGAATATGATATAAAGAATTTAGTTTTCTATCATTTCTTAATAATTCTTCCGTTAATGTTGCCGGCAACCCCCCAAACAATATTTTTGCTTTAATTAATTCCGAATCTGCATCTATGAAATGCATCATACTTTGACTTTTGTTAAGTTTATCACCTTTTGCAAACATTAAAGCTCTTTCGAAATTTTTGTTTCCGCTAAAAAAGTCATCATTTTTATACACTAGCGCTATATTAAATTGTTCTGTCTTAGCAAATAATATTTCTATTTTTTCATCTTCCGTTATTTCCGATATGATTTTTTCTATAGTATTTTCATCTAATGCTAACAATTTTTCTATATTTTTTTCAGAGAAAGTTGTTGTTGAAGCTATTTTAAAAATAAGATTCATTTTATTATTTTGTTCTGTTATTATTTTTCCCTTATACAATTTATCCGCTAACGGTCCACACATCATAAGCTGTTGCTGTGTTAAGTTAAAGGTATTGCTTTTTATGTATTCCAAAACAACCGGATCTAATGATAATAACAAATCAATATCTTCGGAACTCATATCCGGATAAACAGATAGAAGCTTTTCCCTAAATATATCTTCCTGTGTAATTTCCTGACTTTTTTCCTGTTGTTTTTTGTTAAATTGTATCTTCTTAAACGCAGAAACAATATAAGTCAAAATATTATCTGCTATTATTTTAAATTGTATATTTCTATCAAAGCTTAAATTGTTTAATAAAGTCAGCTGATCTTTTTTATCTAGTTTATCAAGATATCCAGATATTTTGCTTATTGCTTGTATAAACATCATAAAATCACTGTCGATATTTTCCAATGAATTAAATATTTCAAATAAATCTACAAATTTGCTTTCCAAACTTGTCTTTCTGTTTAATATTTCTTCTATTTTATTAAGAGCATTTTCATGTTTCAAATCTTCATAAAGTTTAGAATTATATGATTTTAATGCATTTATGAAATCGTTATATTTTCCGGCATACAAATACATAAAGATATCTTTTAATGCTTTACTTTGTTGAGCGGAAACTTTTCCGACTCCGCCCAAATCTATAAAAGATATAGTTCCTTTTTCATCTACAAAAATATTACCCGTATGTAAATCCGCATGATATAAAGCTTGACCATTTTCTATCGGATCTACAAAAATTTCGGTAAAAAATTCTTTTAAGACTTCGGAATATATTCGGCTTTTTTGTTTTTTAGAACCTTTTATTTTATCTAAGGTTGTTCCTTTTGCTGTTGTCTGTAAGAATAAATTTTGATTATATACTGTCGTACCATTTATTACTTTTATTAATTGAGGAACTCTGATTTTACTATTTCTGTTTTTAAGTTGTTCACTGAAATCATCTAAATTTTCTGCTTCCTCTTCGAAATTAAGTTCTCTATCAAACAAAGATTTTAATGTACCGGCTTCCGGAAGAGTTTTTTTGTAAATATCATCAAGTAACGATCTGCTGCTTTTAAAATATTCTATCAGCTTTTCGGCAATTTTAAAATCTTCATCGTAAGTTTTATTTATATTAGGTCTTTTTACTTTAGCTACCAATAAATCTTTTATATTTTTTAATTTTAGTAAATATGTTAAACCTATAGATGCAGACCCTAATCTCTTGCCGACATAATCTATAACAGCGGAAAGGCCTAATTTTTCTAAATATTGGAACAGAACCGATTTTGATAACGGTTCATTTTCATCTTTAACTTTTGCCACTTCTTCATTTATTACAGATCCGTATTTATCATCCAAAGCTTCAAAAATTTTGTTATTGGATAATATTTGCAGCAGTTTAACTACGGCAACACCCGAACTTGTTCCCAAAGCCACTATCAATCTTCCTAATTGACGGGCTTTTTGTTCATCACCGTCTTTTTCATCACTGCTCTTTATTTCGGCAAGAGCAGAAATTAAATTATTCACGAATAAAACTTTTCTTTCATCACTTAAATTATTAAACACTATTGAAAAGACTTCTTTAAAGACTATTGATATTGAAGATGCCTTAATTTTTGAACTGCCTAAAGAAGACAAAAAGAAATCGTCAAACAAAACATTTTTCAAACCTTGTTCAAATTCTTTACCATTCCTTTCTGCCGATGCTTTTCCTTTTTCAAGAATACCGGACTTTCCTAAAAGGATTCTCCTTATAAAATTTTCCCTCTCTGTTTTTGTCATTAATCTAAAGCTTTGCTGTAAAGAATCAAAATTAATTTCTCCCTCATACTTAAAATTACTTATTTTTACCTGTTTAAGCATTTGCGGTTTGTATGAATCATTACCGCTTAACAGCCAAAAGAAAAATTTTATTTTTTCGGAATCGGACATTGTCGGCAAAATAGTATTTATTATTTCCATACTGCTGACATTTTTATTGTTATCTTCCGAATTCAAACTAAAGAAATACAGTCTTGTCTTTGATATTATTTCCTTATATTCTTCAACAGTAACATCATAACTATCCAATAATTCCGTTATATAATCATCTTTTACTACGGAAAAATCTTCAAACAACAAATCTAACAATTCCAAATTATTTTTTGCTGAAGAAAAAACCGATAAATTTGAATTTCTTTTCAACAATGAATATACAAGCTTTGCATAGACATCCACCATTTCTTGCGGCAACTCTTTCTTTATAATTGAAAATGCATTTACTAATTGTTGCGCTTGCTGTGCTGTAGGAACAAGATTTAAATTGTTAAACAATTGTTCGTTTATTTCGAAATATGTATAAACTAATGTTTCTTCTCCGTAGTTAAATTCAACTTTTCTTTCTTCGGGACTTAAACCAAAAATTTTGTGAAGTTCAACAAGCCAAGCTTTTTCTATCTCCATATTTCTTATTCGTTCCTCGGGAACATCCGGATTTCCCATCTTTTCAATTCCTTCGGAATAGTAAATTTCCAATTTGTCCTGATCCTCTTTTTCCAACTCTCTTAAATAGTCATATGCATCAAAATGATTTTTTATATTTTCAACCATTTGTTCAAAAGAAACCGCGGAATAATCCGGATTAAAAGTTCTAAATTCCAAAAACGGAACATAAAAAGCAATAAAACTGGTTTCCGTTTCAGATTTGGGAACCTCTCTGGTCTGTTCATCCATATCTTTATAGAAAATCTGCATATCCACAAGATTTTTCAAATGTTCGTAAGGTATTGCAGACACATTTTCCTTTATAGAAATATGATTTTCCCCTTTCGGAAGCAAAGTTAAAAGTTTTTTTATTTTTACTTTTTCCGCAGCATTTAAATTTAAAATATTATCCGCCACGAAATTAGCCAAAAGCGATATATTTTGGCAATAATAATGGTTATCCATCATAAAATTTTGGAATTCGATAAGATCATCTAATGTTATATCTTTCAATAAATTTTTATCTATTTTTTCTACATCCATTTCGGGATATAAACATACACCATCGGAATATTTTTCATCAAAATAAGATTCATATTTAGTGGTAAAATAAAATTTAACATTAGGATTTTTTAGTTTTAAAAAATATCCCAAAAAGAATATATCGAATTTTACTGTAAAATTTTTTATCGAAAAAGCAAAATTTTTCAATTCTTCGGCATCAAAATTATGTTCAAAAATTTTATATCTACTCATCAACTCAGAATAAGAGAAAATTTGGGCAAGATAATAATTGTTTTCCGAAGCATTTAAAACTTCAAACAGATGTACCAATTTTTCAAAGTCGGTCTTATCGGAATTTAACTCATCAAATAAATCCAACAATTCATACCCTAATCGCGACTTATGCTTTTCCATATGTTTTGAAAGTTTTAAAAGATATTCAAGTTTTTCTTGTTTCGTTAACACATCACTATTCAAAACACTATTCATAAAACCAACGGGATCTTTACACATAAAGGACAACTCTTTATTTTCCGTCAAAATTTTTAATATTATTTTAAGACTTTCATTTTTCTGTTCTTGACTGAAACTTTCAAATATCGAAGAAAGAAGATAGTCGTCCAAATCATTATCATCTAAACTGAGAAAATCATCATCCCTTGTAATCAATTTATCTAATAAAGAAGATATTTCTCTGTCAGTTAAGTATTTATAATTTGTCAAATAGAAATAAGCATCTTCTTCCGTATAAGAAGAGATTGTTATATTATTATTTTTTCTAAAATCCAAAAAAGCCTTTAAAGTGGCTTGTGTAGGATTCATTGTTGCTACCATATTGAAAAGGATGTTATCATTTTTTATTTTTGTGGGTTCCAATATATTAATACAAAAATCAAACAATCGTGTTTTCTGTGCATTTTCCAAACTTTTAATAATATTATTATCGTCATCTGTATTACTATAAAAGAAACTCGCAGAAGCAGCAAACAAAAGAGAATAAATAAATTCTTTTTCTTCGGCGCTACAACTTTTTATAAAATCATTTTCAGCTTTTGTAAAAAATTTATAATTCCCATTTAAAACCATATTAATTATGAAGTTCTTATTATTGTCTATATATTTACTGATATCGAATATACTCATTTTTTCAAAAAAATCTGTTTCATCAAGAATTTTCTGTAATGATTTTTCATCAAGAGAATAAATATGACTCGTTCCTTTATCAAAATTTGCACTTAAGTATTCTTGAAAATCTTGTCCGTATTTTTGCAGAGAAGAAAGGTTAAGAGGTTGTTGTGTTGCTGTCATAGATAAAAACACCAAAGACGGATCTTCCAAAATTTCAGATATTTCTTTTAACCTGTCTTCCGTGTTCGGATGTGCATCAAAAAACGCACTTAATGCGTCTGTTCTGGAAAGAGGAATGAGTGCACTCATTATTTCTTCTACAGCTCTCGGATTATATCCTGCCTGTTCCAATATAAAAATAGATTCTCTGTCGGCATCATATTCTTTTCTTTTATCATCACCCTTAGTAGCTTTATAATCAGTATACACTCTGTTTTTCTGTGTTGTATGTTGTAATTCGTGTGCAAGTATTGCAGCTATATGATCTTTTGTTAATTCTTTACCTTCTTTATGCATTTCTTCGGCTAATTCATATAATAATTCACTGAATATAAACACATCTTTACTGTTTATTACCGTATAAGCATTTGCCACCGGAGAGAAATAATAGTGTATTCTATACTGTTGTCTTTCTTCCTTGGTAATTTTACCTTGTGCAACCATTGCATCGAGTAAATTGCCGAATATTTCTTCTACATTCTTCTTAAGTGCCGGATTTGGTTGATATTGATATTGAATATCTTTTTGCAAAGTTGTAGTCTGCAAGTGATGTTCAAATTTGTCTATTTCTTCTTGTGAAAAATCTCTTCCGGTTTCTTCTTTTGCCTCTTGTTTAGGAATTGTTATTTTTTCGGTTTTTGAAGTTTGTAATAAAAGATCTTGTCTTCCTATTAATATTACCGCCATGTTCCATATGAAATGTGTTATCGTTTCTGCAAGAAATAAGGCAAGAATAGAACCTGTCCATATTCCTATACCTATACTTAATGCTCTTACCGCCCATACTACAGCTGTCATTCCAGCCTGTATTGACGGATCAAAATTATGTGCTTTTATAAAGTTGGGACTCCAAAAACTGAATGTTTCTATCAATGCGCCAAGTGCCACTCCCAAAGTTGTAAATCTGAAATTTTCTCCGGATTTCTCTTTATATACAGCCTTTATTATTCCTATATTTCCTATCTTGTTCAATGCCTTCTGTGTAGACGGTAGCATCATTTCGGCATAAACTTTATATGTTCCGGCATAAGCGATATCGTTTTTGGCTGTGACTGTTTCTATATCTTCAGCATCTTGTTCATTTATTATATCGATAATATCGGCTTCCAACTTACTATTTTCTTCAATTACTTGTTGATTTGTTACAAACATTGTATTGTTAGACAAATATCTCGGGGCATCAGCAATATCTTTAAAAGTTAACCTGCCTTTCATTTGTTTTAGTTCTTCTTCTGTTTTTAACTTTAAAAATTTAAGTAAAGAATAAAACAAATTTGAAACTCTAATTGTGGTTCCATCTATATCAATGCTATTTGTGTAACCATAAATGGTTTCTCTACCGGCATCGGTAATTATTTGCGGGAAAGAAGTAATTCCGTTTGCTCTCAATTCATTAATTATATTGTCGGCAAAGTCATAAGAGTGGCAACTTTCAAACATCAATGTTATATTTTTTAAATCAACACCGTTGTTATATGCATTTATTAGTGCTTTTGATATCTGTTTAACCGTAAGAGCCCCGTTTTCCGAATAAGAAAAACTTTCATCATGCCCATGTCCGTCGAAGATAAAAACGCCTTTGTCCTGCTTATAATCATTGAAATGTTCTATAACTCTTAATAAACGATTTACTTCTACAAAATATTCGGTAGATTTTAAACTGTTAAGATGTTCAATAAATTCATTTTTAGATATCTTTTTTTTATGTGACAAATCTTTTATAATACCGTTTTTTACTATTACGCTTCCGTCCAAACTATTAACGAAATCCAATAAGGTTTGTGTATCTATTTCATCTTGTTCTATTCCCTTTATAAAATCAAGCACTTTATCCAAAAAAGAAATTTCAATTACTTCAAAAATCTCAGGTTTTATATCCAATATTTCAAGAACTTTTTTTAATCCGGCAGGAGTAAATCTAAATCCCGAACCATCGTCATTTCTTTCACCATTATGCAAAGAAAAAACTGCTGTTTTGTTTGTAAATAAAGTAAGAATAGAAACAATTTGCTTTATAGTGTCGTAATATTTTAAGGTTCTTTCTATTATCTTTTCTGTTTTAGTATAAGATAGTGTAAAGAATTTATCACCTGTTATTGAATGTATTCTTCTTGTGATACGAATTGCCAATTGATATTGTTTTGTAATATCCGTGATTTTGTTCTTTTCACAGTATTCTTTAAATTTCACACTTGAAAACAAAACCAAAGCAAAACCTTTATTTTCCGTTTCCAAAGTATCTATTTGATATTTTTGTAAACCATCAAACAACTCTATTATTTTCTGAAGATTTGGAATAATAATTTGAATATTCTTTCTATCTATATCACTGAAGATCAAATTCATCATATATCTGTTATAGATACGCAAATATTTAACTTGGTCAAGAACCAACAAATTAATTTCTTTATCTTTTAAATTGTCAATATATGCCTTTCCATCTTTATCATCCTTCAAATTTATAGAACAAATTAATTCCATTATGTAATTAAATTGTTCATCCGTAAAGTTATATTTATTTAAGACGGATATTATGAAATTTAAAGTTAATTGATTAATACCAATATCAAAATTGTTTTCGGAAGATTTATAAAAATTATATATTAATCTTCTTTTTTCAATACTCAATGTTAAGAAATCGTATAAATTTTCTCTTGTTTCAAGTTCAGCAATAAGGCGTGAGTTATCTACAACTTCAAACAAAAAGTCAATATCTATATTTTTATATCCATCTTTATTAATTACATCCAACAAGGCATCAAAAAAAGTTTTTTCAGTATTCTCGTTGTAATCGAGATCTACAATTGAAAACAAATCACAAATTTCGAATTGTAACTGTGTAGGTGTTTCTAAGAAAGACAATATTTTTTCTTTCGCTTTTAAAGCTTGTTCTTTGTCGATTTTATTCGTACCTTCGTCTATAACGGCATGAAGAATACCGCAAAATCCATTTTTTCTATCTTCTTCGTTTATAGATTTTAACACCGTAAGAATTTTGTTTAATAATTCGTAGTCGGCAATATTGTTTTGGCCTAAATATCCTATAAATCTTTCAAGATCTTCATTAAAATTACTTTGTTCAATAATTTCTCTGCTTAATATAAGCTCTTCACCGGAAAACCAAATGTCTAAACTGTCAAATATATCATATCCGTAATAGTCTTCATCCTGAATTTTATAAATACTATATTTTTCAATATCTTCTTCAAAATATTTACGAGGAGATTTTGCATCCCTTGGTTCCAATTTATCTTTATCTGCAAAAGAAGGAAATATACCGAAAAGTTGTTCATAAATGTCATCAAACATATCACTTACAAGTATTACGGATTGTTTAACAGTACCTTCGCTTAACAAATCTATAACCTTTTGTAAGTTTTCCTTATTTTTAAGCAAACTTTGTAAATTTTTTATTTCTGATACAAGTTCAGATGTTACTTTTTCTTTATGATATTCATCTACTAAATTTTTAACAATTTCATTAAGTGTCTCTTTTAGATTACCCAAATCATCACTTTCCAACAATTTCGCAGCAGCCAAATCCGCAATTGTTTGTGCTCTTTCGGCTTCATCCATTTTCATTATTTGTTCTATTTTTTCAGTATCTTCACTTTCTATTTTATTCAACAAAATAGCCTGTAATTGAGGTGATAACGAAGCTATTAACGGTGCTATTGTTTGGAATGAAATTTTGCTTTGCTCTTTTGCCAATTCATAATAAGTTTCTTCTGCTAACTTTATTCCGTCGGTAACATTAGGTGTTATTACTATATAACTTACATTTTGTTGTTCCAATAATTCAGTTACCGTCTGAGAGTGGAAACCACCGGTAACAACGACATCCACTCTTTTTACTTCATCCATGTTACTTATTATTTTATTTATATCATCAAAAGCCTGTTTAACCTGTTCTATTTGCACAAATTGTTCGTTTTCTTCAAACATATTTTTTGTAAAGTACAAGTTTCTATCCATATTTATTTCATAAAACTTGTCTATTTGTGCAATGTACTCATCTAACAAACTCAATACTCTGTTATCTACATATTTGTTATATATTTTTCTGTATTGTTCTATATTTTCTTTATAGTATTTATAGTCTTCCAATGTTATTTTGGTGGTTACATAATCTCTTAAATATCTGCCGAAATGAACTAAAAATACTACATCTTTTTGGGCAGGGGTTTGAGAGAATCTTGTATTTATTTCTTGTGATAAAAACTCATCTTCTTTCACCAATTCTACAGGATTAATTTTTTTACTTAATTCTACATATTTAAAATATTTATCCAACTCTGTAAATTTTAAAGATATATCCAAATTATAAACTTTATCCAATTGAATTATATAAGAATATAATTTTTCTACTTCTTGAAAGTTTGATGTATTTTCCAACAATGATTTATAAGCATTGTATGGTAATTGTTGTTTTAATACGGCAATTAAACTTTGTAATTCTTTTGTTATTTGCTTATAGTTCAAATCTTTTTGTGAATTTAACAGAGTTACATATATAAGAGTATTTTCATATTTGGTTAAATCTATTCCTAATTTATCTATATGTTTTGATAACAATGCATAATATTTTTGAGAATTTATTTTACCATCTTTATATTCTTTAAATAAATGTTCTATTTTATATTGTCTTTTCGTATAATACTTCTTCTTTACTTCGTTTACGGATTCATCTAAAGATTTTAATATTAAATCTATTTTTTCTTGACTGTCTAAAATGCTTCCCAATCTTGCTATGTTATCCAAATACGGTTCTTTTTCTTCCAATCCTTTAATTATTTCCGTTTTTCCGCTTATTGCACTATAATATTCCGCACCGGTTAACCTTCCGGTATCCATCATCTTTTCTAACAAGTTCTTATCTTTTTTTATTTGGTCGGTAATCCATTTTGTACTTACATTTCCATAAGCACCTTCCAAATATATATTGTTTACTCCATATTTTTTATCAAAAGTTTCTATAACATTAGCTATATTTTTTTGAACTTTTGGATGGCAATGCAAATCTTGTATATTTATTATTACTCTGTCTGTTCCCGCAAAATGAGATTTTGTTATTTTTCCGTAACTATACGGCAAAATAAATTCTTTAAAAATTTGGTTATATTCTTTTGCAGTTTGTTCGTTATTTATGGCGCTTGCAGCGGTCGGTCCTACAACAAAAGAAATAAGCAAACTTGTTGCTGTTAATAAAGCTGTTAATTTGTTGAATTTTGTTTTAAATATTTTTATCATAAAATAAAAAAAACTTGTATTGTTTTTACACAATACAAGTCCCCTCTTCTATATTAATATTGTTATAATTTACTGATATAGATCTTGGTAATACTACAAATAATAATCTCAATAATAAAATCAAAAATATGCACTGCAAAAATGGTATTTTTATAGGATACTCAACTTCCGCAACAAAATTTTCCGACATAAAAACATTAATATTTGATGTTAACAGATTACTTATACTTGATACAGTAGGAAGAGTTATTTCTACAGGTAACAAATATTCATAAAAGAAGTTTGTATCTTTTTGTGTTTTATTTCCTTTATTTTGTTGTGCTGATTTATCCGTTTGCATCATCGATGACAATATATCCGATGGTGTTTGAACAGCAAATAAAATTTGTTCCAACGACGAACCTTTTACAAAACCGTCCGCCATACCTTTAGAAAAAGGCACAGCTAAACAGTTTGCAAAAACAAATAAAAACACAAACAATGATATACATTGCTTCATAAAAGACACCTTCATACTTTATATTATAGTCTATACATATTGATTTTTCAATAATAACTTGTGAAAAATTTGTGAACAAATTTGCCTTACATTTTTGGGATAAAAACATTTCAAAAATCGCAAAATGTCTTTTGTTCTTTCCGAACAACGAAATATTTTGAATTTAGACGCAACAACAGCACGTGAGATAAACCGAAAAGTTCGAGGTGAAATAAAAAAACACAAGAGCGATGTGTACGAAATTAGTACATAAGCTCTTGTGTTTAAAAATTGTAACCCGAAATTTTCGGTTTAGATTACCATTTATAATGTGCGAAAGCTTTATTAGCTTCTGCCATCTTGTGTGTATCTTCTCTTTTCTTCATAACAGAGCCTTCTTTTTTGCTTGCATCCATGAATTCTTGTGCAAGTTTTTCACACATAGGTCTGCCTGTTTTACTTCTTGCTGCTTCCATTATCCAGTCCATAGCAAGAGTTGTTGATCTTATCATAGGAACTTCCATAGGAACTTGATATGTTGCTCCACCAACTCTTCTTGGTCTAACTTCCAATAACGGTCTTGCATTTTCAATAGCTCTGTTGAATACTTCCAATGGTTCTTCACCGGTTTTTTCTTTCATTATTTCAAATGCTTTATAAATTATTTTTTCAG
>JAEEGK010018481.1_pt1 | contig 15078 bp, 12 predicted proteins | sample 8958771 | NCBI WGS metagenome assembly JAEEGK01 (sample SAMN16246547, study PRJNA631951) | gut metagenome | biome: gut microbiome; feature: rumen; material: SC-attached | host: Bos | place: Iran: Karaj | collected 2018-10 | reverse complement strand
TCCGTGGGTGAGGTTCGGTGAGGGTCCTGTGGCCGAAAAGGCCATCGCCCTGAACGCTCAGGGCTTCAACGACGGACAATATGCGAATATGGACTGGCGCGACATCCGGTTCAACCAGACGAAGAAACACCTCTACGTGACGGCGATGGGATGGCCCGAGGACGGGCAGCTGACCGTGAAGGCGCTCGCCAAGGGCAACAAGGACTTCAAGAAGCCGATATCGACAGTCTATCTGCTGGGATATGGGAAGCTGAAGGCCCGCCAGACAGAAGATGGGCTTTGCGTATCGCTACCAAAGCCCACCAACGAGATTGCACCTGTACTGAGGATTTCGAAGTAAGGTGCCGTCTTTATTTCTGTTCCGTTATCTGGTTGTAAATAATGTCAGCCAACCGCGCTGCACCCTTGCCGTTGGGGTGGATGCCGTCGGTGAGCATCAGCTCCTCACCGCCTTCGAATAGGCTGTGGAGGTCGATGAGCTTCAGATTGTACTTCTTGGCCACCTCATACTGGATGGGTATGATGTAGTTGGCAATGATTGAGTCGTTGATGTCCCAGGAGTCCTTCTCGGCACAGATGGGGGTACAGAGCCAGATCTGAGGCTTGTTGGGGAGCAGCGTGGTGATCATCTGATCGAGATCCTTGCGGAACTCGTCGCCATACTTCCAGTTGATGCCTTTCGAATCGTTGGTGCCCAGTTTGATGATGACTACATCGGGCTTGAAGGCCTGTGCATCCTTCCACGCGAGCTCGTTCATATAGGGTTGGTTGCCCTTGTTGAGCATCGTACGCCCGCTCACACCGAAGTTCTTCACCCAATACTTATCACCCAACTTCTTCTGCAGCAAGGCGGGATAGCCATAGGCTGTGGCCATATCGATGCCGTGACCGTCGGTGATGCTGTTGCCGATACAAGCCACACGGATGGCGTCGGGCTTGGGTGTCTGACGGGCTTTCAGCCAGTTGGAGATATCGGTGAGCAGCTGGTCGTGATACTTGAACCAGGGGCCGAAGCCGAAGCCGTGATCGCCCGTAGGATAGACGTACATCGCACAGTCGTTGCCTGCCTGGCGCATGGCCTTGTAGTACTCGAGGCCGTTGGTGACGAATGGCACGAGGCGGTCGTCGCTGGCAGTGATGATCAGGGCGGGAGGCGTCAGATGGCGGCGAACGGCATTCATCGTCGAGAAGTCGCGTACGAGCTCAGGATCCTTCAGACCGTCCTCGCCGAGGAAATTGATGCACGACCACTTGTGGGACACCTCAGGAACCATCGAGATAACAGGATAGAAGAGGATCGAGAAGTCGGGACGCAGTTCGTAGGGGGCATGGGTAGAGATGACTGAGGCGAGGTGACCACCAGCCGAGAAGCCCATGATACCCACGTCGTGAGGATTGATGCCCCACACCTGTGCCGAGTCGCGAACGATACGGAAACCCTGCATCACATCGCCCATGGGTTTGCTGCGATCGCCCTCAGGCAGACGGTAGTTCACCACGAAATAGGCGATGCCCTGAGCGTTGAGCCAACCGGAGGCCATCGTTCCCTCGTGATTATTCGAGAGCACAGAGTAGCCGCCTCCTGGTACGCCCACAATGGCTTTGCCCGAAGGGGTCTCTGGCAGGAAGCAAACCATCTGGGCCTTGCCGTCGGCTGTCAGGTCCAGCGTAAATTGTCTCGCAGTCTGTGCCTGTGTTCCCATACTCAGGAGCATCAAGGCGAAAATCATCAGTTTTTTCATATTGGTCGTTGATAATTAATTAGTTGGTTATTTGTCTATCTTTTCAGCAGGAAGGCCTGTATCTCGCGGCTGATAGCCCGGTCGTAGTCGTAGAGATCGGGCCAGAAATCCACAGCGCCGGTCTCAGGATTGGGGAAGGCCGTGAAGTAGAGGATATGGACGGGCACCTTGGGTGCGACGTCTGAGTAAGTCATCAGTCGGAAGGGTCGCGGATCGTCAGCGTGCTCCTTCAGCCAGTCTTTCCCTCGCTGGGTCTCAGGACGGATATCCATCGAGATACGGATACGGTCGAGGGTCCACTCGTCGGCCTCGGGCAGAAGGAAGCAAGCGAGGTCGAAGGGTTTCTGCACACGGACGCACCCATGCGAGAGGGTACGTCGCTCGCGCTGGAAGGCCCCTCGGTTGTTGGTGTCGTGGAGGTAGACGGCGAAGTTGTTGGGGAAACGGAACACGATGCGTCCCAGGGAGTTGCCTGCCCCACCCTTCTGACCTACACGCAGCCGGCCTGTGCGCAACTGGCTGGCTGTGACATTCTTAGGTCGGAGGGTGTCGCCTGAGCTGCGCTCTATAATATAATAATGATTGCGCGCGAAGTAAGCCGAGTCGCCGGCATGACGGGTGATATCGGTCTCGACTATCTTCGGGGGGATAATCCAGTCAGGATTCACCTGCAGGTAGCTGATGGTGCTGTTGAGCAGCGGGGTTCGCGTGGCATAGGCACCACAGCAGATGCGCATATTGAGCACGGAGTCGCCTCCCACGGCCCAGAGCTGCTGGGCAGGGATATTGACGAGCACCTGACGACGGGTGGTGCCTCCCTCAGGCTGGGACAACTGCCAACGACAACGTTCCATATTGATGGCGAGCTTCTTGCGCTCAGCGGTATCGGTGGTCTGTTCCAGCCGGTTCTGCAGTGCGCGATAGACCTCGTCAGCAGGCTGAGACTCAAGCAGGTATCCCATACGGCGGTCTGAGGCCATCTGGCGCTCTGACTCGGTATAGTCGGGCTTCTTCACCTCGTGATCGAAGAGCTGCACATAGCCGCTGCCATCAGGCTTCATCTGCAGACGATTGAGCACCTTATCAGGGCGCATGAAACCGTAGCGCTGGCCTGTGGTATATTCTACGTAGGCTTTCGACAGATTGTGGTCGAGTCGGGTCAGCACCTCGTTGATGTTCTGCCCCAAAGAATCGAAGGCGAGCCGGTGGATCACTTCGAGATCCTCAGCAATCTGGGGAATGAAGAAGGCAGTAGAGTCGAGTCCGTTACGGGGCAGTTCGCGACGCAGATACGAGAGCACGGAGTCGGCATCCTCAGAGACGCCCATCCGTGTGAACCATTTCCCCTCAAGGGTGGAGTCGAGACTATTGACGTAAGTGCCAAAAGCCGATAATTCTGCCTCCGTCGGCTCGTGCTTCCCACTGAAACAGGAAGTCAGGAGCAGACACCCCATCATGAGCACCGTCAGTCTGTTCATCGCCCTACTCCTCCATCAGTTTACGATAGCGGGCTCGCTTGGGCTCGTCTAATCCCAGTCGCTGGGCCTTGTTGGCCTCGTATTCCGAATAGTTGCCTTCGAAGTAGAACACGTTGCCCTCTCCCTCGAAACCGAGGATATGGGTACAGATACGATCGAGGAACCAACGGTCGTGACTGATGATCACTGCACAACCGGCAAAGGCCTCAAGACCTTCCTCCAAGGCGCGTAACGTATTGACATCGATATCGTTAGTAGGCTCGTCGAGAAGCAACACATTACCCTCCTGTTTCAGGGCGATGGCCAGGTGGAGACGGTTGCGCTCACCACCTGAGAGTACGCCACACTTCTTCTCCTGATCGGCTCCGCTGAAATTGAAGCGCGAGAGGTAGGCCCGCACGTTGACATCCTTGCCGCCCATGCGGATGGTCTCATTACCCTGGGATACGACCTGATAGACGGTCTTCTCGGGATCGATGTCCTTATGCTGCTGATCAACGTAGGAGAGCTTCACCGTCTCACCCACATCGAAGGTGCCAGCATCGGCATTCTCCAGACCCATAATCAGTCGGAAGAGTGTGGTCTTTCCTGCACCGTTGGGACCAATGACACCCACGATACCATTCGGCGGCAGGATGAAGTTCAGGTCCTTGAAGAGTTCCTTCTCGGGATAGGATTTCGCCACGTGTTCAGCCACAATCACCTTATTGCCCAGACGTGGGCCGTTGGGGATGAAGATCTCGAGCTTCTCCTCCTTCTGCTTCTGCTCCTCGTTGAGCATCTTGTCGTAGGAGTTCAGACGGGCCTTACCCTTCGCATGACGGGCCTTGGGTGCCATACGCACCCACTCCAACTCGCGCTCGAGGGTCTTGCGACGCTTCGAGGCGGTCTTCTCCTCAAGGGCGAGGCGCTGGGACTTCTGCTCGAGCCATGAAGAATAGTTGCCCTTCCAGGGGATTCCTTCACCACGATCGAGCTCAAGGATCCACTCAGCGACATCGTCGAGGAAGTAGCGGTCGTGGGTAACGGCAATCACCGTTCCCTCATATTGCTGCAGATGCTGCTCGAGCCAGTCGATCGACTCGGCATCGAGGTGGTTGGTAGGCTCGTCGAGCAACAGCACATCGGGTTTCTGCAACAGCAGGCGGCACAGGGCCACACGACGGCGCTCACCACCTGAGAGGGTCTTCACGCTCCAGTCGCCTGGGGGACAGTTCAGCGCCGCCATCGCACGATCGAGCTTCGAGTCCATGTTCCAGGCATCCGTCGAGTCGATGATGTCCTGCAACTCTGCCTGTCGCGCCATCAGCTTGTCCATCTTGTCAGCATCCTCATAATACTCAGGGAGTCCGAACTTCACGTTGATCTCATCGTATTCGGCCAGCGCGTCATAGACATGCTGCACACCCTCCATCACATTCTCCTTCACGGTCTTCTCTTCGTTGAGTGGAGGATCCTGGGGCAGGTAGCCCACCGTGTAGCCAGGACTCCAAACCACATTGCCCTGATACTGCTGGTCTAAGCCTGCGATGATTTTCATCAATGTTGACTTACCTGCACCGTTCAGACCGATGATGCCGATCTTGGCGCCATAAAAGAAACTGAGGTAGATGTTCTTGAGCACCTGCTTCTGGTTCTGTTGGATGGTCTTGCTCACTCCGACCATCGAGAAGATCACTTTCTTGTCGTCGACTGTTGCCATAATGCGATTAATTTAACGTTTTTATGCTGCAAAGATACAAAAAACTACCTAAAGAGAGGCCAAAATCATCTTTTTTTGAAAAAAAATCGGGAATTATTTCGGTAATCTGCTGAAAATTAGTAACTTTGCAACCCGAAATCGAAGATTTTAGGATTTACACATTATTAATATATAAGAAAAAAGAGAAATGACAAAAGCAGAAATCATCACAAAAATTGCTGAACAGACAGGCGTTGCCAAGAAGGACGTAGCAATGACAGTAGAGGCATTCATGGAGGAGATCCGCGTGAGTCTTGCTGAGAATAAGGAGAATGTATATCTGCGTGGCTTCGGCACATTCGTTGTAAAGCATCGCGCCAAGAAGACCGCCCGCAATATCTCCAAGAACGTGACACTGGTCATCGACGCTCACGACTTCCCCTCATTCAAGCCTGCAAAGAGCTTTATCGAGAAAATGAAGTAATCACATTTTAATAAAATTCTAGAATTATGCCAAACGGAAAGAAGAAGAAGGGCCACAAGATGGCTACTCACAAGCGCAAGAAGAGACTGCGCAAGAATCGTCATAAGAGCAAGTAAGACAGCTCCTCTGTGACTGCGAACAAGAAATGAAAGGAGTGTGCCGACTAATCCCTCGGGGATAGTAGCACACCCTTTCGAGTTTTAACAACCAACCCGTCAAGAAAGCAAAAAGACAATGACAAGTGAAGTTATCATTGATGTGCAGCCGAAGGACATCTCCATAGCCCTGCTCGAAGACAAGCAACTGGTGGAATACCAGAAAGAGCAGCGCACGGCATCGTTCTCGGTCGGCAACATCTATGTGGCAAAAGTGAAAAAACTGATGCCCGGCCTCAATGCTTGTTTCGTTGACGTCGGAGCCGAACGAGTGGCCTTTCTGCATTATCTCGACCTGGGTTCTCAATTCAACTCTTACGACAAATACCTGAAACAGGTAGCCAGCGACCGCAAGAAACTCTACCCCATTCAGAAAGCTCACATCCAGCCCGAGCTCAAGAAAGACGGCAGCATCGCCAACACCCTCAAGGTGGGACAGGAAATTCTCGTACAGATCATCAAGGAGCCTATCAACACGAAAGGACCACGTCTGACGTGCGAACTCAGCTTCGCAGGCAGATACTTGGTGCTGATACCCTTCGACGACAGTGTTTCCGTCTCCACGAAAATCAAGCGTGGCGAAGAGCGCAGCCGACTCAAACAGCTCATCCAGAGCATCAAGCCCAAGAACTTCGGTGTCATTGTGCGTACGGTGGCCGAAGGCAAGCGCGCAGCAGAGCTTGATGCCGAGATGAAGATTCTATTGAAACGCTGGGAGGAAACCATCACGAAGGTACAGAAGACGACAGAGCGACCACAGATATGCTTTGAGGAGGAAAGCCGTACAGTCGCATTGCTCCGAGACCTGTTCAATCCTACCTACGACGGCATTCACGTCAATGACAGCGGCATCTACGAGGAAATCAAGAACTACCTGGGGCTGATTGCACCAGAGAAGAAGGACATCGTGAAACTTTATAACGGCACGTTGCCTATTTTCGACAACTACGATGTGACCAAACAACTGAAATCGGGCTTTGGCAAGACCGTCAACTACAGGCACGGCGCCTATCTCATTATCGAGACGACAGAAGCCATGCATGTGGTAGACGTGAACAGCGGTACGCGAATCAAGAAGGAAAACGGTCAGGAAGCCAATGCCTTGGAGACGAACCTCGGAGCTGCCGATGAGTTGGCACGCCAGTTGAGACTGCGCGATATGGGAGGTATCATCATCGTCGATTTTATCGACATGAAGCTGCCCGAAGACCGCCAGATGCTCTATGAGCGCATGTGCAAGAACATGCAGAAGGATCGTGCCAAGCACAACATCCTGCCGCTGTCGAAATTCGGACTCATGCAGATCACCCGTCAGCGTGTACGTCCTGCCATGAGCGTCAACGTCGACGAGACCTGCCCCACCTGTTTCGGAAAAGGAACCATCAAGTCGAGTATCCTCTTTACAGATACCCTTGAGAGTAAGATTGACACCCTCGTCAACAAAATCGGAATCCGCAAGTTCTATCTGCACGTACACCCCTATGTCGCTGCCTACATCAACAAGGGCGTCTTCAGTCTGAAGCGCCAGTGGCAGATGAAGTACGGTCTCGGTGTGCGTATCATCCCCTCACAGAAATTAGCCTTCCTGCAATACGAGTTCTACGATACTGACAGGCAGTTCATCGACATGAAGGAAGAGAATGATAATTGAAAAGTGAGTATCAAGAAATAAAAGCGAGATGCTGACACTGAAAATCCTGTTCTGGGCCATGTTGCTCATCGTGTTCTACACCTATCTGGGTTACGGAATACTACTATATCTTATCATCCGGCTGAAACGGTTCTTCAAGGGGAAACCTCTGAAGACCGTTCTCCCGTCGGATGAAGAACTGCCCACGATGACACTCATGATCTGCGCCTACAACGAGGAAGAGGTGGTCGCAGAGAAAATGGCGAACACCCTCGCCCTCAACTATCCGCGTGATAAGTTCCGCATCATGTGGGTCACCGATGGCAGCAACGACCGCACGAACGAACTCCTGAAGGCTTATCCAAAGGTTGACATCGTCTTCTCACCAGAGCGCAGAGGCAAGACCGCAGCACTGAAGCATGGACTGCGCGAACTGAAGACCCGCTACGTGGCTTTTACCGATGCCAACACCATGATTAATCCTGATGCCCTGCGCGAGATAGCACGTCTGTTTATGGACCCGACGGTGGGCTGTGTCTCAGGCGAGAAACGTGTGGCTGCCCGCAAGGAAGGTGAGATGGCCGCGGAGGGAGAAGGACTCTACTGGCGTTATGAAAGTACGTTGAAAAAATGGGACAGCGAGCTTTATTCAGCGATGGGTGCAGCAGGTGAGCTCTATGCCGTCGACCCCACCCTTGTGCGCGAGGTACCCGATGAGGCGCTGCTCGACGATTTCATGATGTCCATGTATATCGTACAGGCTGGCCGTCGCATCGCCTACACTCCTGATGCCTATGCCCTCGAATATGGTTCGGCCAATATCTTCGAGGAGTCGAAGCGTAAGCGCCGTATCGCAGCAGGAGGCCTGCAGAGCATCTGGTGGCTGCGTAGCATGCTCAATCCCCTGCACCAACCACTGGTCGCCTTCCAGTATATCAGTCATCGTGTACTCCGTTGGAGTATCACTCCAGTCGCACTGGTTATCCTTCTGATAATCAACATCTTGTTGGTGGCACTTCATGCAGGCACATTCTACACCGTCATGCTTGTTCTCCAACTGCTTTTCTATCTGATGGCTCTCGCTGGCTGGTGGCTCGACCGAAAAGGGCACAAGAACAAGCTGCTCTACACAGCCTACTATTTTGTCTTCATGAATATCAATGTGTTCAGAGGAATGTCCTATTTGCGAACTCACGGCAAGAGTGGCGCATGGGAAAAAGCAAGAAGAAGTTAAAAAAACATTAAAATATTCTTTCGTTCAGTTTTTTATTCGTACCTTTGCATCAGATTATGTATTTTTGACGAATAATGGACAAAGACGAAAAAGAATTATTGCTTCAGAAATATACAGACGTTAATCGACGCCTGTTGCTCGCACAAGAGCAGTTGGCCATTGCCAACAAAAAGCTGAAGGAATACGAAGAGAAGGCTAAGAATGCTGAGAAAGCCAGCAAGATGAAGTCTCTCTTCCTTGCCAATATGAGCCATGAAATACGTACACCACTCAACGCCATCGAGGGATTCTCACGTGTCATCGTGGAGACGGACTCTCAGGAAGACCGTATGAAATTCTTCGAGATCATCGAGAGCAACAACAACCGTCTGATGAGTCTTGTCAACGAGATTCTCGACCTCTCGCGCGTAGAGTCAGGCGAAATCGTGATGAAGAAAACCAAGACCGACCTCAACGAGCTCTGTGACAGCATCAAGAACATTTTCAAGTTCCGTTGTCCGGATACGCTGAAGCTCATCTGGAAGAAGCCCACGATGGCCGTCGCATTCAATACCGACGGTAACCGTCTGACACAGGTGTTCTCCAATCTGATCAGTAATTCACTCAAGCATACCCCCAGCGGCAGCATCAATTATGGTTACCGTCTGATTGACGAGGGCCAGCAGATTGAGTTCTTCGTGAAGGACACGGGTTCAGGTATCGCTCCGGAAGATCTCGAGCATATCTTCGAGACCTATGTGTCGCGCGATGCCGAGACCTCCAAGAACGGCTACGGTCTGGGACTGCCTCTCTGTAAGATCATTGTTGAGAAGCTTGGTGGCAAGATCTCCGTGGAGTCGAAAGTCGGTGAGGGTTCCACCTTCACGTTCGTATTCCCCTTCGAAGGTTCCATCGGCGGTCGCGACCAGAATCACACCACCACAACCACCAATGTGCGTACCATCCGTGTCAGCGGGCGTCCTGATACTGCCAACAAAAAGACGATCCTTGTGGCAGAAGACGAGGACAGCAACTATGAGCTGGTGAAGATTGTGCTCCAAAAGCGTTATCGCCTGCTGCGTGCCCACAACGGTATCGAAGCAGTCACCATCAACGAGGAGGAGAAGCCCGATCTGATTCTCATGGATATCCGTATGCCTGAGATGAATGGTCTCGACGCCACCCGCATCATCAAGGAAGTGTGCGATACGCCCGTTGTAGCCCTGAGCGCCTATGCCTTCGAGGAGAACATCCGCGATGCCAAGAATGCTGGTTGCGATGAGTTCATGGCCAAGCCCTTCAAGGTTGAGAACCTCATTGAGATGGTGCGCAAATATCTTGATCAATAATCAACAACCCCTTATCATATAAACATTTACGTCTTATGGGTAAACTTGCTGTACAGAAATACTTCTCGTTCACCATCCTTATCGTCACCGTGCTCCTCATGGTCTTCACGTTTACGGGACTCTTTGGTGGTGAAGTCCAGCCCGCAGGCAATACGGCTCGCGCCATGCTCGTCTACGCACTGCCCCTGCTCATCGCAGGAAATGTTGTATTCCTTATCTACTGGCTCATCATGCGCCGCTGGCACTGGGCACTCATCCCACTGATCACACTGCTATGCTGCATACCTTACATAGGCACCATCTATCAGTTCGGTTCGCTCGATGAGAATGCCGATAAGGTACCAGGCATCAAGATTGCCTCATACAACGTGGCTATGTTCAGCCGCGAGACCTCAGGCTTCATCGCCCAGGACATCCTTTCAGAGATGAAGAAGCAGAAAGTCGATGTCGTCTGCTTTCAGGAGTACAACGACCAGAGCGGCGACAAGAAGAATTCCGATTCCTACAAGGATTATTTCCCCTATATGGCTGTCGGTGAGAGTGATATGGTGATCTACAGCCGTTATCCCATTAAGAATTTCAAGAACATCAACTTCGAGATGACCAACAACAGCGCCATGTGGGCAGAGGTTGAGGTCAGCGGACAGTTGATTCGTGTCTATAATGCCCACCTCGAGACCACAGGTATCAACACTACCCTCCACAAAGCAGCCAAGGTCGAGGCCAGGGGTATGGAGGTAGAAGGTAACGCCTTTATCCGTGCTATCTACGGTAACTACACCCTCGGCATGATAGCCCGCTCAGGACAGGCCAATGTCCTCGCGATGGATATGCGTGAGTGCGAGGTACCCATCATCGTCTGCGGTGACTTCAACGATGTCCCCTACTCCTATGTCTATAACACGATGCTTGGTGACAAGGTCGACGGCTTCACGGAGTGTGGCAGCGGCTTCATGCATACGTTCCGAGGCGGAAAAGCCGTCCGCATTGACTATATCTTCCACGATAAGGGTATGGAAGGTGTCAGCTACTACAAGCGCGAGCTCAGCTACTCCGACCACTATCCCGTCTTCATGAAGATAGCCCTCAACAAGCAATAAGACTACACAAAAATCATTGACATCAGAACAACTCTTCGTGGTCGTAGCGTGGCATACGGCGAACTAGTTTGTGGATAGCAGCCTGGGCCATTGCCTCATAAGCACGCTCGCTGGGATGAAGGTGGTCGCCACTATCAAAGCCATCGGCAAAGGCCTTGGGGTTGGTAACGCTGCGAACAGCCACATCGAAATCAACACATCCGTCGAAGATAGGTGAGGTGCGCAACCATTCGTTGAAGGCCTGACGCATCTGCTCGCGATCTTCGTTGTAGGTACGCCAACCATAGATAGGCAACAGCGTTCCACTCCACACTTTCAGTCCCATCTCACGGGCTGGCTTCACATAGATATCCTCTATCCCATGCTCCATCTCCTCTACGGTAGGCAAGTCGCTCCAAGGACGAAAAGGATTGACATCAGTACCCACAGGGTGGATGATGTCGTTGATACCGTGCTGGATGATGACATCGGTGGCACCTGCCACATTCATCTCGATGGGGAAACGCGTAGCGCCCTTCAGACCGTAAGCCTGATAGGTGATGCAGTCATACTGACGGAGAATACGCGTACCACTGACAGCACGACGGATGATGGCAGCATTCGTACCGAAAGCCATCTGGGCCATATAGTCGGGCCAAGACTGGGCAGTAATGGAGTCGCCATAGCAAACGACGGCATGATTCTCCGAGGACGTCAGTATGTCGATGGTGTTGAGGAAATAGAACCAATTGGTGTGGCGTGAGAGTTCCAATGGCAGCTCGTCGGCATCGGCATAGTCGCCATAGGCATAAGAGCCTTTGGAGAGTGGGCCTGTAACGAGTGTACCACTGTTCATCTGGGTAAATCCTGCCATATAGAAGCTGACCTCGATAGTGTCCCCACGATGGACAGCATAGCTGATGGCGTCGCTCTCAGTCTCCTTGCCTGGAATCAGGGTAACGCTGGTCTCGCCTCCGAAGGTGATGGGCGTATGACCCACAAAGACTTTATTGAGGGTTACGGGTTCGGTACCTGTCAGATTGGAGAAACGGAAGCGCAGCATGGTGCCGCTGAAACACATACGGATGGGATAACGCAGCGTCAGGTCCTTGGCATAGATGGCCTCACGACGATTGGTAATCGAGGTGGCAGTACCCCAGCAGGCCACCCATTTGCTATTGTCTGTCATATTGATGCTGTTTTTATATCTTATTAAATTCTGTTTGTGGACTCCTATTCACATGGATCAGGAATGAGACGGCCTTGGCAATAACGGCCTACGATATGGCGGTCGTCGCCCACATATACGAAGCGTTCTAGACGCTGAAGAAGCGTATAGCCATCATCAACAAGCAAGTCGCTGTCGTCGATAACCAAGGCGTCAAAGTCGTAGTCAGGCTCGAAGCTCCCCACCTTGCCGAAGAAACGTCCTGCCGACTTGGTAGCCATCCAGAAAGCTTCACTCAGTGTAAGGAAAGCGCAGGATTTATCGCGCTGATAGAGCAACTTACTCATCTGAACAGCATAGACCATCATACGGAAGATGCTGAAGTCGTGACCACCGCTCACGTCGCTGCCAAGCCCCACAGGGATACCAGCATCAAGGAAACGGCGTATCGGCGCAATGCCCGAAGCGATATTGAGATTCGACGTGGGACAATGGGCCACCATAATCCCACGTTGCCGCATCAGTTCCAATTCGTCGCCATCACTCCATACACAGTGAGCCATCACGGTAGGTGTCTGACCAAACAAGCCATAACGGTCGTAGGCATCAGCATAGTGACGGCTTTCTGGCTCCAGTTCCTTGACCCATGCGATCTCACCATGATTCTCAGAGAGATGCGACTGTACAGGCAGATTGTAGCGACGGGCCATATCGCCACAAGCCTGCAGCATTTCTGGCGTACACGAGGGTATGAATCGTGGTGTCACGATGGGACGCACAAGACTGTCCTCCTTGTCAAAGGCTTCGACAAGCACGTCGCAGGCTTTAAGGGCATCATCTACACGCTCCTGCAGACCTTCCGGACAATTGCGGTTCATGTTGACCTTACCCACAAGTCCACCCATACCGGCCTTGTCGAGCAGACGCATCAGCAGAAGGGTACTATCAAGATGGACTGAGGCGAAGGCCACAACGCGCATCGTACCGTGACGCCAAAGATCGCGCACAAACCGACGGTACATACGTTCGGCATAAGCGGTGTCGGCATACTTGAGTTCCTCAGGGAAGGTGTAGTTCTGAAGCCAAGGCAACAGTTCCTCATCCATCGCAAGTCCCTGATTGCGATACTGCGGTGCATGAACGTGCATATCGTTCATGGCGGGAATCAGCAGACGGTCGCCCCAATCAGTTACAGGACAATCTGTCAAACGATCTGGCAGTTCAGGATAGATGCCTTCCACCTTACCATTATCAACGGCGATAAAGCCATGAGGGACCACCTCAAAACGGTTGCTCTCAGGTGTATGGATAATGTTTGCACGATAGATTTTCATTCTGAGTAATTCTAATAATCTTTAATTTTGGTACAAAGATACAATTAAGTTAGTAATAATCCAAATTTTTTAGTATCTTTGCGGCAAAATAGAATATATTTGGTTAACTCTTTTACACAAAAACGATTATGAATAAAGAAGGAATCATGCGAGTAGGCATTATCGGTACAGGATGGATCGCCGAGAAGGCCGCCATTACCTTGGCTGGACTTAATGAGTGTGAGTTTTACGCCGTAGGTTCGCGAACACTCGACAAGGCAGAGGCTTTTGCTCAGAAGTGGGGCATTTCAAAGGCATACGGCTCTTATGGTGAGTTGATGGACGATCAGGATGTCGATCTGGTATATGTGGCAACGCCCCATTCCCATCATTATGATGTGACGCGTCAGGCGCTGATGGCATGCAAGCCCTGTCTGGTGGAGAAGGCCTTCATGGCCAATCATCGGGAGGCAGCAGAGATCATCGCGTTGGCTCACGAACGTAAAGTATTCATAGCCGAGGCCATCTGGACGCGTTATCAGCCTGCAGTCAGTATCATTCGAGATCTGATAGCCAGCGGACGCATCGGCACCCCACGACTGTTGACAGCAACACTGGGTTACAGCATGGGCGACAAGCCCCGCATTATGCGCCCTGACCTCTGCGGCGGTGCCCTACTCGACCTCGGTGTCTATGCCCTGAACTTCGCCCGCATGTTCTTCCCTGCAGATATTGCTACTATGGAGGGGCAGTGTGTGAAGAGTAAGACAGGCATGGATCTCACCAACGCCATCACTCTGGTGTTAAAGGACGGCATGCTGTGCAACCTTCAATCGAGCGCCGCCTGTGTAGGCGACAATATCGGTGTCATCGCAGGAACAGAGGGAAACCTCATCATCGACAACATCAACAATCCTCAGACCATCACCGTAAACGGTCCTGACCGCACCTATTTGGAGACCATCCACGTGCCCCAGCAGATTACAGGTTACGAATATCAGTTCCAGGCCTGCCGCCAAGCCCTCATCGACGGTCTGCAGGAACCCTGTGAGATGCCCCATGAGGAAACCCTATACATCATGCAACTGATGGACAGTCTTCGTCAGAATTGGGGCGTCCGCTATCCGATGGACTGATCCTTTTTCTTTTTTTATTTTAGTTCAAGTTTATTGCTTGTAAAAAATTAGGAGGAAAACTCGAATATACCAAATATTTGGACAAATATCTGACGTTCCTCTTATAATAAAGAATCCCCGCTCAGGAATGGGCGAGGATTCATCATTGGGTTAGTGATTTTACTTGGCGGGAGCCTTCTTGGCTGCCTTCGGCTTAGCGGCCTTCTTGGCGGCAGGTGCCGGCTCGAGCTTCTCGAGACGTGCCTTCAGACGGGTAATCTCCTTGTCCTTCATCTCAATCTCGTCACCCTGGTTCTTGATGGTGGTGAGCAGGCTCTCGAGCTCTTCATTGTCGATGTCGAGCGGATAGAGGGCGTTGACTCTGTTGATGAAGTCACCCAGGATGTTCATGTAGTTCGTGAAGGCATCGAACGGGCCGTTGTAGATACCACGATCAAGTCCGACGTTAGAGGGCTTGGTGGTCATGAAACGGAAGTTGTTGGATGCCTGCAGATAGTCCCAGTCCTGGTTGATGCGAGGATCATTGGCAATGAGCAGACGGTCGGCCACGCTGTAGAGCTTGTTGAAGGCCTCGTGCTGCATGGCGTTTCCGAGCCAGCAGCTGACATCGCGCTCCTCGTCGACCCAAGAGAGTGTATCGGGCACATCGA
>JAEEGK010018480.1_pt1 | contig 15079 bp, 10 predicted proteins | sample 8958771 | NCBI WGS metagenome assembly JAEEGK01 (sample SAMN16246547, study PRJNA631951) | gut metagenome | biome: gut microbiome; feature: rumen; material: SC-attached | host: Bos | place: Iran: Karaj | collected 2018-10 | reverse complement strand
ACTTTATACAGGCGAGAACGTACAAACCAACGTGCTCCACTTGGCTACCAAGATTCCCCAACTGGCTAAAGAGGGGGCTGAGCTCATTGTTCTGCAGGAACTGCACAACTCGCTGTATTTCTGTAAGCAGGAAGATGTCAACCTCTTCGACCTTGCTGAAACCATTCCCGGACCCTCAACCACTTTCTTTGGCAATCTGGCTAAGGAACTGCAGGTCGTCATCGTCACCTCCCTCTTTGAGCGTCGTGCTACAGGGCTCTATCATAATACCGCTGTGGTGCTTGAGAAAGACGGCACCATTGCCGGCAAGTATCGCAAGATGCATATTCCCGACGATCCGGGCTATTACGAGAAGTTCTACTTCACACCTGGTGACTTGGGATTCCAGCCTATTCAGACTTCCGTCGGACGTTTGGGTGTGTTGGTATGTTGGGACCAGTGGTATCCTGAAGCAGCCCGCCTGATGGCTCTTGCGGGTGCCGAACTGCTCATCTATCCCACCGCTATCGGCTACGACCCCAATGATACCAAGGACGAGCAACAGCGACAGCGAATGGCTTGGCAGACAGTTCAGCGCGGACATGCTGTAGCCAACGGACTGCCTGTCATAACGGTAAACCGCGTAGGCGATGAAGATGGCGTTCCTTTCTGGGGCACCTCGTTTGTAGCTGGTCCTCAGGGCGAACTGCTCTTCGAGGCATCGGAAACCGAGGAGGCTGTAGCCATCATCGATGTCGACATGCAGCGTTCCGAACAAGTACGCCGCTGGTGGCCTTTCCTTCGCGACCGCAGAATAGAGAATTACAACGACTTAACGAAAAGATATATTGATTAAAGCACATATATGGCAAACAATTTAAGATTTCAGGTAGTAGAAGAGGCTTTCAAGAAGCATCCCGTCGAGGTTAAGGTGCCTGCTGAACGCCCCTCAGAGTTCTTTGGCAAATACGTGTTCGACCGCAAGAAGATGTATAAATACCTGCCGAAGGACATCTACGACAAGATGATTGATGTGATGGATAACGGTGCCCGACTTGACCGTTCGATAGCTGACGCAGTAGCTGCTGGCATGAAGCAATGGGCGTTGGAAATGGGCGTTACGCACTATACCCACTGGTTCCAACCTCTGACCGAGGGTACTGCCGAGAAGCACGATGCCTTCGTAGAACACGACGGCAAGGGCGGTATGATAGAGAAGTTCTCAGGCAAGCTGCTGGTACAACAGGAACCCGATGCCTCGTCGTTCCCCAATGGTGGTATCCGCAACACCTTCGAGGCTCGCGGCTATAGTGCATGGGACCCCACAAGTCCCGTTTTCATCATCGACGATACACTGTGTATCCCTACTATCTTTATTGCCTATACGGGTGAAGCGCTCGACTACAAGGCTCCACTCCTGCGAGCCCTGCATGCTGTAGGTAATGCCGCCAAGGACGTCTGCCAGTATTTCTACAACGACGTGACGAAGGTACAGGTCAATCTGGGCTGGGAACAGGAGTATTTCCTTGTGGACGAAGGTCTCTATTCCGCTCGTCCCGACTTGCTGATGACAGGCCGCACACTGATGGGTCACGAGAGTGCCAAGAACCAACAGATGGACGACCACTACTTCGGCACCATTCCCGACCGCGTACAGGCCTTTATGAAGGACCTTGAGATACAAGCCTTAGAGCTTGCCATTCCCGTTAAGACGCGCCATAATGAGGTGGCTCCCAACCAGTTTGAGCTGGCTCCTATCTTCGAGGAGTGCAATCTGGCTGTCGACCATAACATGCTGCTCATGTCGCTCATGAAGAAGGTGGCTCGCAATCACGGCTTCCGCGTGCTGCTACACGAAAAACCCTTCGACGGCATCAATGGTAGCGGTAAGCATAACAACTGGAGCCTGTCTGCCGACAATGGTGTGCTGCTGCATGCACCGGGCAAGACCGATGCTTCGAATCCAGAGGCTACTGCCAATGAGACGCTGCGCTTCGTCACCTTCATTGTCGAGACACTGATGGCTGTCTACAAGCATAACGGACTGCTCAAAGCCTCTATCATGAGTGCTACCAACGCCCATCGTCTGGGTGGCAACGAGGCACCTCCCGCCATTATCTCCAGCTTCCTGGGCACACAGCTCACCGAACTGCTCGACCGGATAGAAAGAGGTGAGACGTCAGAGGTAAGAGGTAAGAAGAACATGGAGATTGACATTCCGCAGATTCCCGATCTTATCATCGACAATACCGACCGCAACCGCACGTCGCCTTTTGCCTTTACGGGTAATCGCTTCGAGTTCCGTGCACCGGGTTCAAGCGTCAACTGTGCGTCGGCTATGATAGCCCTGAATGCCGCAATGGCCGAAGCACTTATCAGTTTCAAGAAGCGTGTGGATCAGAGAATTTCAGAATACTCTGAGAGACCTGAGTACTCAGAAGGCACAGGCCATACTGCTAAGTTCCACGCTATTGTCGAGGTGCTGCGCGAGGATATCAAGACCTGCAAGCCTATCCGCTTCGACGGTAACGGCTATTCAGAGGAATGGGTCAAGGAGGCAGCCCGTCGCGGACTGGATGTCGAGAAGTCGTGTCCCGTCATCTTCGAACACTATCTCGACGAAAGCAGCGTAAAAATGTTCGAGAGCACCAAGGTGATGAACCACAAGGAGCTGGAAGCCCGCAACGAGGTGAAATGGGAGATGTATGTCAAGACCGTTCAGATAGAGGCCCGCGTCTTGGGCGACCTCGCCATGAACCATATCATCCCCGTCTCTACCCACTACCAGTCGCAGCTCATCAAGAATGTGCAGGGTATGAAGGATGTCTTCTCTGCCGATAAGGCCGACCGCCTCTCAGCCCGTAACATGAAGCTTATTGAGGAGATTGCTGAGCGTACGGAGAAGATAGAGCAGCTGGTAGAAGACCTCACCGAGGCCCGCCGCATTGCCAACCGCATTCAGGATATCCACCAGCGCGCCATTGCCTATCACGATACCGTCTGCCCTCACATGGAGAGCATCCGCAGCGAGATAGACAAGTTGGAAATGATTGTCGAGGACGGTCTCTGGACGCTGCCTAAGTATCGCGAACTGCTGTTTATCAGATAACATATCAGATAACCGCAAATAAAACAGAGAGCTCTCACTTCCAGTATGGTGAGAGCTCTTTCTTTTACTTTATTTCTCAAAGTGCTGGTAGTCTTTCTTCGACCGCCATTCACCGCCCCACCGGAACCCGTGCTGCTTGAAGAGGCGGTAGCATAGGTCGTTCTTCGTAATCTTATACTTAAACTTCTTCGTGCGGTCCACGTATGGCTTGCCCGTTGCCGGCTGCACCTCCAAGGTACCGTCCTTGTGCCGCTTCACGCAGGGGTTATACAGCGGGTTGATGTCTACCGCCATTCCCATGGCGTGTTTCGACATTCGCTTTGAACCCGCAATGGCCCGATAACAGAAACACGAGGTGTTGTTGGCCTGCATCGACCGCTCGTCGTCGGAGTAATATTCAGAGATGGGACGTATGCGCTCAATGGGATACTTCGCCTTATAGAGCTCAGCAAATATCTCACGCAGGTCGTCGGCTATCGCGTGGGAACATATCAGTTCGCCCTCGTGCGTCACGCCCTCGGCATCAATATGCTTTATCTTCAGCGTATCCATCACCATACCACACACGACCGTCTGGGCCTGCATCGGGCAACTCATGGTCCATAGCCAGCAGCCAATGGCCAGCCAGCATTTTATCATTCTTTTGTTCATTGTATTTTCAAGATGATTCGTTGATATGACGTAAGATTCTTATAGCCATCATCGCGCACTTCGCAGACCATGTGGAGCGTCTGCCTATCTTCTGAGACATGTTCTCCTTCTTCAGCGAGAGAAACTTCTTCTGTCCTGAGCGTCTCATCAGCTTGGGCACATCACGCTCGTAGGCAGCTATCGCCTTGAACAGATATTGTGACCAGTCTTTCGGATAAGGGTCGCAGTTCCATCCCACCGATGTTATCAGCGCCTCGATTTCGAACATGTCGGCATACGCCAGCAGGTGTACCATCGATTCCATGTCGTCGGGTTCAATGTCTGACGGCGCTATATCGGTGCATACCACCAGTCGGGGCTTCAGCGCATCGTTCTTCGCGCTCACCACCGTTGTCACGCCTAGCAGCAGGAGTAACAGCAAGACCAGCTTGCTTGATTTAGTTACGGTTTCGGTTTTCTTCATGATGCAAAGGTAGCTATTTTTAAAATAACCTCCAAATTTTCAGAAGACAAATAACTGTTAAAAAAGACAATGTGTCTTCAGTTGACAGTTGACAGTTCCAAAAATGTCTCATACTATATCGGAGTAAAAATATCTTACAAAATTGATTACTATATATATAATATATATATTATATATATAGTAAAAGTTAATTCTATGAATATACACTATGCAAAAAGGAAACTCTCAACTGAAGAACTGAAGAAATGAGGTAGATAAGAAAAAAAAAGAGCTTTAAAATAATACCTACTAAAATGAGGCTTTAATAAAATTAAAATTCGGGATTAGTTAAAGTAAAATGTCCGCGCGCGGGCCACCGCGCATGCTAAACACTTTTTAACAGAACGCTAATGCCCGTTTTCTTCCCTGTCTCGCTTTTTCTTCGTACCTTTGCAATCGGGTTTCAGCAGCAGTTTTATCGGTTTTTCTTCTTCAGTCGGTCGATGGCGTGTTCGAGGTTTTCGGTGGGTTCAATGATGTTATAGTCAGCCCAGAAGTCAGGGTCGTCAAAATACTCCACCTTATCATAGAAACGCTCACGGATACCGAAGGTGTTACGGCCATGAGGGCGCTTGGCATCCTTGCCCTGAGCTATGCGGTCGGTGACCACCATCTCGCTGACGGTGACGAATGGCGAGGCAAAGAGACGGCGCTTCCAGTCGCAGTTGAAACGCATCTCGTTGCGCAGGTAACTCATGTGGGTGATGCCCTGCAAATCGGTGGTGAAGGCAATGACCATCGTGAGCGACTTCGGTCGGAAGCGCAGCCCGAGGGGTTTCTTGACCAGCATGTATTCTGAGGCTTTGCGCCAGTCACGCACATCAAGCTCCAGCTCAGCACGTGAAATGGTGTAGGTCTCCTGGTCGATGTACAGCAGACCGCCCATCAAGGGATGAAGCGACTGGGCACTGGGCTCAACACGGATAACGAAGTGCAGACGGTCGTCAATCTTCTGAGGCACTTCCATATACATTCTGCACCACGAGAGATCGTCCTCGTTCAACATATAGTTGCGGTTCTTCACCACATCGGCCATCAGAGGCATGACCGGTCCGCCCTGAATCTTCACACCCAGCGTGTCGCGCGCCTTCATACTCATCAGTCGGCGCCCCTTCAGGATAGCCACCGCATCGCGTTCGGGACCGTGCATGTAGCCCGACTTATACATATCGGTGACTGCTTCGGCCACAGAGATGAAGCGCGAACCCTTGCGGGCCGTCTCGCGATAGAAGCAGCGCATGAGTTCCGGTTGCTCGGGATAGTTGTTCTCAATGCGGCTGATAGCCTTCTTCACAATCTCCACGGGGTCGTTGGCCATGACGACCACTTCGCGCAACTGCATGACATCGCTCGTCAGCAACACCTGCAGTCCCATAGTCTGCCCCTCGGTGATGTTCTGCCGGCGCGTCTTGTAACCGATATGGCTCAATTGGATGTATTTAGGTGTGCCCTTCAATTTCAGCAAGAAACGGCCATCATCGTTGGTCACGGTGTGAGCCTCGGAGCCTTCTGCCGATATAGAGACACGGCTCAGCGCCTTGCCTGTCTCGCGGTCTTTCACGATGCCGCTCACCACCTGCTGGGCACTGGCTGCCGTCACTGCCAAGAGGAGAAGCATGGTTATCCACAGTCTAGTCATAGTTTTTGTATTTTTAAAATGTCCAAAGGATGCGAAACAAAGGTGGTTGCGCCATGAGCCAAAAGGAAATCGCGGTCGCGGAAGCCCCATAGCACGCTGATGCAAGGCAGGCCACTATTGCGGGCAGTAGCCAGGTCGACATCGCTGTCGCCGACGTAGACGGCGGAGGGGCTAGGAATTCCTAGGGCATCAAGCGCAGCATAGACGGTATCTGGGGCAGGTTTCTTTTTAATCCCTTCGGCTTCATGCTCGCCGATAGCCACAGGGATTTCAGGAAAGAAATGGCGCACCAGCTCCTGCGTAGCAGCCATCATCTTATTGCTGACCACCGCCATCTGACAGCCGCGAGCCTTCAGTTCGTGAATCAGTTCGGGAATGCCCTCATAGGGGCGCGTCGTGTCGAGCGAGTGCTGCATGTAATACTGGCGGAAGGTAGCAAAGACAGCCTCAAACTGCGGATTATCTTCGCCATCGGGTACGGCGCGCGTCATGAGCATGCGCACACCATTGCCCACGAAACGGCGGATGTCGTCGATAGAATGTTCAGGCATGTGGTGCTGCCGCAAAGCATAGTTCACGGAAGCAGCCAAGTCCTGCAGGGTATCGAGCAGTGTGCCGTCGAGGTCGAAGATGTAAGTCTTATACATTTTTTCGATATTTCGATATTTCGATATTCCGATATTACGATATTCCGATTAGCGCTTGGAGCGCTGAATCATCGTCTTTACCTTATTATTATATTTAGTGGCAGCCAGCAGTTCCTCAATGGTGACATGCATGCGATACTGCCAACGGTTGTAGGCATCGCTGGGCACGTTGATACGCTCGTCCTGAGGCTGTTTACGACGCAGCTCGCTATCCATCGCCAACCAGTCTTGCAACTGAAGGATGCAAAGCATAGAGGGACAGTAGAGGTGGCGGGCTATAATCTCCTCAGCCAAGTGGGCCGGCAGCTGTTCGGGTGCCCTACCCTCTTTCTGCAACATCGTGACGTAGAAGCGCTGGCGACGCTCGGGCTGTTCCTGCCACCAGAGGCGCAGAGGCGCCATATCGTGGGTAGAGATGGTGCAGACAGAGCGGATGGGATTGGCATCGAGATGGGCAAACTCAAAGCCCTGCTGCTTGGGCATCTGCTGGATTTCGAGCGTGAGGATGCGCAACTGGTCGAGCACGGGCTCTACGCAATCGGGCAACATACCCAAATCCTCGGCACAAATCAGCATGCGACAGTCCTTGAGCATAGCCGGCAATCGGCGCAGCGCCTGATGGCCCCAGAAGAATGAGTGGCGCTGGTAGAAATAGTTGTTATAGAGCCGCATGAAGGCATCTTTTTCCTCAGCCGAGAGAGCATCGTAGATGGGTTCGTTGAGCACACCGATACGCGGATGATACATCTCGGGCTGATGGGGGTCTTCGACAAAGAGCACATCGCTGAGGACGCGCATCAGTCCGTCGCGAATCCACAGGCTGCTCTCGTCGCGGCGCTCGGCAAAGGCTTCAGCCACCTTGCGCTGGGTGTCGTATTCGGGTTTCAGGTCGTAGAGTCCGTAGGCCTTGCGCACAAGGAAGTTTTCACGGACATACTGCGCATGAATACCGAAGAGACGCTCTATCAGCCGGTCGTTGACGAAGGGTTTGGTAAACAAATCCTTGCGGAAGGGCAAGCCGAAATAGGCTATCTCGTCAGCCGTCAGCGGGAGAGCTGGCGAGAAATGGCCCAAAAGACCGTAGACGGCATCGTGAGGAATCTCCCAGATGCGGAAGAAGCCCAACACGTGGTCGATGCGAAGGGCATCGAAGTATTGTGACATGCGACTGAGGCGGTGGTTCAGCAGAGCTGAAATTGAGACATTGTGAGAATGAGACATTGAGGCATTATTTTTCTCATTTTCTCCATTTCTCATTTTCTCAATTTCCCAACGATACGTGGGGAAGCCCCAGTTCTGCCCCTCATGCGAGAAGGCATCGGGCGGTGCACCTGTCTGCGAGTCGAGATTGAAAAGTTCGGGATAGTTATGTGTCTCTACACTATCGCAATTGACACCAATAGGCAGGTCGCCCTTCAGTACCACACCCTTCTGGCGGGCATAGTCGGCAGCGGCCTTGAGTTGGGTGTGAAGGAGGTACTGCATCCAGAATAAGAAATCTATATTCCTCATTTTCTCATTTCCTTCATTTCTCAATTTCCACTCGGCATACGGCTTCAGCCAGTCTTCATTGTCGGCCACAAAGGCCTTGTATTCCTTCGAGTCGAGCACAGCCTTTCCCTGTTCGTCGAACAACAGCTGCAGGTATTCCGACTTCACACGCTCGACAGCCTCGTAATCGCTATACGGCAGGGCATTCAGCTCCTGACGCCGACGCAGGAACTTGGTCATCTGAGCCTTCGAGCGCAACGTGCCGGCTGCTTCGAGGTCGACATAGTGTGGATGCAGCGCAAACATGCTGATGATGTTATAGGGATAGGAGTCGTGCCAACGGCCATCGGTCGTCGTATCGTTGACGGGCAGCACCTGAATAAACTTCATGCCCGTAGCCACAGCCCAGTCGACCAAGCGGCGCAAATCGCCAAAGTCGCCCACACCGTATGAGTGTTCGCTACGCAGCGAGAACACGGGAATAGCCACACCGGCAGCACGCCACGTCTCTTCGGCTATGCGCAGATGACCACCGTAGAGCACCAGCACCTGACCATCGGGTATCTCGGGCGATACGCCTTCTGGCAACGACATCGTCACCTGGCGGTTGTCGCCTTCCTCCCAAGCCATCAGTTCATGCTTCTGGCTATCCACTACCACATATTTATATTCTATCGGCATAAGCCAGCCTTGTGCATTGACGGTCAGCATCCATTCGCCGTCGCCCGCAGGTTCCATAGGCAGATAACGGCTGGTGTTCCACGAACCGATAGACGGATGCGAGCCACAGATAGCCACCTGCTGTCCTTCCTTCAGTTGCGGAGCCGACACGCGGAACAATATCGTGCGGCGGAACAAGGGCAGACGCAGCGCCTGCAACGGTGTATGAGCCGCAAGATGCTGGGTGGTGAGATAAGCCGAGGAATAGAGATGCATGGGCAACGGACGGTCGCGCCACTCGTCGGGGAAGACGTAATCCTTGGTAGCATCGAAATAATAGATGCGGGGCACCATATCCCACTCCTTGCGCAACACCTCGTCATCGGCATTTTCCACCTGATAGCAATACTGGATGTGAGACAGCGGATGCTGACGACTCATGAGCGCAGCCGTCTCCAGTGTCCACAGCTCACCATCGTCAGTCTGCATCAGTAGATCCTGATGGCGCACGGTGCCGTCGGTACGATGAAAATCGATGCTGACATGCAGACTTTCGCCCCACGCTGTATGATAGTGTATAGAGAATTTCAGTTTCATTGCTAAAAGTTTTCTGCAAAGATAATGTTTTTTTGTAAAAAAGGAGTATCTTTGCACACAAAATAAACATAAAATGATGAAAAAAATTAATTCTCGTGTCTATTTATACGTTGCAGCAGCCTGCATGGTACTCATTATTGGGCTGGCTGTCTTCTATGTCCTGACCTCCGTTTCGAAGTCGGAGGAGGTGCAGTATGTCTATATCGACGACGACGACACACAGGACTCTGTACTGGTCAAACTGCGTCCGCTATGCAGCAATGCCGGTATGTCGACACTCTCGGCACTGATACGCCACAGTCATTATAGCGACAACGTGCGGTCTGGCCGTTATGCGCTGAATCCTGGGGAAAGCGCCATTCCCCTATTCCGCAGGCTGAAGAACGGTCAGCAGAGCAGCATGCATCTGACGATTCCCGAAGTGCGCACGATGGACCGCTTGGCGAGTGCCCTGGGCAAGAAGCTGATGCTCGACTCGACCACTATTGCCGATGCGCTGTACAGCGAAGAGACCTGTCAGCGCTTTGGCTACGACACGACAACGATAGCCGCACTGTTCGTGCCCAACACATACGACGTATATTGGAACATGAGTCTCGACGGACTCTTGGAACGCATGCAGAAAGAGCACGACCGCTTCTGGCAGGGAGAACGGCAGAGCAAGGCAGCAGAAAAGCAGCTGACACCCGTTGAGGTGTGCACGCTGGCCAGCATTATCGACGAGGAGACTGCCAACAACGCCGAGAAACCGATGATAGCAGGCATGTATCTGAACCGCCTGAAGACCAACATGCCTCTACAGGCCGACCCCACCATCAAGTTTGCGCTGAAACAGTTTGAGCTGAAGCGCATCTGGCAAAAACTGTTGCGCATCGACTCGCCCTATAACACCTATCGGAACGAAGGGTTGCCCCCAGGACCTATTAAAATTGCGTCTATCAAGGGCATTGATGCTGTACTGAACGCTGCTGAGCACGATTATCTCTATATGTGTGCTAAGGAAGACTTCTCGGGAACGCACAATTTTGCCCGCACTTATCAGGAGCATCTGCAAAATGCAGCGCGTTATACAAAGGCTCTCAACGAAAGAGGCATCAAATAAATTTCGATTTCTTTGGCTTTTTGCGGAGGTTTTATTACCTTTGCAGCCAAAATAATACATCTTTATAAATATGGAAGAGAAAATAATCACTGAAGGCGAGGAAAAAAAGAGCCTCAGCTTCGTAGAACAGTTTGTAAAAGAAGACCTGGAAGCAGGAAAGAACGGTGGACGCATTCAGACGCGTTTTCCACCAGAGCCCAACGGCTATATACACATCGGACACGCCAAAGCCATCTGCATGGACTTCGGCGCTGCTGAGGAGTTCGGTGGCATCTGCAACCTGCGTTTCGACGATACCAACCCCACGAAGGAGAATACGGAATATGTGGAGAACATTATGAGCGACATTAAGTGGCTCGGCTTCCACTGGGAGAATGTGTACTACGCCTCCGACTATTTCGAGAAGCTGTGGGACTTTGCCGTATGGCTCATCAAGAAGGGCCTGGCATACGTCGACGAGCAGACCTCAGAGCAGATAGCCGAGCAGAAGGGAACGCCCACACAACCCGGACGTCCCAGTCCGTTCCGCGACCGCCCCATCGAGGAGAACCTGCGTCTGTTTGAGCAGATGAACACCCCTGAGGCCATTGAGGGAAGCATGGTGCTGCGCGCCAAGTTGGATATGGCGAATCCGAACATGCACTTCCGCGATCCTATCATCTATCGCATCATCCAGATTCCTCACCACCGCACAGGTACTAAGTGGCACTGCTATCCCATGTACGACTTTGCCCACGGACAGAGCGACTACTTTGAGGGTGTCACGCACTCTATCTGTACCTTGGAGTTTGTGCCTCACCGTCCCTTATACGACAAGTTCGTTGACTTGCTTCGTGAGTACATCCAGGAAAAGAAAGCCAATGGTGAAGACCTGAGTGACTATAATGCCGACATTACCAGCGACACCTATGACGGCACTCGCCAGATAGAGTTCAACCGCCTGAACATCACTTACACCGTAATGTCAAAACGTAAGCTGAAGGCATTGGTCGATGAGAACTTGGTCAACGGATGGGATGACCCCCGCATGCCGACAGTTTGTGGAATGCGCCGCCGCGGTTATTCCTCACAAAGCGTCCGCAACTTCATCGATGCCATCGGATACACAAAGTTTGACGCTTTGAACGACTTCGCACTGCTGGAAGCCTCCGTCCGCGAAGACCTCAACAAGAAAGCTTGTCGTGTCAGTGCAGTTCTTAATCCTGTTAAACTGGTGCTCACCAACTATCCTGAGGGGAAAACCGAGGAACTGGTAGCCATCAACAACCCCGAAAACGAGGCTGACGGCACACATACCATCACTTTCGGTCGTGAGCTCTGGATTGAGCGCGACGACTTCATGGAGGTGGCTGAGAAGAAGTTCCAGCGTCTGGCACCTGGCAAAGAGGTGCGTCTGAAGAACGCCTATATCATTAAATGCGACGAGGAGCATCCCTGCGACAAAGACGCAGAGGGCAACATCACCACTATCTATGCCACGTATGACCCAGACACTCGCAGCGGCATGCCTGGTGCCGATCGTAAGATCAAGGGCAAGACGCTCCACTGGCTGAACTGTCAGGATGCCGTTCCCGCAGAAGTCCGCCTCTATGACCGTCTGTTCTCCGTAGAGAGCGTTGATGCTGACGGACGCGACTTCCGCGAGTTACTCAACCCCGACTCTCTGCGGGTTCTCGGCAATTGTTATGTAGAGCCTTACCTGATGGAAAAGAAGGCTGGCGACTTCCTGCAGTTCCAGCGCATCGGATATTTCACTCTTGACATTGACTCCACACCCGACCACCTCATCTTTAACAAGACTGTTGGTCTGAAAAGTTAATAGTTAGAGACAAGTATTATGCAATTTGACAAGGAGTATTTTGAGAGCGAAGACTTCCGCGAACTACTTGACAGCTATGAGACGGCTGCCACTACAGGAACATATCCATTCATGGATGCCGACGACCTCATAGACATTGCCGACTACTACAACATGATTGAAGAACACGACAAAGCCGTGAATGTAGTCGAGCATGCCTTACAACTCTATCCCAATGCCACTCTTCCCAATGTCTTCATGGCTCGTGAAGCCCTGATGACCGGTAATTTTGAACTGGCATGTCAACATGCAGACACCATAGAAAATAAAGATGACCCTGACTACCACTACCTAATGGCAGAAATAATGATTGCCAACGGTGACATTGAGGGAGCTGACGAATATCTGCGTAACTATGGCAAGACTGTTTCCGCTGACGAGTACATAGATTTCGTGAAAGACTGTGCCAACCTATTCATCGACTACCAAGTTAGCGACAAAGCCTACGAATGGATGTCGCGCATAAAGGGTAATGATAGAAGTACAGACTTTAACGAGTTAATGGCACGTACGCTTCTGGGATTAGGCAAATTCAAGGAATCACAGATACTTCTCAACAAGTTATTAGACAAAGATCCCTATTGCAAGGAGTATTGGAATGCCCTGGCCACTTCCCAGCTCATGAGCGAGGAATATCACGATGCCATCACCAGCAGCGAATATGCTCTGGCGATAGACCCTAAAGATACGGAAGCGCTGGCAAACAAAGCAAACGGCCTGGCAAATCTGAGCAACTTTGAGGAAGCATTGAAATACTACCAACGTTACATCGAGATAGAGCCAGACAATGCGAATATCCTCTTTCAGTCAGGGGCCTGTCTGGTCAATTTGGGACGTAATGAGGAAGCACTTGACGTATTGCTGAAAGCACTATCCTTAATACCGGAAGACGCAGAGCAACTGCCCATACTATATCAGGAGCTGGCTTTCTGCTATAATGCCTTGAAGCAATTCGACAAAGCCATAGAAATGCTTGACAAGACGAAGGATTTAGACTGCGACCACGTTGACGTAATGGTTACCAGAGGACACTTGCAACTGGGAAACGGCAACGTCAAGGCTGCCCAGAAATCTTTTATCCAAGCCATTGCCGATTCAGAGAGCGACCCTTACGTGATACTTCGTATCGCCATTTCTCTCTATGACAACGCTTACATCCAAGCCTGCTATGATATGTTCATAAAACTCTTCAGTGTTATCTGGAAAAACCATCCTGAATTTACTGAAGGCTATTCGTTTATGGCATTGTGTTGCTATGAACTGAACAAGCCCGATGAATTTCTGAAGTATTTGAAGCTGGCTTGTGAAAAGAATCCATTGGAGGTCAAGAACACACTGGCTTTCCTCTTCCCAGAAGAAATGGAGGTGAAAGAATATTACCGATATATGAAAGAACTTATCAATAGCAAATCTGTCAATTAACACGAAAAAGAAATGAATATCATATCTTCACTACTGAGCAACCTCAACTACGGAACCATCCTCTTCCTCATGTTGCTGGAAAGTACGGTTATTCCTGTTCCCTCAGAGTTCGTCGTCACCCCAGCAGCCTATCATGCTGCCGGTGGAGACCTTGACGTGTGGCTCGTCATCCTTTTTGCTACCATCGGTGCCGATCTTGGCGCCAGCATCAACTACGTTGTTGCTTATTATGTAGGGCGGCCCGTCATCTATAAATTTGCTAACAGCAAATGGGGAAAGATGTGCCTGCTCAGTCAGGAGAAAGTAGAGAAGAGTGAACGTTACTTCGATGACCACGGCATCGTGGCGACCCTGACAGGAAGACTCATTCCCGGCATACGCCACCTGATCAGTATTCCAGCAGGACTGGCAAAAATGAACTATTGGAAATTCCTGCTTTACACCACGATAGGTGCAGGAGTATGGCACGCCATCCTGGCTGCCCTGGGTTGGTATCTGCACGCCATCGTGCCTGAGGAACAGCTGAACGACAAGATTATCGAATATGCTGAATACATCAAACTGGGCATCATCGTCTTAGTACTGATAGCCATCGCATATTTTGCAGTAAAGGCATATATAAAGAAAAAACAGTAAACATTATGGCAAAGATCAACAATCACCTCGTGATCATGGCTGGCGGCGTTGGAAGCCGATTCTGGCCTATGAGTACAGCTGAAAAGCCCAAACAGTTTATTGATGTCTTGGGTATTGGCAAGTCACTGTTGCAGCTGACCGTCGAGCGTTTCCAGACCATTGTAGACGCTGAGAACGTATGGGTGGTCACCAATAAGACATATGCTGATACTGTGGCAGAACAGTTGCCCAACATGCCTCGCAACCACATCCTCTGCGAGCCTTGCCGCCGCAACACGGCACCCTGTATCGCCTACGTGTCATGGCGCATCAAGTCGAAAGACCCCAAGGCCAACATCGTGGTATCGCCCAGCGACCATGTGGTGATGGACGTGCAGGAGTTCCGCCGCGTCATCAGCACTTGTCTGAAATTCACCAGCGAGAGCGATGCCATTGTCACCCTCGGCATGAAGCCGTCACGTCCTGAGACGGGCTACGGTTACATCGAGGCTAACCTCTCGGCACAGTCGCTGCGCAACAAGGAGGTGTTCCGTGTGGACTCCTTCCGTGAGAAGCCTGACTTGGCCACTGCCCAGCAGTATATCAAGAAGAACAACTACTACTGGAATGCAGGCATCTTCATCTGGAATGTTAACACCATCGTCAACGCTTTCCGCATCTACCAGCCCAACATGGCCAAGATCTTCGAGCAGATGCTGCCCATCTACGGCACCGACAAGGAACAGGCTACCATTGACGAGCGTTTCCCAGAATGCGAGAACATCAGCGTTGACTACGCCATCATGG